>SMTZ1_10001616_pt1 | contig 25071 bp, 30 predicted proteins | sample DeeMarSWOR136_30_FD_25667 | JGI IMG/M metagenome (IMG submission 25667) | reverse complement strand
ATATGACAAAATAACGGTTGTAGTGAACACTCGAACTTAGCATTAGAAAAGGTACATGTGAAATGTCAGTTTGGCATGGCAGTCAGCGCAAAAGAAAACGAACAGGCGGCAGAAAACGAGCCTTCCGCGTGAAAAGAAACTATGAGAAAGGTTCCTTTCCAGCAGAAACCACCCTCGGCGAACCTAAGAGACGGAATACCAGAGGGCACGGTGGAAAAATCAAAACCAAAGTCTTAAACGACAAGTACGCTTCCGTGACCGATCCGAAAAGCGGCAAAACCGAGAAAACCGAAATTTTACGCGTGGCCAGAAACAAAGCAAACGTGGACTACAACCGCAGAGGCGTGATAACCAAAGGTGCAGAGATAGAAACCAGATTGGGACTAGCACGTGTCACCTCTCACCCAGGCAGCGACGGCGTCATAAACGCTGTTCTACTCGGCAAAGAAGAAAAAAGCTGAGCATATCCCACTGTTTCTAGGCGTCAAAACCAATAGATTTCTTTGAAAAGGGGTTTGGTGCAGAACCAAGCAGCAAAGCAGCTGAACTTAAAACACTAAAAGCTCAACCACAAAGAATTTTTGTGGAAAAATCTGAATTACTGAGTGAGACGTGAAAATGTGTTGAACTAGATTTTGTCCAACCCCCCTTTGTGCTGTTACTTAATAGCGTATGATGTAAATCTACTCGAGGAGAGCATTTTCGTCCCTAAATTAAGAAAACCATATAAATAGAGCAAATAAAGCCTATGATTTAGAAGGGAGTTAAAGGGGGTGGTTTTAGCAATTGCACAAAAAAGATGAGGGTCACCATAACACGAAATTGGCATTTGCTTCTCGTTCTTCCAGTGTCTTAGCTGTTGCTCTTCCAAGCACTTACATGTTGGTGGTGGCAATTTTCTGTTTGTGGTACAACATAATTCCTGGACCTGAGTTTTTGGTTCTGGGCTTTTTCATCTATGCCGCATACAACAAGTGGAGTAAGAGATTCGTAAAGGATTGGATTCCTTTCCTAACGCTCTTCGTGTCATATCAGGCAATGTATGGCTTGGTAGGCGCGGTAACAGGTATCGTTCATGTTTTGGAGCCAATAAACGCCGAGCTTCAAATATTTGGATCCATTCCCACAGTAATGCTTCAACAGTTTTACAGAACATCCATTCTCGATTACATGGGCGCAGTTTTCTATTCAATTCATTTCTTTGCACCCACAATTTTCGCGTTTCTTATGTGGCGTACCAACCCGAAAGACTACTGGAAATACACAGGAGCCCTTGTAATTTTGACTTATAGCGCACTGATTACATTTCTAGTGTACCCTGTAGCACCACCATGGTATGGAGTGAATGGTGTCACCAGAGTCCTTTTCGATGTTGACAAAAGTTTAGGAGTCCCAGTATACCGCACAATCTACGACTTCATCGAGCCTAACCAGTTTGCCGCATTTCCAAGCCTCCACTCAGCTTTCCCATGGCTAATCTCCTTATACGCTCTAAAAATCGGAAAAGCAAAAGCACTACCCATCCTAATTTTTCCCTTCGGAGTATGGTTTAGTGCAGTATACCTCGGAGAACACTATATAGTAGACGTCCTAGGCGGAATAGCCTACGCAACCCTCGCCTTCCTCGTCTCAGAAAAACTCATCCCATACATTCAATTCAAGTACAGCCAAAGACGAACCTCGAAAAACGCCTCTACTCTGGTTTCTGTAAACTATAAGTTAAGAAAATAAGTAGAGCTTAAGAATGGAGAGTTCGGTGGTAGTCAGCGATTCGACTCTTCACGGAGGAGTTATTTTTATGGCGGAGGTTGGGCATTGCATCTCGCAGGCTAAGCACTGTATGCAGTCTGGCTCTCGGGCAGGATCAGATTTCTTCTCAGAAATCGGATGCCCAGGCGCGTCTACCAAGTCATACAGCGACACAGGACAAACATCCACGCATACGCCGTCTCCAGTACATACGTCCCAGTCAACAGCAACGTTGGTTCCATGTATACCCAGCTTCTTCGGAGGCTCTACAGGTCCCCAGACCTTATGCCCATTGTGTTCGCCAACAACTTTTCTGTTCTTCTGAAAATCAGGATCTATTGGCAAAAACTATCACCTAACTATAACCCGTCACCAACGCCAGATATTAGGCTTTCTGCCCAACACCCCAACAGTCACTCCAAAGACATATTTCCATCATTAGAGATTACACTATGCGGGTTTACATGACCAGATACTACTTGCCGCAAGGCATGCGATACACAACTCTGGAAGAACGAAAACGGTTTTACACACAAGAGTTCAGCCTCCTAAAAGTGAAGAAGTGGCTGGAACGGCACAGAGGAAAAGTCAAGTTCGCCGCGGTCATCGTACAAGGGCTTGGATGAATTGCAAGATTACCTAGTCGAGTTCCTGCCCGAAGCCGCCTACTACGACCGAAATGTGTACGACGCAAACGACCGCAAAACAGGCCAAGAACTCGCGTTCGACCTTGACCCAGAAAATATATCCTGCCCTATCCATGGCACGCTCGCGAACAAGATGCGGCGCCACCAAGGCTTAGCTTTCTGCGAGCTAGAACTAGAGCTGATTAAGGAACAAGCGCTAAACCTCTACGAGCATCTTGAAGCGCAGTTTTCAAGCATGAAAATCGTTTACTCGGGCAGAGGATTCCACATCCACGTTTTCGACCCTCAAGTCTATGCGTTAAGCACAAATGAGAGACGCCAGATTGCCCAGAACGTAAAAGAAAAAGGTTTCAAGATTGATGAATGGGTAACCGCTGGTAATATGCGCCTGATTCGGCTGCCCTACAGCCTTCATGGCTTAGTTTCGCGGGTAGTCGTTCCAGTAGAGAAAAACGAGATTGAACGCTTCGACCCTATCCATGACAAAAGGTGCCTTCCGAAATTTCTAAGTAGCGACGCTACTTCTTGACTTCTTCGGCTTTCTTCTCTTTCTTTCCGTAATAGTAGTATTTTTTCTTCTTTTCCTCTTCTGCCTTCTTTTCGATTGACATAAGAATCCCAATATTACAATAGTTTAGGACTGGCAATTAAAGATTTCCAAACGCCTTAACCCACATCTCGCGGAGCATGACCCGCCAGCTAAACAGTTATATTCGCGTTGACGCAAAGGTTAGCAAGTGAGACCATGCAATTTTCTAAAGTTCAAGGTAAACAAGACAAGCATAAGGTTGTCCTTTACGCGCTCAGCACATGTGTCTGGTGCAAAATGACCAAACAGTACCTAAAAGACAACAACATTGAATACAATTACATAGATATTGACCTCTGCACTGAAGAAGACAAACAGAAAATCCGCCAAGAAATCCAAAGCAAAGGCGGACCTCTAAGCTATCCGACCACCATAATAGATGACAAAGTCGTAGTAACAGGATTCCGCAAAGACCTGCTCAAGGAGGCACTTGGAATTTGACCGAAATAACTATCGAAAGCGTGCAGAAAAGAGCTGAAGCCGACGCTAAAACCTACGGGTACAACCTCATTTCCGATCCAGACTTGCTCCAAGGCTTGCTGGAGGGCTTAAGAGTTAACGAGGAACGCTACGGCTATCCGTCATGTCCTTGCAGACTCGCGTCAGGCAACTTCGACTACGACAGAGACATAATCTGCCCGTGCGACTATCGAGACCCCGACGTTGCGGAATATGGCGCATGCTATTGTAGACTCTACGTCAACAGAGAAGTCTACGAAGGCAAAACCCCGCTGCCCACTGTTCCCGAACGCAGACCCGTAGAGAAACAGTCAAGAGCTTTCAGCGCTCCGACACCATCAATAGAAACAAAACCTGCAACAGTCACCGAGGAAGAAGACGAACACATCCAGATTGGCCCGAAACTATGGTACTGCAAGCAATGTGGCTACGTGGTTTTCAGGGAAGACCCGCCCTACGTCTGCCCGATATGCAAGGCGAAAAAGGAAATGTTCGCGCAGATAAAGACCCGGATAAAGTTTCTTGGCTAACCCCTTCACATTTTATTTTGAAACTTCTATCTCGATTTTTTTCCAGTCCTCTTTTACACCCTTCAGAGCGTTTACGCCGCCAACCACCATACCCGTCAGGATTCTCTCAACAAAGTCGTTAAGCGGAATCTCCGCCCCGTCAACGGAAAGTTTCATTTTCAATCAACGTCACCTCATCTTATTTTGTGAAGGACAGACAGTAAAAGTTTTTGTAGAAAGAACTCTCATACAAAAAGAATTGGGTTGTTATGCCAAAACTTGAAATCTACCTTGAACCCAAAGCCCGAGCGCTTAAAATAATTGAACTACTCGAAAAAGAGCACCCCGACGCGAAAATAGCCTTGCACTACTCGAATCCGCTCGAACTGCTGGTGGCAACCATGCTCTCCGCTCAAAGCATAGACGAAACAATAAACAAGGTAACCAAGACACTGTTCAAAAAATACACAAAACCAGCAGATTACGCCAACTCAGATCTAAAAGAACTTGAGCGGGACATACGCTCCACAGGTTTCTACCACAACAAAGCTAAAAATCTGAAAAACTCAGCAAAAATGCTGGTAGAAAAGTACAACTCGAAAGTTCCAGAGACCATGGAGGAACTGACCAAGCTTCCGGGGGTTGCCCGAAAAACAGCTAATATAGTTCTAAATAATGCTTATGGCGTCATCGCAGGCGTAGCCGTGGACACTCACGTGCGTAGACTTGCGCAACGGATTGGACTAACCGAGAACAAGGACCCGAACAAGATAGAAAAAGACCTCATGAGCATTGTGCCAAAAGACAAGTGGATGCGAATCACCGACCTGTTGATTTTCCATGGCAGACGCGTATGCACCGCAAAAAAGCCGAATTGCGCCGGTTGCGCGCTGAGCAAGATTTGCCCATCTGCTTTCACTTTTAACTGAAGCGGTACCAATTTATAAGACCCACATGTCATTCAAATGGAGGAGTGTGTTGAAATGGCAAACCAAATCAAGGTTGGAGACAAAGCACCAGATTTCACTTTACCCGACACAGACTTGAAAACGCGAAGCTTGAAGGAATTTCGCAGCAAAAAAGTGGTTTTAGCTTTTTTTGTCGGTGCGTTCACTTCTGTCTGCACCAAAGAAATGTGTGCGTTCCGAGATTCCATGGCGAGACTAATCGACCTGAAAGCGCAAGTTATCGGAATAAGCGTGAACGACCCTTTTTCAAACAAGGCTTTCGCTGAAAAGAACAGATTGACCTTCTCAATACTGAGCGATTACAACCGCCAAGTCATAAAGACCATGGTGTCGAAAACCCTGATTTCGGAGGACTCAAAAGCTACTCGGTTGCCAAGCGTTCCATTTTCATCGTAGACAAAAACGGCGTAGTCCGTTACGTGTGGACAACAGAAGACCCAACGATAGAACCGCATTACAAGGAAGTAGAAAACGCCTTAGAAAAAATAGATTAATAGTAAAACAATGCTCACCTTTTCTTTTTCACAAGTTTTAATGGAAAAAACATGCAATCTCATTTAGATGCGGACTATCTTAAGGATGATTTGGATTCTGCCACATAAGAGTTATTAGTTTGAATGAAATTTCTTGCGTGTGCAACGGTGACATGTTTCCGTGTCCTTTGAAATACAAGATTTGCCTGACGTTATAAGAGTAATTGTCTTGCTGAACCTCAGTAAAGGCAAACGAGTCCCAAAATCCGCACTTAAGCGCCGAATCGACAAGGTCTGTGCGAACTATACTTGCATAGAAATGAACGAGCTCGACAAAGCCTTGAAGGAAATGACTTCGGAAGGGCTAATCACGGAACATAACAGCACGATTCAGTTAACAAAGCAAGGCAAAACAATGGGTAAAGAGTGGGAAAGCCTGCTTTTGAAAAAAGAACCCATCATGGAGATTGTAGCTGGACTGGTTGATGGCTCAATAACTGGACTAGTTGTGATTATCTCAGCTTTCATTGCTGCACTGGAACCCAGCATAGCAGTATTCGCAGCTCTGTTAACGTTGAGTGCAGTTGCCATAACAAACTTTTCCAGCTTTCTTTTAGGCGGCATAACGGAAGACTTGGCCGATATTATCACGTTGCAGAACCTGATGAATTTCAGTTTAAGTGACATTCCAGACAAGAAAGAACGAAACAAATCCCTGCTGCTTGTAAAGAAACTCTTCGTTTTGTTGGACCGAGAGATACATAGGTCCAATATCTATGCGGCGATAATCTGTGGCACCACAACTTTTCTGGCGGGCAGCATACCCATAATTACCTATCTAGGGTTGGCAAATTTTTACCCGTTTAACATAATTTTGTCTTTGGCTGTGGTTGGCGCTGTTGTAGGCATCTTTCTGGTGCGTTACCGTTCAAAGAAGACTCGGGTGAGCTGGAAAATAACCCTCATCGAAACCATAACAATAATCATTGTGGCAACTATTGCATCACTGGCCTTAGGCGGAATAGCATAGAAAAAGTGTGCAGGACAAATTAGAAAAATCGTTTATGTTCAACCATCATGCACTTGTCCATAACAACCACTAATCCAGCTTTTTAGCTGCCTCATCCGCTAGTTCATTCACTATTCCTAATTGTATACATACCACATCTGGCCTTCCACAGGCTGCTTTAAGCTTGACGGATTGCTCCATTACGTGCGGAACATCTTTTCAAGGTCGAAAAATGTCAACAATCTCCATTGTTTTCTGGATTTCAGGTGGAACATCGAGAAGGATTCTGCAGCTTTTTCGTCGAGAACTTCATCTGCAAAAGGGTTCAAAGATATAATGCGGAAACCGTGTTGTTTGAGGTAGGAGCTTACTCTGCGTCTCTCCTTGCCAGCGTCTCTTGATAAGCCCACCACAGTAACGATTTTGTGTTTCGGCCGGATTTCTTTTATTGCGTTTTGGTTAAAGTAATTTCCATCAACAGGTCCAAGAATCATGAAAAATTAGGGTGTTATGCTCAGTCTAAGCTCAAAGAAGTGTTCTCTGCCGTTGCGCAAAGCGAAGATATTGACTTTGTCTCCGACTTTTCTTTTATGTATTTCCCTAACCAAGTCTTCAATCCGCCTAGTTTCCAAATTATCTATTTCCAAAATGATGTCGCCGTCAGCCATTTCCGCGTCTTCTGCAGGACTACCCTCAACGACTTTTGTCACAAGAACTCCGCGATTTACCGCTAAGCTGTAATAGCGCGCTATCTCTTCGGTTATGCTCAAGCCTATTATGCCAAGCCAAGGTCTTCGGGATATACCTTCGTTTACTATTTCGTTGGTGCATGTTCTCGCGTCGTTGATGGGTATTGCAAAGCCTATCCCTTGGGCAAAAGGAATAATCGCCGTACTTATGGCGACGACTTTGCCTTCAAGGTCCACAAGAGGTCCACCACTGTTTCCCGGATTTATAGCTGCATCGGTTTGGACGAGGTTTTCCAATATTCCTCTTTGCGACTCTATAGTTCTGTTTATAGCGCTGATTACGCCCGAGGTTACTGATGGGCCTCCAGTCAAGCCGAAGGGGTTTCCTATGGCGTAGACAGCTTGTCCTACTCTGAGCTTGTTGGAGTCTCCAAGTTCTGCGGCTTGAAGGCTTTCGTGGTTAACTTTTACGACTGCTATGTCGTGTATGGCACAGGACCCCACTATTTTGCCTTCCATGACTTCGTTGTTCCATAGGGTTACGCGGATTTTTTCCGCTCCACCGACCACGTGGTTGTTGGTCAGTATGAGCCCTTTGGGGTCAATTATTGTGCCTGATCCCACACCTGCGACGGGCACTGCCTGGTAGAATATGTTGTGGACGAGTTTCATGGTACTAATGTTAACTACGCCTTTGCTTACTTTTTCTATTATGTCCAGAACGTTTTTCTCTTCATGCGACGCCAACTTTGTTAGCCTCAGGATCATTTTTGGCGTTGTTTTTAATAAGGCTTCAATCTTGATGGGATTTAAAGGCAGAAAATGCAGGTTTCAGCCCATATTTTTTTTGTCTTTTCCTTGCAGAGGGGACACATTAACCCTTTTTCTCGGATTGTTTTACAGGTTTTACAAAAGAGTTTTACGATCTCCTTTTTTTGTTGTGGTACGCGCAATAGCAAACTTATTAACTGATCTATTAGGGCCTGCACCTCAGGTTCGTTCTCGATTGTTAGGATGTTTCCCCGGTTTTTTTTGGTGTATCTGCTTATGGCGGATTGCGATAATCCGAGGATCTCGGCAGCTTGTTTTTCTTTCATTTCATATTTTTCTACGATGGTTCTCGCCATAAGGGATCTCATTGCGGGTAAAACTGTTTTAACTCCTATTTCGCACGGTATTAGCAAAATGTTCACCAATTACGCTAATTTGGGGCGGAAACGTATATAAATATGACGTCCGTCATGTATTTTTATGACGTGTGTCACGACGGGAAGTCTCCTAAGAAATTCCTTTTCACCCAATCTCTCACTCCTTTTCCCGTCAAGGCACATGCCAACGAAGTGAATAGTAAATGAAAATTGCTCTGTCCGGGCAAAATATGGAAAAGAAGCAAGATTTGTCAGAGATACTCAGTTCGTTGGATGCGGAATGCAGGAATTGCGCTACGTTGAATCCTCTTGAGTGCGTGACTCACTGCAATATTTGGAAGTTGAAAAACGAGCTGCGAAAATTACGGGAAACTATGGGGAACCCAAGTTTCATGAAAGACCTATTTAACGTCTTGAAAAACGCAACTCGGCTGCAAATTTTGAATACTATCGTGAAAGCTCGCCATTCAGTGAGCCAACTTCAGCTGGAACTTAAAAAAGCGGGTTACATGCACAGCCAAGACACCATTGCTGAAGAGTATGTGCGTCCATTGATTGAAGTTGGGCTTGCCGCTGAAGCTCGAGACGAATACTACGCTACAATGTTCGGAGGCAGACTCACTGAAATCATTGGGGATTTTCCCGAATTCGTTAACGTTTTGCCAGCACATTCTGAATGTTACGAAGAAACACTTCTTGGCGCTTTATTGACTGGATCTAAGACGTTTCAAGAGATAGAAGATTTAATTTCGCCAAAAACTGCTTCGCGAGTTCTGAAACGGCTGAAAATGGGAGGTTTAATAGAAACTCCTGAAGAAAAGGATTACGTGTTCTTCTTTAGGTCAAAGCGTGATCCGAACAAGGAGACTTTTTCCGTAACCGAGCGAAAGGTTTACGACAGCATTCCTGAAGAAGGAATTTCCGCCAAAAAACTCGCTGAGAAGACAGAGCTTTCAATAAGAAGAATATACAAGTACCTGCGAGGATTGAGAGGGAAAAAACTCGTGTTTACCAGAAAAACTCCGAGGGCGTATGGCTTAACGGCTAAAGGGGAAAAGTTAGCTTTCTTGCTGCAAGAATTGGAAGATTTGGTCGAAGAAGTCTGGAATTCATCAGAACAAGTAGTCAGCACTGAAAAATCCTAAATGCAGAGCGGGTATGGAACCCTTATGCGCGCGCTGCCTAAGTGTCCCATAGATAATACAAACAACAAAGTTGCCACTGGAAGACGTCGAAATCAAGATGTTCCAGAAGTCAGTTCCATTATGAAAAAACTAATTCAGTCACTAAACCTATAGCATGATTGTGAAGAAAAATGAAAGAAGGAAGTCACAGCACGCACAGTGGGATGAAACACAAAGGACCCCAACAAGGCATGCAAGGAATTAAGCATGGTGCATCAGGACATGTTATGCAAGGGCATATGATGCCCACTGGAATTTTCAAGAAAAGATTCTTCGTTTGCCTCGCCCTCACAATTCCCGTTCTGATTCTCTCAGAAGCCATACAGACTTGGTTCCAATACACGCTTAAAATACCCTATCAATCCTACATTCTCCTGTTTTTAGCTGTGATAATCTACGCGTACGGCGGATGGCCCTTCTTGAAAGGGTTAACGCAGGAACTGAGAAGGGTACAGCCTGGAATGATGACACTCATAGGCACCGCCATATCTGTGGCTTTCTTCTTTTCAGCCGCCACCGTCTACGTCCCTGTTGGAAAGGACTTCTTCTGGGAACTCGCAACCCTGATAGACGTGATGCTTCTAGGGCACTGGATAGAAGCACGAAGCGTTCTAGGCGCCTCAAGAGCCCTGGAAGAACTCGTGAAAATAATGCCTACGACGGCGCATCTGGTTAAGAATTGCGACATGAAAGAAGTACCGGTTTCCGAGTTGCAGGCAAGCGACATAGTCTTGGTTCGTCCAGGCGAGAAAATACCTTCTGACGGCGTTGTTATCGAGGGCGAATCCTATGTTAATGAGGCGCTTCTTACAGGTGAGTCGAAGCCCGTTCACAAGGCAAAAGAAGACAAGGTCATAGGAGGCGCCATAAACGGGGACGGCGCATTAAGAACCAAGATTGAAAGAACGGGTGAGGAAACATACCTTGCACAGGTGATAAGCCTTGTTAGGCAGGCTCAGCAAAGCAGGTCCAGAACCCAAGACCTAGCCAACAGAGCCGCGGCGCTTCTGTTTTACGTCGCCGTTTCTGCGGGCGTAATAACCTATGTTGTGTGGGCCCTAGTTGGAAACGCTCAGTTTGCTCTTACGCGTACTGTAACTGTCCTTGTGATAGCTTGTCCGCACGCGCTTGGGTTGGCAATACCTCTCGTCGTTGCGCTGTCCACGTCGATAACGGCTAAAAGCGGGATTCTCATAAGAGACAGAAAAGCCTTCGAGACGGTGAAGTACGTAAACGCCGTCGTCTTCGACAAGACAGGAACCTTGACAACAGGACAATTCGGCGTGAGCGACGTAATCTCATACATCTCGGAAGATGAACTCCTGCGGCTAACAGCTTCGGTTGAGCAGAATTCCGAGCACATAATTGGAAAGGCAATAGTGAAATACGCCAGCGAGAAAGGCGCCAAGGTGCCAAAAACCCGAGAGTTTAAAGCCATTCCTGGCAAGGGTGCACAGGGGAAAGTTGAAGGCAAAGAAATCTCTGTTGGGAGTCCAAGTCTTCTGAAAGATATGAACGTTGAAGTGAACGACGAAAAAGTAACTGCCCTGCAAGAACAGGGCAAAACTGTTGTTTTCACAGTTGTGGCCGGGAAACTTGCTGGTGCTTTTGCCCTTGCTGACAAGATACGAGAAGAATCGCGCCAGGCGATCAGAAACTTGAAGGCGGCGGGCGTGAAGGTTTACATGCTTACTGGCGACGCTGAGGCGGTCGCAAAGGGCGTTTCAAAGGAACTCAGCATTGACGATTATTTCGCCCAGGTTTTGCCCGATCAGAAAGCGAAGAAAGTTAAATCGTTAAAGGAAAAAGGTTACTGCGTTGCCATGGTTGGGGACGGCATCAACGACGCTCCAGCCTTGGTCACCGCTGATGTGGGCATAGCCATAGGTGCAGGCACAGACGTGGCAATCGAGAGCGCGGACATAATTCTCGTAAAAAATGACCCACGGGATGTGCCGAAGGTGGCTGATCTTTCAAAGAAAACATATTCCAAGATGGTGCAGAATCTCTGGTGGGCTGCCGGCTATAACATATTAGCCATTCCCTTGGCTGCAGGCATCCTCGCCAGCTTCAGAGTGATTATCGACCCGGCGGTCGGAGCGATTCTGATGTCTCTGAGTACAGTCCTAGTGGCGATAAACAGCCAGACCTTGCGGAGATATGAACCTAAAGCTACACTGCCCATGATTAAGACAACCACTTCCCAGCATGAAATGGGACAAGCGCATATGCACTGATGACTGAAATTAATTCTTTTCCCCGATTTTTAGCTCCATACCGTTTTGCACCATAGTAATACAAACTTAAAGCCTACAGCAATCCGAGGATATGCACCAACGCGCCATTCACTATTGAGACAACCCAAAATATGAATGAGGGTGCCATCCACCTTTTCGGTTTTTTTCAAATAATTTTTTATGTTGGCTTAGAAAGCCAAGCTCCTATCAATTGATGTCTAAGACTTCTGCTGTGATCTAAAACTACGTGAGAACAAACGGTTAATGATGCGATAGCTGTAAGTTCTCCGATCTCTCTAACGCTGCCTGTGAAAGAGGGAACGATAACTATCAGGATTAGAATCGTATGTAAAACTAGTGCAGTAATTGCCAGATAACCTTGCATTGTCAAGTTTTTCTTGTTATTAATTCCTCTGGCAAGTGGTAACCTAATATCCACAGGAACAGAATAACAATCTAAAGAACCAATGAAACTTTGCCAAAAGGATCAAGTACAACTGCAACGTAAGGGATCACACGGATACATCTTCAACGTCTAATTGCGAACACATGCAATAATTTTTGGGTTATATACATTTGGCCAAAAACGGGGTTTAACTGGTTAGCCGCCTGGGGCGCCGTGGAACGGTACGTTTTCCCATAACAGTTGCCACCAGTCTTCCTCAGTTATGGTTTCTGCGTGGACAACTATTTCCAAGACTAACTTCAGCATTGCGTGGTGTCTTTTCTCATCAGTCAATATTGATTTTAAAAGAAATCTGACCTTGCTGTTCTCAATTTTGGGCATCATTTCCTCTATTTTCTTAATTAATTCCGCTTCTAACTGGATATGCTTCTTAACAAGTGCTCTTTGGGCGTCGAGGTGTTCCTGTGTCAACGCTTGAGAAGTCTTGGTCAACAGTGTAAGAGCCGCGGAGTATAGTTCTGCGTGTTTCATGGAGTCCAAAGATATTCCTTTCAGGACACCTTTCACGGGCGGGTTCTCGATGTCGGCTATACCCTTGTTCAATGAATCTACAATTTCCTTCTCAATGATTATCTGCCGTTTTATGAAACCAACTAGTTCATCGTTCGAGTTTAAGCTCAAGGTTTTTTTCTCCTCTCTCTAAAAACATATTAAGCTTAGTGCATAAGGGTTTCGGAAACATGTTTCCCCAGGTCCCTGCACTGACTAAGCGTTTTCTCGTCGGGCGCATACTTCGCCAGCAACGGCTGCCCAACTATGCGCATTTCAAACTTGTTCTTCATGATTTCAAGAAGATATTTTGGTGCTTCGCCGCTCCAACCATAAGAGCCGAAGGCTCCGCCCACCTTGCCCTTTAGGTTTATACCCTCTGCAGCCGCGTCTTCAAAAAGGCGTTCTATGTCAAGCGGCATTTCATGATTGTACGTTGGGGCACCCACGAGAATGGCGTCGAACTTAGGCAAGTCTTCCGCGTTTACGTGATAGCTTAACTCAACTTCCATTTTATCCACGCTTTTAGCTCCTTCAACCACAGCGTTAGCCATCTTTTCTGTGTTTCCACTTCGGCTGTAATAAAGAACAAGAATTTTCGGCAATAAATCACCTTAAAATAGGACTGGGGAAACAGTCATATGAACTTTTTGCAAGTTAGCCGACAGATGCAATTTTAAATACCTACAAGTAAGTGCAGAATTTCGGGCGACATAAGTCCCACTATTCTATGTTCCCGTGTGTAACATTCTTAAATTCGAAACAGAAATTAAGTGCGCAAAAAAATTGACTCAAATGCCATCGTAATTCATAAATTAGTTTAAATACGTCAAAAATGCCACTTATATCTAATGGTACAGACGATGAAAGTGCTCCTCATCAATCCGCCGCAGCTGTTTTATCCAGGGTCTGATCCTCCCGCGGGCAATCTTCCTCTTGGCTTGATGTATATAGCTGCTGTTCTAGAGAGATCAGGTTACAAAGCGGAAATTTTGGACGCGTTCATGACGGACGCCTCGTTCCTGAAAGTTGGAGATACGCTTGAGGTGGGCATGCCTTACGAAAAGATAAGAGAGGAGATACAGCGGAGAAGACCTGACATTATAGGTATAGCAAGCCCCTTTACATGTCAAGCGGAAAACGCTATCAGAGTCGGCGACATCGCCAAAGACGTAGACCCGAACATTTCAACCGTTGTTGGTGGCCCGCACGTCACTGCGGTACCCTTAGAGTTCTTGGAAGAGGCGAAGAACATTGATATCGCTGTGGTTGGTGAAGGGGAATACACCATGCTAGACATCGCCAAGTGCTTTGAGGGAAAAATGAATACTGATGATGTGCAGGGAATCGCTTACCGTCAAGACGACGGGACAGTAAAGCGGAACGCGGTAAGACCTTTCATTGAAGATTTGGATGAGCTTCCTTACCCTGCTTACCATTTGGTGGATATGGATCAGTACCTTAACCCCGGAAGAATAGAGTACCGAAGCTTCAAGGGCAGGGCGGTTTCCATGATAACCAGCAGGGGTTGCCCGTTTGACTGTAACTTCTGCTCGGTTCACCTGCACATGGGAAAAAAGTTCCGAGCGCATTCCGTGAACTACGTCATAAACCACATAGAATACGTGATAAACAAGTACAGTGTTAAGACTATATTCTTCGAAGACGACAACCTCACATTTGACGTAAAAAGATTCGAGGCTATCTGCGACAAAATAATCGAAAGAAACATCAGGTTTAACTGGGAAACCCCGAACGGCATAAGAGCCGACTACTTGTCGCTGAACCTTTTGAAGAAAATGAAGCGGTCAGGGTGCCAAAGCGTCTTCTTCGGCATCGAATCAGGCGATCAATGCATCTTAGACAACGTTATCAGCAAGAGCCTTAACCTGAAGAAAGTGGTGAACGTCGCCAAAATGTGCAAGGAGATCGGGCTGAGAACCGCTGCGTTCTACATCATCGGTTTTCCGGGCGAAAAGAAGGAAAACATGTTGAAGACCGTGGAGTTGGCGCTCAGCCTCAAGAGGGATTTTGATGTTGGTATGCTCTTGCATGTTGCGACGCCGTCGTTGGGAACCCGCCTATACAAAGAATGTGTGAAAAAGAAGTATATTAAGGAAAAATTGCCGCCACAAGCTTTCGCTGAGGTTAGGCAAACCCGCGGCATGCCCCTGATATGCACTGAAGACTTTACGCCATCTGAAGTGAAAGCGATAGCTGCGATGGCTGTTAGAAGATACAAGAGGCTATCTTTGATCAACTACTTTAAGAGTCCTGGCGTGACGTTGAAGCTGGCGGTGAGTCAGCCTAAAATCGTTTTGAAGTTTATCCAGAACCTGAGGGCTGGGTAGTTGGTTCACTGAAGCGGCAACGTGGTTTGTGTTTTCAGCGCGCGCGTATGTGTTGGGTTTAGTGGCGGGCCCGCTGGGATTTGAACCCAGGGTCTTCGGCTTTCTTCCGCTCGTGCGCCCGGAGGCCGACGCCTTAATCCGTGCTGGGCTACGGGCCCTTTTCAAAGCAGGGGCGTTGCTAAATTTAAAACTAGTCGTTCTTTATTCCTGAATTAGTTCTTCGTTTATCCACCAAGCTTTTTTCTTTCCAGATTTTTCTCCGGCACAGTATTCGATGATGGCTTTGCCGTATTGTTTTTTTGAGCTTCGCTGCATCTTCCTCAGTCGGTTAAGCACTAGCCACCTGTTGCCCTTCACGTACTCCGCCAGTTCCGGTGTGGTTGCACCTTTGTAATGCAGCAGGTAATCCACTATTTTATGGTCTATTTCATCAATGCAGAACGTGTGCGGGTTAATCCTTCCGTGCTGGTAGGTAAGTAACTCAAGGTCTGCGAGGCACCGCCTAACTTCTCCTACGCTCTGTTCGATTTTGCTCATTCTTTCTTCAAGTTCCAGAAGCTTGTCTGCTTTGGGCGTTTTTTGAAGTTTTTCCATTATCGCTTCTCGGATGAAACTGCTTCTGTCGCCTTCTGGAATACGCAAGACCAGTTCTTGGTAGACTTCTTCTGGAATTTTTAAGGATACTACTTTGACCTCGCTCAGCGCCATCACACTCCTGCGCTTGAATATGCCGCTCTTGTTATTTCATATTTTCTCCAAAAGGTCTCCCCGGAGACTTCTGAAAAAACTTAAATGCTCTTTGCAGTGATTTTAAAGTGGGGTTGTGTATTGCCGAAAAAAGTCACGATCTCAACAATAAAGTGTGATGTTGGCTCTTTAGCTGGACACCACGTTGTTCCCAAACCTCTGTTTGATGTCGCGGAGAAAAACCTAAAAAATGCTGCAGAAGACGGCGTTATAAACAACTTTTATGTTTTCAACGCTGGCGACGACCTTGAATTGCTTATGGTACATGAAAAAGGAGAGCAAAACCCTGAAGTTCACAAGCTCGCTTGGGACACGTTTAAAGAATGCGCTGACAAGGCTTCGCAACTGAAGCTTTACGCTGCGGGTCAAGACCTTCTAAAGACGGCGTTTAGTGGAAACGTCCGCGGGATGGGTCCAGGCGTTGCAGAAATTGAGATAGAGGAACGTGCTTCTGATCCGATTGTGGTTTTCGCGGCTGATAAAACTTCTGCGGGTTCTTTCAATTATCCTCTTTTCCGCATATTCGCTGACCCTATGAACACCGCTGGACTTGTTATTGACCCAAACATGCTTTGTGGCTTTAAATTTGAAGTGATAGACACGAAAGAAAACAAAGCAATAATTCTGAAATGTCCTGAAGAAATGTACGAGCTGCTGGCGTTGATAGGCACTGTTGGGCGTTATGTCATCTCTCGAGTATGGAGAGCAAGCGACAACATGATTTGCGCTGCAAGCAGTGTAAGTAAGCTCTCATTGATAGCTGGAAAATATGTTGGGAAAGATGATCCTGTCATGATTGCTCGAGCGCAGCATGGTCTGCCTGCGGTAGGTGAAATATTAGCGCCTTTCATGCACAGTTACTTTGTCCAGGGGTGGATGCGGGGAAGCCATTGGGGTCCCATAATGCCCGTAGGAATGAAAGCGTCAAAATGCACTGTGTTCGATGGTCCTCCAAGAATTGTGGCTGTAGGCTTTCAGGTGGCAGACGGCAAAATCGCAAGCGATGATAAAGGAACGCCCATTATTGCTGACTTGTTTGATGATCCTGCTTTTGCTTTGGCGAGGCATGAAGCCATGCAAAACGCCTCCACATTGCGAAACATGGGGGAGTTTGAGCCCGCGCGTTTAAGCTCTGAAGATATGGAGTACACGACGATACAGAAGGTTCTTGGAAAGCTCGGGAAACGCTTTAAGCCCCTAAAGTAGCCGACTCAGACGGAATAATTTGCCCAGCTATGGTAGCTAGTACCATGCACCGATTCTCAATGATATCGTGCAGTCTCCTACGCAGCGCCTCAGCATCCATGTTTTTTTGTTTTAGCAGCGCGACCTTTTTTGCAAGCTCTACGTCTCCGAGCCCTTTAAACCAAGCCTCGAAATCTCCGCGATTCTTGTGGAATTCTATGGCGCCTACGTTTACTTTTAAAATGGTTTCACTAAAATCTCGGAGGCTGCTTGCGCGTAGGCTTAACGGTTTCCCTATCCCCGCGTAAAAGTGGAATGATTTATCCTGCAGCGTGCGCGATAAGATTGTTTTTGCGTTTTTTCCGTCAATCTCTGGTATTCCCAAGGCTTTTTTACCTTGTTTCGTTATGCTATAAAGTCCTTTTTCAGGCGAGTTTACGTATCCCATGCGGGCAAGACCAATTATGTGCATCATAACAGATGGGAATTCTTTTTCAGCTTTCTCCGCTATATGCGTTGCTCTCGCAGGTTTGTCGAGTAGCAACACGGTTTCCAATATCTCATATTTAGTAGGTGACAAACTCATTGGCTACGGCACCTATTGGGTATAGATACACACAAGCTAATCAACGTTTCTCAGCGTTTTACTGAACTGGAATAAGCAAAGCTTTAGTAAGAAGAGACGCAATGCTACATTGGAAAATGGTGTGCGCCAACAATGAAGATAGCTGTGCTTGTATATGAGTATCCGCCTAAAATCGTCGGTGGCTTGGGAACCTACGCGGCTGAGATAACACGCAAGTTTGTCCTCATGGATAACGATGTGACTGTTTTTACTATGAATGACGATGATGGCTCTCTTCCGAGGAGGGAGATTTGGCGGGGTATAGAAATTCACCGGCCATTGCACATTGATGTTTCGGACTCGCTGCCTGACGTGATCGCGGAAGACATAAAGAAATGGGGCAGAGGTTTGCACTTGTTCGGCAATCTCCTTGTTTATAATTACCTCACTGCCGCCAAACTCATCAATGAACTCATCAGAAAGGAAGGCGTGAAATACGACGTTGTGGTTGCCCATGACTGGCTCTCTATAATGGGCGGAGTCACTGTTAAGAAAGAAAGCGGATTACCTTTAGTTTTTCATGTTCACTCCACCGAGAAGGGAAGAACCCTAGGAAACGGCTCAAGCGTTGTAAGCAATATTGAGCTGCGCGGCGCCAAGCTTGCAGACATGATAATTACGGTGTCGTATGCCATGAAGGATGAACTGATACAGCTAGGGTTCCCACGGGACAAAATCCAAGTCGCGTATAACGGAGTTGACCCACAAAAATACAATCCGGAAAACATTTCTACAGACCAAGTGCAGAAAATCAGGGAATTTTACGGTCTCAAAGACAACGACTATATGATCCTGTTTTTAGGAAGACTTGTAGGCGTCAAAGGCGTCGACAAGTTAATTATGGCTATGCCGCATGTTTTGTCTAAAATTCCCAGTGCAAAGTTAGTCATAGTAGGCGTGGGTGACCAGCAGGAATATCTGATGAACTTGACCCGAACCATGAGGCTTAGCAATTGCGTGCGGTTCCGTTTTGACTTCATTCCCGAAGAAGAGCGTATTCTGCACTACGCTGCTTGTGACGTAGCAGCTTTTCCAAGTTATTATGAACCTTTTGGCATTGTTGCCCTCGAGGCAATGAGCATGGAGAAACCTGTTGTGGTAGGCGCCTCGGGCGTCAGCGGAATGCGAGAAATAGTAATTTGCTGCAGTGACGAGCAGTGCGGCTACCACATAGACCCCAACAACCCCTCAGACATTGCGTGGGGCATAATAAGCTCGCTGAAAGATTCTGAAAGACGAAAATGGCTTGGAAAGAATGGCAGAAAACGAGTTCTAAGCGAGTTCACGTGGAATAGAATTTCTGAAAAAACTTTGGATCTGTACGAGAAAGTACTTAAACGCTGATTGGAAGTTGCATGGTGAAGCCTTGAACGTTGATGCCGATTTGAGACGCAAAATCGCAAGGGAAGCTGCTACCCTCTTGTATTTTGGAGCTGAAAAAGAATACAAACAAGCCAAATTAAAAGCCGCAAAAACTCTCGGTGCTCACTTTCTCCCTTCAAACTTTGAAGTCGCAGTAGAACTCGACAAAATTGCTGACGCGCTGGAAGGACCAGCCCGAAAAGAACGGTTAATCCAAATGCGTAAAGAAGCATTGAAAATAATGAAGTCCCTCAGGGCTTACGATCCCGTCTTAATCGGAAGTGTTTGGCGTGGAACTATCCGCCAAGGAAGCGACATCGACGTAACTTTATGTCATACTATGCCCGACGAAATCTTGGAAGTTCTCAAGAAAAATGGTTTTAAAACGTCTAAAACCGAGTGGACTATCACAACAAAAAAGGGAAAACCAGAAACCACCTTTCATATATACGTCGAGACTTCAAGCAAGCAAACAGTGGAACTCGTCGTTCGAAGCTTGGAGGAGGCAGGGCGCAGAAGAAAATGCGAGATTTTCGGAGATGAACTCAATGGGCTTAAAACTCAAGAGTTAGAACACTTGCTTAAAGAAAACCCAGTGCAAAAATTTGTTCCCAGTTAACTTCAGAAATTGTCAATTGAAAGAAAAAGCCACTTAAGGATGTTTTTTAGTACGATAGATTGAATGCGCTAGAAGGATGCCACAATGGAGACCGATAAAAAATCGTTCAAGAAAATGTTTCCGAATCTGTCTAAGGAACTTGAAGGCGGAGACAACAAAGTCGCGATAGACGCGGTTAGAACAGAACCTGACACAGCTGAAAAGACGATGCCGAACAAGTTTTGCAACTACGACCCAACCGTTGTTGATTTCATACGACGCTGCGATACAGAAGAACAAGCAGAGGCGATAATCGCGTATTTAGAGAAGAGAGAAGAGTTGACTGAAGAATACGCAGCGAAGCTCAGGAAGCAGCTGAATCGGAAAGGCGTAAGAAGCTTCGGTTCCAAGAAAGAAGAGAGGTACTATTTTAAGAAAGGTGGATTCTGCTAGAGTTCCCGTGTTGGCGGTCGTTGCCTTTTCTTTTACCTGCAAAAATGTTTGTGATTAAACCGAAGCCACAAAGACACGGGGTAATCGCAACATTCGTTTCGGTATCCTAACAGATATTCTGTGCAAAAACGGTAAAGGAGGTCTATCGCGAGGTGCTCTGCCAGAACTCTTTAAAGACTCTATTTAAGGGTGTAGAAAAAACCGTGCGTGCGCAAACTTTATTTTTTGATAAAGAAAGGAAGAAACTCTCAAATGGTTTTTGAGAGAAAATCCGCTTGTGCAACGGCTAGTTGAGTTAGGTAAGTTTACTCGATTACTTGGATTGCGCCTTCAGGACATTGGGCTTCGCATGCTCTGCAGACAAGGCATTCGTCAACATTAACTGGGACGGATTTGCCGTCTTTGATTTCGTAAACGCCTACTGGGCAAGTGTTTGCGCAGGTTTCGCATCCGTTGCATTTGTTATTGTCAACTACTATTTTTACCATGTTTCATACCTCTGGTAAGTTTGATCCAAAAAACTTCAGTTAAATAAAAGTGTTTAGGTTACTTAACGAATTTCTTCACGTATTCTTAACAGGATTCCGTTGATTGAAGCTTCAGCTTTCTCTTTCCGTCGCTCATAAGACGCCAGTGACTTCTTGTAGCCCTCCACCGGCAAATCGCCTCTCTTATGCCGAGCCTCAACCGTCCGCATGCCCCTTTCAACCTCAATCAATTCGGTTTCCGCGACATCAAGCTGCCGAACCAAATTCGCGTAAACGCCGCCTGCACTACGGAAGGTCTTCTTCAACTCGGCTATGCTCTTAGCGATCGTGTCAAGTCGAACCTCCAAAGATCTTTTCTGCACTTTATACCTGCGCCTAGGAATCTTGCCTTTCTGAGCTCTTTTCTCAAGAGCCTTTAGTTCCGAGATCATTCGACTCTTATCATCGTACGCTTCGGTGAACTCTCGAACGTGGTCAGGACTAAGAACAACGGAGGCTTTTGGTGTCGCAATTCGCAGCGGAGCAGAAGTTTTGGGTCTTCTCCAGACAGCTACAACCACGCATCCAACCACTATTAGAGTCCACATCCATAAGGTAGGTCGGAAAGACAGCCATAGAGGATTATAATCGTACGCGATTTGTAAAACATCTTCAAAGGGAACAGCGTAGTCTAATTTGCTAACGCCTTTCCTGTTAAGTGAAAGCGTCTCTTGAAAGGTTTCTCGCTTTAAACTTAAAGAGGCTCCAGCTGCTGAGAGTTGCGGTGTCAGAAATCTTGCCCCTTCAGGAGGAGTAATGGTGACTTTTGCTGACTCAACGTAGTAGTTAAACTCCGGGAACAGATTAAAACTCAGCGTGAAGTGCGGAGATTGCTCAGTAATTGTAGGCAAATTGTATTCAGCTGTCAGCAGCGCGAATGTGCTGGCTGCTACAGATGAGACGAAGGTAACGTTAACCAAGAGCGTGTTACCGCTGCTAGTTAAAATGTATGTGGTTAGAATTCTGCCGAATTCATCTCTTACAACCACATCTGAAGCCTCAAGAGGTAAACCTATTTCAAGGTAACTGAGGCTGCTTGGTGAGTTGTTGATGATACGGTAACGGTCAGAAGCTGCTATTTCTCCTGTAGGGTTTATCGTAACTTGTCGATTCAGTTCTTTCACGTTTATTGTTTGGAGACTACCAGTGGGTAGGGAAAAATTGGCAAGCGCTGGGGAATAAGTGAACGCGGGCAAGTTCTGCCTAACGAAACTGGTTGTGCTAACTTCCCCATCTTCCTTCGCGACGGTTAGGGTTGTTGGAGTCTCGGGAAATACAATGTTAACATGGCATTGATTAACACTTTTTAAGAAGCTGGGGTAAGCAGGGAAATCAAGGGTGTACACGTCTGAATCTAGATCTAAGCTGAGAAGGCTGTTTGAAAGAATAAAGGCAACGGTGAAAGAATGAGGAGCTCCTTGCGGAAAACTGATTTTCGCGCCGTAAAAACCGCTTCGGTCAGCTAACTGCACGCCAAGACTTACTGATAAAAGGGCGTTCGCATCGTACGCAATGCCTTTGAGAACGCAGGAACCGTACTTATACGGAAAACCGATGAGGAAGTCGCCTGTTAATTGTCCGCTTATACTTATTGTATCACGTATGACCACTTGTCCAGAGTACATTAGCTCCACTTCATGGTCAACGCGTTCCAAAGTGTAGCTGCTCTCCTGAGCCGAAACCGTTCGCGTATTAAGCGAGAATGGCAGGAGCATAGCCACTGAAATAACTGTAAGCACGATTACCACTGTGACTCTCTTCACTCAAATTCACCAAGTTCAGATTCTCTATCTTAACGGTGGCTTATTTATTTACTTTTAGAAAAGAAACAGCACGTTTCACACATACAGCTTGGAACTTTCAAATTTAATTCTATTTGGTTTGATTGGTTCTTTTGGCATGTGCTTCGTAAAACTAAGCCATGCGTTGTATGAGTTCGCTGATTTTTTCGCCTCGGTAGCCTGCTTCGCCGCCAGCTCTGAAGCTTTTCTTGGTTTTTCCCTTGAAACCTTTTGTTGGAGGACGCAGCTTGAAAACAGGCTGCACGTTCGGCAGTTTTTGGAACTCCACTTTACAGCTTGCTATGGCGTCAGCGAGCGCGTGTATTGATCTATAACCCAGCTTCTTAATTGTTATATCCGTAAGTTTCTTTCCGCCAGAAAGTCTTCCCCGCTCTTTCAGCAGCAGCGCCACTGTCTCTTTTGACACTTCGCCCCACGTGACGTAGTTCTGCACGCGATACAGCATACCCATGTATGAAGGCCGGTTGTCAACAAGCACGCAATTATTAGTTTTGGCTAAACGCAGCATATCAAGGGTTTCTCTCGCTTCACGCTGAGCACTGATGGTTCCTCGAACCTTCACCACAGCGAAACACTTGCGTTCCTCAGCTTCTTTAGTCAACTACCTCACCCAGTCCGCCTGAGTAACCAAGCTGTAAGTCTTTCTTAATCCGTCGAAAATGGCGCAAGCATACGAAGGCACGGTTCTCGTAGATCCACGGCTTCTAACCCAAAGGTCCTTCACGCCTGCCAAGCCCAAAATCACCTTCGCCACTTCGCTAGCCACCAGCCCCAAACCTCTCGGACCTGGAACGATAACCACTCGCACACCACCGCATTTGCCCTCAACTTGGAAAGGTACAGAGTGAGGCTTGCCGCAACCGCACTCCCAGCTTCCGCATCCACGCTTAACTGGGACAATGTTTAAGCGCGCTGAAGCAGCCGCTTTCTCAATGGCGGTTCGCACCTGACTGGCTTTTCCAGAGCCCAAGCCTATGTAGCCGTCCCTGTTGCCCACAGCTACAATAGCCTTAAACCGCGATTTTTCACCCGCGTCTGTCTGCTTCTGAACCAAATTCACGTTGATCACTTCCTCCTGCAAATCAGGAAGCAGAGCATCAACAATCTGAGGCTCAGAAATCTTCAAGCCACTCAGGAAAACTTCTTCAATAGACGTTACCTTACCTTCCTGAATCATTTTACCTAAACGCGTTTTAGGAACCCATTCTTCCAGCCGGTCTTCGTCTCTATTTCTACGACTCATGCTTTCTTACCACCCTTCTTCCCGTATGATTTAACAATGCCAGCCTTAACCTTCTCGAAATGCTCGGGAAGTTTCTCAGGAGAGAGTTTTTGCCCCAAATACCTTGAGAACTTGGCGGAATATATTTCAGGAGCATCGTTCAAACTCTTTCCATAGTCAGCAATATGCTGACCTTCTATACGCTCTTTAACCATTTTCTTTTCGTTATGAGGAACATCAACACCAGCATCCAAAACCCCGCTCAGAGCGGCAAAAACCTTGGCGCCTTTCGTGGGCGCAACCAACCCGATGTCTAAAACAGCCCCCACTATACCCTTTGCTTTGGCCTTCAACCCACACAGCAAACCTGTAAGATATGCAGCTGGAACGTTCGCAGTGGGCGCTTTCCACCCGTATTTCTTTAACTCTCTGCTGTGCGCCGCAGCTAACACCTCGTCACCATGTGGTTTAGCAACAATTATTTGGGCAACGAAATTCTTTGATGAGCTACGAGCAACAAGCCGCGGTGTGCCAGACAACACTAAAGCTTTCCGCGCTTGATAATCAGTTTTTCCTTCCCGCCTCCGCCTAAGCGGAACCCGAAAACTTGACCCCCGCGCCACTAACGTTTCCTCCAAAGATCATGAGCTCTCAAGTATCGCTCCAACTCTGTCACCGACTCAAATCTTCCACTACCAGCTATCGCATACACTTTTCTATAAGTGGACTCTGTAATAATTCGGTCAGTCTTCAACTCACGAAGCCTTTTCCGCAAAGAACGAATCTTGCTCATCCAAGCTTCTTTCTTAGAAATTTTCGCGTGGCTGGACCCAGTTCGGCTACCGGCACCCTTACGTCGACCCATCCGCTTCTTTTCTCGAATCATCTTTGCACGAGACCTGCTTACGCCTGCCTCAGGCAACGACACAATAACCTTTTCATGAATCAACTTTCTCACTTCATCTCGAGTGATAGCCGCTTCAACATCATCCATTCTTTCAGGATTAATCCAAACCCTGTTCTGACCAACTTTCAATATTTGCGCTGCCAAACGCCTTTGACTCCTAAGATTAGTCATTGTTCCTCAGCTCCTTTCTTAGTTTTAGCTTTCTTGTGCGGCGTTTTCGACTCCTCAGCTTTCCCCGCTGGCGCCTTTTGCTCCTTTTTCGCCTTCTGGGAGCGCTTTCTTCTACCGATTAATCTGCGTTTCGGCTTCTCCTCTTTTTTCTCAGATCCCTTCTTTTCTGGTTGCTCCCCCACCGCTTCCTCGGTTTTTTCTTCCTCTTCTTCTGCTTCAACTAACTCTTTAACTGGGGTAAAGTTCAAAATAACGACCTTACGCTCTTTAGCCACAGCTATAATCTGTGCCCGCTTTTTCTTGCCAACCGTGTGGGCTATTTGAGCCGCTTCAGATTCAGGATTAACATTAGATGTTTCCTTGGCGTTATGCACCAAAACTTCCCTATACCCAGACGGATGAAGCCCTCTTGCAACCTTTGGTCCCTTGTAGCCCACACTGACCCCAGGAGGCCACCCCTTGATCTTCCGCCGCACTTTGTTGTCTAATCCGCGTGGTCTTCGCC
>SMTZ1_10002229_pt1 | contig 25077 bp, 13 predicted proteins | sample DeeMarSWOR136_30_FD_25667 | JGI IMG/M metagenome (IMG submission 25667) | reverse complement strand
TGGGGATTCGCACCATTATGATGTGACATCATAATCCGGTTGCTGTAGCGTGTTCCATAGATGATTTCATTTCCCGGGTTGCAAGGATCGACATCAGCAATTTTAACTACCCACCCCGCATTGTAGCCGCTGGACCAGATGGTACGTCTGGGCCATAGACCTGGTATGGGGAATAATGGAGGAAGAATCTCGCAGGTTCCGCCCATTTCATCAACAAGGACAATTTCAGGACCGGCGTGGTCTGGGTTGAAGTCACCAGCGGCTGTATCCATGCCTACAGCTCCTTGAAAAACCAGCTCCTCGTCATAGGGAGGAAAAGCAGAAGGATTTATATTGCTGAAGATTGTCCCGGTGCTAAAATCCATAATGCCCTCATAGATGTGGAAAATCTCGTCACCGGATCGGCGTGGATCGAAGTCACCCACTCGCGCCCCCCAGCTACCTCCCATTAAGGAGCTTCCATCGAATAAAGTCCCCGAGGTCCATTGTTGCAAAGCTGTGTCGTAAAACACCATTATGATTAAACTGCCATACGGGGACGGCCCCTCAATGACGACTTCCTTACTGGGGTTGCCGGAGTAGACGTCGCCTATGCCTATGGTAGGACGTGCGCCCATCCAACCGATCGTCATCTGGCCGGAATGACGCAGGTTTACCTCCCAACCCAATAGGCCGGGCGATAGCTGCAAAACTGATCCGGAATTTATCAGGCAGGCAACTTCTTTTCCATCGTGTAATGGGTCAAAATCACCATAATCCATCCCGAAGACTTGCTCTGTCGCTTTGTGAACTTGCGTGGCAACGAACTCAGGGGCACTACTAAAACTGTTTGCTGGCACAAATAGATCAAGCAGTAGGATCAAAGGGACAAAACAACAAAACACCTTATTGCTGGGCCAAAATTTCATCTTTATCTCTTTGGAAATTATATATGTTTTTATTATACTCAGTAATGGGGCAAAAATCAAAATTTTTTCGCTGGCCTTAAACGATTGTGTCATAGAATCATTAACAAAAATAGAGTTGTAGGGTATGCAAATTTCGTTTTTGCACACGGAAATTAATCATTTATCAATAATCCTTAATCATTCGTAGGGGGTTGTCTTTTCTCTCCGTATGTTTTGAATTCTTGACGGTTCAAGGTTAACTTGCTAAGATTGTTGGTAATCTAAGGAGAACATTGTGCTTTCTAATCTTTTAAATGGGAAATATCGGCTTATGTTGAAAAAAAGATTTTTTACATTGTTCACTTCCTGCCTGTCTCTCGTGTTCCTCTTGCCCCTGCCGTCTGTATGCGGCGCCCTTAATAAGATTCGCAAAGGTGAGATGGCCGGATACCTGCTCGTCCCTAACGACAGAGTCGAAAAGACGTATAACGCCGGATTCTCCATGTATGTGGCAGCTTGGCCTTTGTTGAAGGAATATCCGGGCTCTCGTTTTCAAACAGGTCTGTTCGGCACCTGGATGCACGCTCAGTATGACGGTCCGATCTCTCGCAAATTGTATTCCGATATCGAGGGCGGCCTCGGTTGGTGGCGAGATACGCGGTTCGCAACCGAAACCCCAAAGTTCATCATGGGAGGCGTCGCCCTCAATTTCAGTGCATGGGCCAACGGACCCGGCGCCGGCAAAGGAAGGGACTGGGACAAACCCAGAGGCAAGTACGGCGTCGCACAACTCAGTCCCTGGTTGCTCTGGCCCCCGGATGGCCTGAATCTCAAACAGGGCACATGCGGCCAGCTGTTCGGCTACGGCTACCTGCCGCTCCCCCTCACTACCCCTAAAGCAACCACCGCCGGCAAAAACGTGCCTACCGGAAATAACTGTTGGACCTTGTTTCTGAACACGCGAAACTTCAAAGGACCCGTTGCTTTCTTCACCCCATATTTCTGGTCACGAGCAACTGTGGATGAACCTAACATTGCTGGAATGTTTCTGGATACCCGTCCCTCTAATCCCAATAGGGCCTTGCAAATGGAGACCCAGTACGTCCCCGCCGTCCAGTCCGTTGACGAAAAGGGCGATACCTACGCCCGAATAACCCCAACCTCGTTCCCGCGAGGCCCGCAGGGCGAGTCGGTAGTCGTCCACCGCGTTACCGCATACAACAAAAAGGCACTCTGGGATGCCGTCAAGGCATGGTTCGAGGGAGGCCCCGCAGCAAGCGGCGCTATCGACCCGGCCGAGGCTGTCGTACACACCTTCCCGGGAAGAGGCGGCGCAACATGGAGAATCTACGAGCCACGAACTCCCAGAGAAGAAAAAGTCCCTATCGCCTGGACTTCTTTTGCTACCCCCTTCGCGCCTGACCCGGCTACCTTTGGATACCGGTGGAACTACGAGCTGGTCACGAAAAAAGACACCAAGGACGGCCCGCTGGCCACCCTGCCCGAATACTATCGCCTCACCAAAGATAGCAAAAAAGCTAAGTGGGTTCCGGTACCGCCGGGCAAAGTCCCCGCTGAAACAGGACTCTCAGAGGTCAGCTTTTCTCGGCCCGCCGGCCAACCTTCAAAACCCTACGTCACTCCCGACGACTCCGACTCCTGCTGGAAGAAGCCCGGCCCGGTTGCAGGGCCTTTCAAGGCATATCCGGGCGACGGCAGTGTGGTAACGTACTACTGGTATCGATTCGCCGACCAGCCCGCATTGCTCAACGCCGATTTAACCGATAAAGAGCGACAGGACCTGCAAGCGCGTGTGGAAAAACTCCACCGTAACTGGAAAAAGGACCGCGACTACTTGGCGCCCCCAAAGATTGGAAAACTGGCCGATATCGACCCGGCCTTGATTGTAACACCACCTCCCGGCCTGGAGATAGGCTACGTCCCCATCGTAACAAGACAGGAAGCAAAAAAATAGGTTAGCCCCGCCACCTACCTGTCCACCGAAGCCTTGGCGAAGGAGGATGGGCGGGGTCGCCTCCCCTTAACTTCCTGAAGCTACCACCCGACTGGTTTATGAATCACACCTCCTCGACCATCGGATACCTCAGCCGGGAATTGGCATACTTTCAGCAGTTGCAGCGGGAATGTCTTGTGTTTATCTGCTGCATTACGCAATTCAACCGCCGCACCCCGAATAGGATGGCGTGAAGGCACATATACAAACAACCGTTTCGTGGGCCACTGGGTCTTGACCATCTCAAGCGCGGGCACGAGGTCGGAGTCGCCGCTGACGATTATGAACTGGTCGGCCCTGTTATGGTTGGCATCGTCCAGCAGTTGCAGTGCAATGTTGACATCAGTGCGTTTTTCCTCCGGCATATCGAAGATGCGAGAGCCTGGATATGTGCAGTCTGGTATGCCGCACTTGACCTGTTTGAGCTTGAACTTGCCAAGTATCATCTGCACAAGCGGCTTTGTCGCAAGTGCCCGCAGGTAGGTTTGCTGGCGTATACCTTTTGCCCCCTCAACCAAAGCCGTGAAATACCATATCCGGCGGATGTCGTCGAATGGACGTAACCTCAAAAAACATTTCTCGAAGTCAAGCCACTTATACGGCGTGCCGCGCACGGCTCCATAATAGAAATTGAAGCCGTCAATATAGACAATGTTGCGTGGCTTCATTGAGACCTCACTGCCAAAAAAACAGGCAGCCATATAGGCTGCCCAACCCGCTTAACGCGGGGGAGTCGTCTATCAATAATATACGACCAACAGACGAAAAAGTCAAATTAAAAATCGAAATTTTCATAATTTTTCAGCACATTCTACTATTGTTACTTCTTCCTCTGCAGATTGTTGGGTGCGGCATTCCGCACCAATTCACTTAATCTTCCTGCCTATCATTAAGCCAAACAACCGGATGAAATAGCCATTTGTCATTTTTGTTGCCCGGTTCAAATGCCAATTCATTTTCCCTGTCTTTCAGCACTTTAATCCCCCAGTTACCGTTTACGCGTCTGGTTTGCCGTTTTTTCGTTAAATACTTTCTAAGTGTGGATGTCGGAATACAGCATCTTTCTTCTGTATCCTTTTTGATAAATTCAACTGCTTTATAGTAGTTAATCTTGCCTAAAAATCCCGGTGCAATATCCCACCAATAAATGTATTTATGTCCATCATGCCGTTTGCTGAATCTCTTGGAAATTTTAGCAGTAGAATTGATTCCTTTTCTTTTTGATGACCGGCCATGACTAATATCTCGTGGATTTTCTGCATGATATTTTTGATGACAGTCGGAATGCATAAGCACACAATTATCGAGACTATACCCACGTTCCCCATCAAGTCTGTGTAAATGCACACCCGTCTTTTTTTCAAAAGTCTTATTACAGTAATGGCATGGTTTATTGGCTTCCATCAATTCTTTCTTGATTTGGGTTTTAGTTTTCCTTTCATCCAATTGAAGACGTGCAAAAACAAACCGGTTGGCATAAAACCATTTATCAGAGTCTTCTCCGGCATAATTGCTTATTGCCTTACGCGTTTCCTCCAGAATTTTTTGTGGATTCATTTTGTATATCCCTCAACTATTTTTAATGTCTTCTTCGGTCAGGTCGTAGAGGTCGTAGACGAGTTTGTCTATTTGTTTATCGGTGTTGTTTATTTGACGCTGGATTCTGGTTTTTTCGGTTGGTAGTGTAACAAACCAGCCGATTTTGATTGCATCTTCGTGAATAACATCCTTGTAACCCTGAGCGTGTCCGGCTTTATTTGTATTGTCCCAGCCTAATTCCTCGAAAAATGGGTCGATGAATTTTCTGCGAAGCTGGGCCTCGTTGTATTGCTGCGAACGATAGGCTTCGATATTGCGATCGAAAGTTTCGATGAGCTCAACAATTCTGGAAGGCGCTTTAGCCATCTCTTTTCCTTAAAATCCCAACTTCATTCCCACCCCAAAATAACCCATAAATCCCCCAAAGTCAATTCTTTATAATTTTTGATTTCGCAAGTCTCTGCAAGTCGTAGGCAGGGATCCAGTAAAAATCTTATTTTTGCACTTTTATTTTAGATTTTTGCTTTCTCTCTCCAGCCTCCTCCGGCTGAATACAAATACTACGAACTACGAACTAAAAACTGACGACTCTAATCCTTTTTGACCATAATTTTGAATTTTTAGCTGTGTTTTTTCACTTTAACTTTTGATGTCGTCTCACTGATCCCTGGCCCCTGACCTCTGGTCCCTTTTTCCCGAGATACACTAACACTATGTTCCTTTGTTTCTATGTGCCTTTGCAGCTAATTTTTTTTCAAGAAAAAATTTAATTATCATTGAACATTTCAGCTAAGTTTGGTATAATATAAACGACAACGGCAGCAGCCGGTTGTCAGTGGCCGGTGACCAGGGGGCAAGTCGCCCGCGAAAAGAGATAGTATTTCAACGAATTGAGGCCTTTTAAGCCACAAAAAGGCTCAAAATGATGAAAATATTGATGATTTCTCTTATGTTTATGCGGTTAACAGCAACCTTCTTTAGCCGGCTTCGAAAAAAGGCCGTTTCGATGGCCTTGTGGACGAAGGCAAGTTTCTGCGGCAAAAGCTTGCTTTTAGAACAGAGCTTGCCGAGAACACTAAGCTGGCAAAAGCAAAATCGGTGTGAATCAGCGACATCCGCGATTAACTATTTCTTTGTGCCTTTGTGCCTTAGCGGCATCTCTACAACTGTAGTGAGCGCACTACAAATTCGACCTTTTTTAACAAACAAAGCCAATTTTCAAAAAAGTCAAATGAACATAAATAAAGTATTAGCAAAGGATTATGGCAAAATGGACACTTGGTCACATGGGAAAAACAAAGCCAAAACAAAGCCAATTCAAACCCAATTTCAAATCGGAAGGCAGAAGCGAAAAATGGAACGTTTCTCACAGCTCGTCCGACTTATATTATAGGATTATGCGAAAGAGCCGGGACCAGATATATGATGAATTGCTCGTTCTAAAATGCCAGCAGGGTAGTAAGGATGCATTTGAGGAATTGATAGAAAGATGGCAAAGACGCCTCTGGCAGCTTGAAAATCTACCTACTTTTATGACATGCACCCAAGGGCTTTTTTATTGCCGGAGAATTGTTGAATCCTGATTGAGATTATGTTAATATACGTAATTTGTAGTAAATAAGGAAGGTTTATGATGGTGAAAATGGAAAAATACCAAGTCACAATTGCAACAAGCAAGAAAGGGGAAATAATATGAATACAAAGGTAGGATTATTCAGGAACAGAGTGAGGTCACATTTCGGTATCATAATACTGCTAACGGGCCTGCTGTGTTTGTGGAGCCCACAGGCTATAGCCCAGGCCGAACCTTCGCAAACGCAGGATACGGATCAGCCGGGGTTCATTTCCGAGCTTGTGGATAAGACCGAGTTGAAACAAGAACAAGTCGAGCAAATGCGAAGCAGCGGCGCCGGGTGGGGCAATATCATGATTGCCACACGATTGGCCGAGCGGATTGCCGCCGACAGCGAGGGCTTATTGACATTCGACGAGGCTCTTGAAGGGGTGCTCAAATCGCGTGCCGAGGGCAAGGGATTCGGACAGATAGCCAATGAGAACGATTTGAAACTGGGGCGCGTGCTCGAAGGGGATGACGATGGCACGCCGGATGCAAGCAATCCGCCGCCCTTTATTTCCGAGCTTGTGGAGAAGACCGAGCTGACACAAGAGCAAGTGGACCAGATGCGGAGCGGCGGTGCCGGATGGGGTAATATAATGATTGCCGCAAGATTAGCCGAACGGATAGCCGCCGACAGCGAGGGCGTATTGACATTCGATGAGGCACTTGAAGGGGTGCTCGAAGCGCGGGCCGAGGACAAGGGATTCGGACAGATAGCCAATGAGAATGATTTGAAACTGGGGCGGGTTGTCGGAAAAGGCAACAAAAGTGATACTGCTGCTTCGGATGCCGGCGGGACGGAAGAAGCCGGCACCGGTTCAAACGTAATGATCGAGCGAGGAAGGGGAAAGGCGAAGAAACAAAACGTTTTCAGCCGATTGGTTAATTTCCTGGGATTTGGTAAGCAGAAGATATACGAAAAACCACCGAAGGCCGAGAAATTAGAAAGACCGGAACGCCCACACAAACCGGGTAAGCCTGAAAAGCCTGAGAGGCCGGAAAAACCCGAGAAGCCGGAAAAGCCCGAGAGGCCGGAAAAGCCTGAGAAACCGGAAAAACCTGAGAGACCGGGAAGATGAACCCGCAGGTGAAATATCGGCTTTTTGTATTCGCCCTTTTTATATGGTTCGCGGGAGCACTAATTGGGTCCCCCCACGTTTGCTTTGCCGACACTGATGGTTCGGTGACATGGCAGTACGGATTGTCTTTTTCCTATCTAACCGGCGATTATGGCACCGGCGAGGACACGGATATTCACTACACCGCCGTGTCAATCAAGCGGTATCTGGGGACCGGAGACGTTACGCTGACGATTCCCTACCTGGACATCTCGGATGGTGCCACATACGTCGGCGGCGAAGTAGAACCCCTCGCAGGCGGCGGTGGCGGATCGGGGCTGGGTGATGTAATATTGAAAGGCCGATACTACGCGGTCGAACAGGACGAATTTTTGCCCTATATCGACCTTGTCGGGAGTATAAAATTACCGACGGCCGACGAAGACAAGGGGCTGGGAACTGGTAAAACGGACTTTACATTCATGGCTGAATTCGCCCGCAGACTGCGAAATGAAGACTGGATAGTCCTGTGGGAACTCGGTTATACTTTTGTCGGAGACCCATCCGGATATGACGCAGATAATCGGTGGCTTTACAGCGCGGGACTGGCTTACGAACTTGCCTCTGATATTACGCTCAGCGGCTACCTCGACGGCCGTACCGCAATTTTCGAAGGTAACGATGACCCGCTCTCTTTGCTTTTGATCGGCGAGTATAAGTACCGTCCCGACCTTCGCTTCGACGGTTTATTAGAATTCGGTCTGAACGACGGGGCTCCGGATTTCGGCATCACGTTCCGCGTGCGTAAGCGCTTCTGATTTCATATTTCAGATTGGTTTAAAAAATGTTCGGATTCATGCGCGCCTTGTGCCTGTTTAGAGGACTTTAGCCCAAGGGATGCAGGGATGCGGGATTCACATTCGGGGGGTAAATGTAAAGACATCTCGACTTTAGCAGATTTTTTAAGAGAACATACCAACGGGGGCGAGCGTATATTTGACAAGTCGTAACGGCGGCGGGTGATAAACTGAGAACAGTTTTTGGTATAGGGGGATACAGAGAAGTCAATGAGTTCGGTCAGCAGACAGCAAAAACAGCTATTATTCGATTATTCCTTAGGTTTGACAACAGGCAAAGAAATCGTCCAAGCCGAGCAATTAGTTGCCGGCAACAAAGAGGCCGCCGAGATTCATTCAAAGATCAAGGCCGGCCTTGAGCCGCTTAACAGCATACGGATGGAAGCGTGTGGGGATGAACTGGCAGAGCGGACCATCCGGCGGCTTTGCGCATTAGCGAAGTTAGAACAGGATGATACAAAGAGGCAGGGTCGTTCAATCAAGATTCACACCTGGCGTAACTGGGCAGATATGGCCGCAGTTGCAGCGGTGATTTTTCTTATAGTGAGCGTTCTGATCCCATCGTTTAGCTTTGCGCGGCATCAGCACTACAAGAATGTTTGTCAAAGGCACTTAGGCAACATCTACAAATGTTTTACTATTTACTGCTCGGACTATGACGGTAAGCTTCCTTATGTTGAAACCAAAGAAGGCGAGCCCTGGTGCAAGCTCGGCCAAGAAGGTGAAGAGAACCACTCAGTGACACGAAATCCTTACCTGCTACTGAAGCTCAGGTACAGCAAGGATCCCGGGGACTTTATCTGTAAAGGCAGAAGACAAAAAAAGTTCGAACCACTTAGAATCCAGCAGGTGCAAGATTATGATGATTTTCCATCGAGACACCATGTTTCCTACAGCTTCCCCATACCGTGCCGAAAGCATCTAAAGATAAGCCTGCTGAGCAGCCGGCCCCTGATGGTCGACCGCAATCCCATATTTGAAAAAGTTGAGGGCGACCGGTTCGAGGTGCGTCTGGATATCAAGCTGTCGACCCGCAACAGTATCAATCACGGCGAACACGGACAGAACGCCTCGTTCCCGGACGGGCACGTGGAATTTTTGAGAATCCGTCATGTCGGGATACCACAGGATGATATTTTCACGCTGCAGAATATCAAAATATATCGCGGATACGAATGGCCGGCCTGTGACAGCGATTTGTTTTATATTCCATAAACAAACCAAAGATAACGACGAGAAAACACAGGTCCAAATCTGAAACCTCCGTGTCATTGCCGGGGTCTGACCGATCTACAGATATCTGACAAGCTGTGGCAGAATTGAAGCCGGTGGCTTCTGATTAAATTCCCCCGCCAACATCATCAGGCGAACCGTTTATATTTACATTAAGGCACTTTTCCCGACAGGGGTGTGGGAAAGGACGAAGCGGCCCTTTTGGCTATTATTGAGGTCCGTGGGATTTAGATTAGCTCCTTAGACGAGACCTGACCATTCGGCTCATCAGGTTTGCCGGGCTTAGCAGTCTTTTTCGGCTGCTTAGGACGTGGCGTTGGCGTGAGGATTTTGTGCAGGCGGCCCCATCGACGACGCACAAAGCCACTACCACCGCCAACAGCCAGCAGGCCAGCGAAAAGAGCGAGGCCATACCAGGCGCTGGGATCAAGGCGCTTTATTCGCTGCGGTCTGGCCCGAAATGTTACCGCCATTTCCGCCTTCGGTTCAACCTGCAACGGACTGTCAAAACGCAGCATTTTTCCGCAGAAGGGCATTGTAATCTGCAACTGTGCAACCGAACCTTCGGCAGCCTCCTGTGTTTGTATGATTCGCTGGGTGATCAATTCCAGGTTCTCACTGTCTGCCTTTCCGAGTGAACTTTCGATTCGCTCCGCCTGCTGCTGACTGAAGCTAACGCTTTTTCCATCCAAGACGATCAAACCCTGGTCGGCCGCGGTACCGGAAGCCTGCTGACGCAGGCGACCTCGGGCATTTACCAATCCTACCTTGGCTTGCTGCCTGAGCAGATTATCGAGATCTACACGGATGTCTTCGTTAAGAGCTATATTACCTCGTGAGAAGTTGTAGCCCTTGGAAAGCGCCCGACGAGCATCAGCCTGGCGGCCCCTTTTGGCCAGCTCGCGTGCCAGCTTCTGCTGCTGCTGAGCGAACCGGTCATTTGCACTTTGTACTTCCAGGATTTGCCTTTCATAGTACTGTAGATTATAACGATGAACCTGCTGGTCGATCACCGCCTTCCTGTCAATCGTCAGCGTTCCGCCAAAGTCGTCATATTTAAATCCTTCAGGGACGTAAAGATGCCAGGTTATCTGCTTTAGCGGCAGGTCGAACCGGGGCCCGGATAGTTGATGTGTTCCGGACCAGTGACGCTTTTTACCGGAACGAACAAAAGGCAATTCTGTAATATATACCATGTCTACTATTACATTGTCAGATGCCTGTTGCGGCAGCGGCACGAGTAATACGTCATGACCGTCGGCGTTCTTACGGATGGAGGGCTGAGCCGCCTGTCCATCAATGGACAACGACCAAATTGCCGCCCCTTCCGGCAATATTGTCTGCAAGTGCCGCTGGTCACCCACGCGAAGGATGAGCACCACCCGGTTGATGGCCTGCCCGCTTTGCGTAACTATGGTTGCAATATCGGTCCGTTTTACATCGGCACCGATTTGTTCGGCTGCAGCGTGACGTTTAGCCTGAATCGTCAGCATAAGTTCAGGTGAAGTACTGCGATAGCACATTGCCGCACCGGAAAGGTCGCCGGCACCGAAGTATTTTGGAATGCTGCGAGCTTCCGCCGGACGTATCGACGGGTCGGTGGAATCGGCCGAAAGTTCCACGCGATCAGTTGCAAACACCACCGTATGGACTTGTTGCAGATATACATCCCTGCAACGTACCGGGGACAACTGCACCCTGCCGTCGGCCTGGTCGTATTGTGTTTCATAGGTTATCCGCAGCAGGAAAGGCTGGTTGTACACCTTGTCGGCCAGCTCTACCCGCCAGTTACCCTGTTCCAGTTGTTCGCGTCTGGCGATTCCCGGTCCGGTGATCGTCACACCCGTTGCTTCAGACGGCAGGGTGAACTCAAAGGCCTTGGTCCCGGCCTGGAACAGGCGATACCGCAGGTAGTGGTGGTGACGCACCAATCCCTCGGTTACTTTGGCCACGTGCAGGGCCTGAACCGTCACCCGCGGCTGTACCAGCTCGGTCTGGAGCTGCAATTGCCAATCAGGTCGCAACAATCGAAACGCCAGCAGGGTCTGGTTCGGGTAACCGAGCTCGGCGGGATTGACCTCGCTGACACCCTGTCGCTCCGCCACCGACAGGCGGACACCCTGCTCCGAGCCTACGATCAGATACCCAGTGTGCTTGAGCACATCCTCCAACATCACATGCGGAACGGTGATACGCTCGGGCATCTGCGCCACAGGCTGGCTTAAGGTCAGTTTTAATTGAATTGAGCCGGTCAGCTTGCTTTTGAAATGTACCCGCACGCGGCGCTTGCCGCCTTCGACTGTTTCATCCCAATGGCTGACCTGCTCGGCGACGAGGGTATCGATGTCGAAACCTTCAGGTATTTGTAAAACGACATCGAAGCGGCCGGCCTTGGCAACCTCAATGATCCACTGGCTGTTATAGATCAGACGGTCGTCCTCCGCGTTAAACCTCGCTGTTTCCCGGCTGCGCAGCTCACTCTGTACCGCGAGAACACGTCCGGTAACGACACCCTCCGGGGAATCGAAGCGATAAGCCTGCGTGATCCGCTCGAGGGCGAGTCCCGGCACCAGTTTAATGAGTCCGGCGCTATCACGAATATAGTCGTGAGCGTTCATAGATGCAGGATGCTGATCAACACGAAAGTACACAGATAAGTCAGTCGCCAGACCAATCAAACTATGCTGGCTCAAGGCATCATGTACCACTACCGGTTCCAGACGCACATCGTATGGTACCGAGGCACTGGCCGATTGGGTAACGAGCATCAGCTCATAGATTCCCGTCACCGGCTGGATCAGCCGTACTTCAAGCTGATGCGCCGCAGGGTCAAAACGCCAACCACCTACGTATGGCGCACTAACGGAAGTGACCGTCTGACCACCGGCTATACCCAGCTTGAGCGTATCAATCTGACCCTGTGCAATCTGGAGGCGCACTGCATGGAATACCTGGAGCAATCCGGAGGTTAAATTTACCAGAGCCACGTCCTGAGCATAGAATCGTACTTCCTCCTGTGAGGCCTGGCGCTCTTTAGGTCGCCAAGTGAACACCGCGGGCCGACCGGGCATGAACATCGCATCGACTATTGTCCGATCCTCATGCTCACTACGAACCAAGTGGACCGCCTGTGGGGCATCGATCAATACGTTTGCGTCAGGCACCGTCAAACTGACGCTATTGCTCAATGCCATCGGCAGCGGCAGTTCGAAACGACGCCGCTGGTCTTCACCTGCCGGGGGCAATGGAACCAGGCATGTTACCTCCAGTTCGTAGAGCTTTGCCTTGCTTAGCACCATTGTATGCCAGCCATCTTCTGTTCGCACAGTAACGTGTGGGTCGAGTTTTAGCGGGGAGACCAGCACCGCCGACTCATCCAGCAGGGGAAAACTTGACGGTTTACCAACTGAAACCCGTATTTTGTATAGCAGCTCCATACTGTCCACACCGGCCGACAGGTCACATTCGATATTCTCGACCACCGGACGGTCGGCTTTCGGCTCGATGACAGGTCCCAAAGTCGCACAGCCCCCGGATATACTCATAATCACTACTAACAATACTGTTATTGCGGTACCAGCCTGCGCAGGAACGGGTATTTTTCGGCGAAACCTGGTCAGTTCGCGCCAGGCACACCATGCAGCTGCCGCCACGGGTCCAACCCAAGTGAACAATGCCTTCAATACGGGCCAGGTAGCCGGAATCCTTGCTATAAGATATATTACAGCGGCCAGTGCTGCGACCATCGCAATCGGCCACAGCCGCCGCAGATAAACGGTAACGGCCGAGGCCGCAGCCAAGACCAGAAACACTACAATTACATTTAAAACCGTGATATACTGCCGCCAGGCAGGGATGATTACGGCACTTACCTGAAGTGCCTGGCCGGGATCGGTGTTGACCGCCTGTGAGTAGCTTATGGATGTTGCGGGTGCAGGTTTGTCTATGCTGCCGCACATTGCAGCTCCCACTCCAGCCCAGAGAAGCATAACCAGCAGTATTGCCGAGACCAACTCCGGCAACCACCGACGGAAATAGATCACACAGAGAACAATCAATACCAATACTGCTATGCCCATCACCCATACGGCCGGCTGGTCCGCCCATCGTTCTATTGACATGAGCCACAACTGTCCCGCCCGGCTGAGCACCCGCGCCAAACCCACGCGAATTCTAAGCCGAGGCCGTGCCTGCATGTTGCCGCCGTCTGCGGTGATTGCCCACTCATCAGGTACGCTGACATGCCAATCGGCGTATGTGATAGGGACGGCACTAAGCGGAGCGGCGAAGTCCAACCGGCGGCGCCACCAGCCACCGGATTTATGCACCTGTCCATACTCAAGCTCGATTGTCGTCGGGTCATTCGGATTGGCCTTGCGACTGAGCGGAACAAGCAGCCGGCCACTTCTGGTGTCGTATGATGCCGCCAGTCTCGTTGCTTTTTCACCGTCACCTTGGGTTTCGATTAAAGACACGGCCCAAACTCTGGTTCCCTTCGGCATGGCTAACGAGAGGAACTGGCCTGTTGTGTTCTTGACCTTATAACGAACGGTAGTAACCGATTCGATCTGTCCATCGGGACGTGCACCCACCCTTGTATGTAGTGCTGTGATATCGAGTACCACCGGCAACAGCCCGCTGCGGGTGTAGGGATCGATGCTGAGCGTTGCCGTATGCGGCTCGGTGACGTACTTGTATGCAGATAGAATCGGGCTGCTGGTCAGCAGGCGATAGTCACCCGGCAGCTCATCCAGGGTAATGGGCAGAAGACCATTACTATCGGCGTTTTGGCCCGGCATAATCTGCAGCTTCAGATCCAGATGGCTGGTTACAACCACATAGCCGGTTTGCGTCTGTACATTCCGGCAATTCAGCGTGCCTAATTGAATCGGTCTGCCGGGGCCATACTGCTGGGTATAGGTCACGGCAATGTTATAATCGCCGAGGACCTTGCGCGTGAGCTTGACCACCCAGATGTCGTTTTGCCGTACCCAGCGGCGAACGTCGCTGCCTACAAATTCGACATTTTCAAAGATTTTCGGCAAACTAAAACGAAGCTCGTCCACGGGTGAGCCGGTGATGATATAGTTAATCACCGCTGAGCCGTAGGCGAGGGCCTCGCCAATCGATTGCAGATGGAAGACTTCCGCCCGTATTCCGGTCGGCTTGCTCTGAGCTGTTAAACTCAAAATCCAGTCAGCCTCTCGAAATCGATAAGCGAACTGCGCCTGTGCCACGCGCAGCGGCACTGATGCCGTATGGACTTCACGCAGGTTTTCAACCTCGGGATCTTCGAGCTCGATTCCGGTTTCTGTGGCAACGACGACATAACCTCGCTGGGTCTTGGCGCCAGTCACCTTCAGAGCGGGGATTGTCTGTTTCTGTCCCAGCGGTCCATGACCCAGCTCCAGCCGCAGATATATCAGCGTGCGCCCTATCACGGGCTTGGCGAATACCGTACGCACCGTTGTGACCTTGTTGGCTTCGGGCATTTCGGAGAGGTGATAGTCCTCGACCTGATTGCCATCGACGGAAACTACCACCATATTCACAGGAACAAGGACCTCAAGCTGACGGATTGGTGCGTCGCGTACATCCAGCTCCAGCTCGGCATCGACGACAAGGTCGTCTTCTTTTATCTGTACCACGAAGCGGCCAGCCACGTCGTAACTTGGGACGATATCGTCCACGGAGAGCCTTAACCGGTAGTGCCTTCCGGCGTATGTGTAGAAAAACGCTTTGCTTTTAGGAATATTCCGATTCTGTCGCCCGCCAGCCAGAACACGAGGAAAGACTGCGGCATCGATTTGAGTCAGACCCGATGACTCCACAACCACCAATTGCAGAGCACTGTCGGTTCCCACCACCAGGTGGCCACTTGCGCGGATTCCTCCGGCAGGCTCAATGACCGGCACCTCAACCTCAGCAGGCAGCTTATCTATTCCGGCTTCGGCACGGATTCGCAGACGGTATTCCTTTTCCTGCGGCCGGCTCAGCTCGACCACAAGATTGCGAACGCCCTCGTTGGTATCCCTGATAGCCCAGGTGCGAATATGGGCCCCGTCGACTGCCGTAATGCTCAGGTTGGCTGGCACTGCGAACGTCAAAGCCTCCATCCTGCCCTGGGCGACTTTGAAATCGTATAGCGCATCGATGTGCAGCAGACCGGCCCGTACATCCACGATTGAATTGGCCTGACTGGACAGTACCAGCTTGGCATCGGCAAGCGTTACCTGAGGCTTCCATCGTATCACAAACGGTTGTCGTGGTCCAAGGATGGCAGTTATAATCAGCTGGTTCTGTTCGATTTGACGCTGGACGCGCATGGCACCCGGCAACTCGACTTCGAGGTCGGGCCGGTCACTTGTAAGCTGGATGCGTCGCACACGGCCAAACGGAAGCTGGAGACTCGTTTGTCGCCAGAGGCTGTTGGGATCGGCATCGGATTTTGTCACAAACGCCGCACTGATTCGATGTCGACCCGCCCGCGGCCAGCTTATATGATAGCTCTTGTCCGGCTGGTTGTAGTCGAGATTGTAGTCGGTCTTCACCTGATCAATCTTCTCAAGCACCGCATCACCCTGGATTAGTAATATCCTACGGTGTGCCCGCTTCGTCACGGCTTCAAAATCGAGGCTCAGGGTAAGCTGCCGGCCATCGATTTGGCTGGTGATTTGTACCTCGGCAATCTCAATTCCGGCTGACTGATCGTCCGGAAGTGTCGCCGTTTCATCGGCCCAAACCGCGGGTGTCAGTAACATCCAGAACAGCAGTAGCGATGCTATCTTAGATTTCATGATCATATCCTCTCAAAAAAGTAATCGCCGTTTCTCCCAATTGAGTGCGGTACGAAATACATTCCGCTTACAGGAAACGGCATTCGAATTTTGGACTTTCATACTCGACATTCAAATGGCCTAAATAACCACTCCATATAAACAATACGTCATGATTCGACCGAAAGGATGTAAAAAACAGGTAAAATACCGACACCGTGTTTAGGGCGATCTGGGCAGGTTTTCCGATTTGCGAATCAGCTCCGCCAGCTCACGCACGTCACGATCCAGCGGAAGGACCAGACTAACTTGCTCTACGACACGGAATACATCCATCAGATTCCCGTCTTGCGCGTGTTCCGATTGACGCAGTATCTCGGCAAACCGGGCTGCACCGGCAGCGAGGAAAAAGCGGGGGGCGCTCTCGACCGTAAGTCTTCGCACGATAGCACTGCCCAGGCGACTGGAGATTTCCTCAAACTGGCCTGTTGCGACGTTACGGTACCTTACGAATACAGTACCCAGGTCCTCCTGCCGGTCCGCCGACGGTCGGCCGATCAGCTCCAGCTCGTACAAGGCGGTGGAGCACTGGCCTGAACCGACCTCGCCTGCGTCGATAGTATCATCACGAAAACGCTTATCTTCTATATCCCTGTTCTCATAACCAATCAGGCGATAACGTCTAACTCGATTCGGATTGAAATCGACCTGAATGCGGGCATCCCTTGCCACCGTTTGCAATGTGGCCGCCAGCTGCCTGACGAAAACCCGGTGGACCTGCCGGAGTGAATCAAGAAACATATAGCTGCCGTCACCCTGATTGGCCAGGGCCTCCAGAAAGGCGTCATTGTATGAGCCGTATCCTACACCCACACATGTGATGGTGATGCCCTGTTTTCGGTCTGCAGCCACTTCATTAAGGACCGCCTCGGCCTCGGTCTGGCCCACGTTGGCCACACCGTCGGAGCACAGCACTACGTGATTTATTTGTTTCGGGGCGAATGATCGCCGTGCCGTGGCGTAGCCCAGCTTCAGGCCGGCCAATAGATTCGTGGGACCGGCCGGCTGGATGGCGTTGATGGCCTGGCGTATCCTCTCACGCTCGCCGGCCGGGACCGTCTCCAGGTGCAGATGTGCCTCATTAGCACAGGTTATCAAAGAGACACGGTCAACCGCAGAGAGCTTATTCACCAATAAGCTCAGGGCCCGCTGAACAAGCGGCAGCCGGTCGGGCTGGTCCATCGATGCCGAGGCATCCACGACGAAGATCAAATGGGCCGCCTTGCGCTGGTCGCGGCCAATCGTGCGGGCCTTGACGCCGATTTTAAGCAGTGTCAGGTCCTGTTCTCTGCGGGCAAACGGCGAGGGGGCCGCCTCGGCGTGGACCGCGAAGGTGGGATTGGTTCGCTGCGGGTAGTGGTAGTTGAAATAGTTTATGAATTCCTCCATTCGCACGGCACCGGCCGGCGGCAGAAAACCACCGCGGATATACCGTCGGCACAGCGTATAAGATGCCGTGTCCACATCGAGGGCGAAGGTGGAGAGAGAATCGCGCTCAGCCATGACCCAGGGATTTACCGGTACAATCTTGAAACGAGAGGCAGGAGGCAAATCTGGCTCATCTTCTCCGACGAGCGCGCCGGTTCGGTCAACTCCTGACTGCCCGGGCGGCACATCGATCTCCCTGATCATGTTCCTGACCGCTTCTCTCTGTTCCTTGCGGCCGAAAATAATTATCTGCTTATCCTGAGGAAGCGACTCTATCGAGAAATCCGGCAGAAACTTTGCACCCGACAGGTCCCTGAAGTCGCAATCTACGATATTTTCCACTTCCTGCGGGTTGGCGTATTTGAGTTTTATGGCTTCGAACCCCGGATCAACCGGCTCTCCTTCAGGCTGGGATTTCCTTTGCTCAAGATACGCGACAATCCGCTTTTTCTCTTCCTCGGTCAACTGCCGCTCCTTCTCAGTACGGAACAGACCGCCGACTAATGGTATATCTCCCAATACCGGCACTTTTCCTTCTCCATGTTCCTCCTTGCCGGCTGTCTCGCCCACCGAGGCCCGGAAATCAGAATCTATTATGTCAAGTTGTGTTTTATCTCCACCTGCCGACTCTAAAAGCTCTGGAATAGTTTTTTCTGAGCTTGATACGGATTTCTCATCACGCTCATGGGTCAATTCTTCCAATTCTTTGGAGATGTCACCCTCCCGGCCGCCTTCCAAGGCTTTAACATAGTCATAGTCAGGGACGTATGGTTTGACCGTCTGGATTTTTTCGGGTGCGAGTCGATGGCTCTTCTTGGCTAATTCTTCATTTTTCTTCCTCAAAACTTCTTCATGATCAAAGGCTCTCATTTCTGCCCACCACTCGTTGGTTTTTATGTCCTCCGCCTTGAGATGTAACTCCGTACTTTCAGTGCGCAACTTGATATCAGGCAGTTCGGTTATGCCGGATACATCTTTCGCTGGCTCTAAGGGTATGGGGGGAGTCAATTCAGGTGCCGTGATTGTGACCGGCTTTCCTGCAACTACGGTAACCGTACTCGGGGCACCATCGTTGTCTGCCGTGGTGAAATCGTCAATATGCAATACGTTCTCTCTTGAATCCGTTGGGCCACTCAATTTGAAGCCGGTCGCCTCGCCATTTTGAAGGATATAATTGCCGGTCGCCGGTATTCCATCGGCTACAATCCCGGTGGCATCAGGTTTATTGAACAAATTGATTTCTTTGCCTCCAGAGTCTTTATCACCATTATAAGTGCCGCCAGTAACAGTGATTGTATCGTCACTCACGAATCCACCGCTGCCGTCCACACCACTGCCGCTGTCCCCACCCCGGCTGCTGTAGCGGGCGTGACCGTAACTGTCATCCTTGCCCATATCAAAACCACGCCAGACATGACTATAGTCACCATAGGCGCCGCCACCGTAACCGCCGTAGCCACCCATGCCGTAATAGCCACTGCCGGGAGAGGGGGCCATTATGCCACCACCGCCCTCGCCGCTGCTGCTGTAGGCACCACCGAAGCCGCCCATGCCGCCAAAACCGCCGGGTGGATAGGGGTAGCTCATTATGCCATCACCGTTTTTATCGCCGTAGCCGCCCATCATGCCGCCGCCTTTGTCAACACCGTGGCCGCCACCATAGCCGGCACCATGGTCCCGTGTCCACCACCCACGATAGCCATCAACATCGTAGCTGCCGTCACCGCCGCCTTGGTCAACTTTGTAACCGGGAGCATAGCCACCGCCGGCGGATTGGCTTATTATGCGGTTTATAACGTCAGCGGAGCCGTTGTAGCTACTATAGAGGCCGTCTCCGCCGTCGATGGTCACACCTGATTGCGGCTTGCCCTCAAAAGAGCTTCCCCGGGCCCATTTTTCAACCGAATCCGGCTTAGGGGGCAAGTGGGCATAACCATCGAGGGAGGGTGTTTGTGCGCTCTTATACGCTTCGAAGTCGTCAACTCTGAAGTCGCGACGGCCATTTTGAAACGCCAAACCGGTGCCTGTTTCAGGCAGCCCAGCGACTGCCCCGCTATCCACAGACGCCGGACCTCGAACCGCAGGGTCAAAGACATATCTTCTTTCCAAAACTTCCGGACGTCGAGCCGCAGGGTCATAGGCATATCCTCTGTCCACAACTTCCGGATGTCGAGCCCCAGAGCCAAGGGCAAATTGACCTCTTGTCGAAGTGGCTTCAGGAGTTTGCTTGCCCGGCGATTCCGAAGGCGTGACTGTGGGGATTTGAGAACGAGCCCAGGTGGAAGTCGAACCTCGCTCGCCTCGCTCATCATAGTCGGCTTCAATTTTGGCCCACGTGCTGGCCAAAGGAATTCCCCTCTCTGATGCTCTCTCCAAACTGGGTAGGAGCACAGCCAGGCCCACTATGCCTATAATGAAAATCGCGGCGGCAGCGGCCAGACGCGGGGTTGTGAAAAACGTCCTCCAACTGCTTTTGTGCCCGGCGAGTTTTGCCAGGTGCTTTAAACGCCGCCTGCCCAGGACCGGGTCCGGCCCGTGCTTTACGGTGTCAGAGGCCACTTTGGCCGCCATCCGCATGTCGGCCAGACGCTCCCGCAATTCATTATCAGTCTGCAAGTAGTTCAATAACTCGGTCTTCGAGGCCTCGTCGAGGTCATCGAAGATTAGTGCAGCCAGTAGTTTTTCTGCTTCTTTTCGCTGCATAGCTAACTCCTAACCCGGCCTACTGCCGGAAAGATCGTGTTTAATATATGACCAAAAAGCTCCATCTATACAACTCCTGCTTTTTTTAATCGCTGCGCCAGCTCTGTCAAGCCCTGGTTGAGCCGATAGTTCACCAGAGAAACCGAGATACCGATTACCCCGGCCACCTGCCGCAACGTCATTCCCTGGATGACCTTCAGCAGAATGACCTGTCGCTGCTGGTCATCGAGATGGGCCAGCTCACGCAGGGCTACCTGCCTTGCTTCCGCCTGTTCTTCGGACAACACCGAAGGATCAACGTTTGTCACCGGCGGGCGTCTGCTTTTCGTTCGCTGACGCAGCATGTCAATTGTCAGGTTGTGGGTAACGCGGAACAGCCAAGTCGTTAGGTGCTTCACGCTATCCGACCCATGAGCGGTGACCTGGCGGTGCAGCCGGACGAACGTCTCCTGGACGATGTCCTCTGCTTCGTGATCTATCCCGCCCAATATCTGGCCCACATAACGCAGCAGCGGGCTCTGGTAACGGGCGACGACCGCCATCAAATCGCCGGCATCCAGTGGTTTTACGCCTGCACTGGCTATTGCCTTAGGACTCGTTGTGCCGGTGTATTCGTTCATTTGGGCACTTATTCTGCTCACTATAGATATAGACGGCAAATTGGAGCTAATTTGCAAACTTAAAATGGGATTTTTTTATAGCATTTTGACCGATACAGCTTAAGCATCGCAGGCAACGGTCATCGAAAATACCTGCCAATTTCTCTGTTTTTAACAAAGCGCTTATATGAAAGTACTTACAAATTGTGTTATGGTGTGCGATTAATTGATATTGCACCGGTTTTAGCTCCTAAAGACAGCGATTTTTCTTGCCGAAATTATACTTTTGTGTATATTAAATAAAGTCTAAGTTTTTTATTGACCAGCCCTTGTGTTGCTGAGGGTGTTTAAGCCTTCATTTTATGGAAATGGAAAAGATAAGGCAAAATTTCCGAAACATGATGTTTCCATGTTCCCTTACCGAAGACGATAATCAGGCAGATACAGCCCAGTTTGCACGTCGTGAAAATAACGGCAGATTTTCAGGAAAGTACCTTATCGTTTTCGCTGCTCTTGCGCTGCTCACTGTTTCTATTGGCGCTTCAGAAGCACGTGTCAAGCTACCTTCACCTTCCCTGTCCCGTGTTGGGAGTTCCTTTGTAGTCACACAACTGCCTCGCGGAACGGGACTTGAGCAACAAGCTATTGCCGGCGGCATACTGCGGGCAGACTACGGCGATGGAGCGCGCCTGGCTATGGTACTGCCGGAGGGGACTACAAAAGTTCTAAGTAAAGGCTTTGACAGTGCATGCGATCCCGAGATATCGTTCGATGCCTCTCACATACTTTTTGCGGGTAAAAGAAAACCTTCGGACAACTGGGACATCTTTGAAATGGCGATAGACGGTTCGGGGATCAGACAAGTCACCAGTGGTATGGGTGATTGCCGAAGCCCCGGCTACCAGGCAACACTATATACGATTGTCTCAGACAAGCCGTGGTACCAATTAACTTTTATGGGATCGGAGAGAGGGGCTCTTAACGAATATGGTATCGCAAAGGCAACGAACTTGTATTCGTGCAAGCTCGATGGCTCAGCGGTACGTCGGCTGACCTTTAACCTCTCCAGTGATATGGATCCGTTCATTATGCCTAACGGTCGCCTGTTTTTTGCGAGCTGGCAGCGGGCCAGACTGGAGCGGGGTCTGTCCGGAAGGATTGCCTTATTCGGTATTAATATTGACGGCGCGGATTACGCCGCGTTCTGCACGGATGAAGGCAAGCGAATAAAGCATATGCCCTGCACCACAACGAAGGGATTGGCCGTTTTCGTTGAAGGCGACAGTGTTCCATGGGACGGTTCGGGCAGTCTGGGCTCTGTACTCCTGCGAAGGCCGCTTCATTCCTATCGACCCATCACCAACGTATCGGATGGTCTTTTCCATTCACCGTCGCCTCTTCCTGATGGAAGGATACTTGTCTCGCGAAGGTCATCAGATGGCGGCGACACGCATGGAGTGTACTGCCTTGACCCTTCCAATGGAGAGATGGAATTAATCTTCGACGATCCCGGCTACCATGATATTCAGGCCAAAGCGGTCCAACCGCGACCAGAGCCGGATGGGCGCTCGAGTGTAGTTACCGAGAAAGACCCTCACGGTAAACTTTATTGTCTGAATGTTTATATTAATGACCTTGAGGAGCCGAAATGGCTGCCCGCCGGGATCGTAAAAAGACTTCGCGTTCTTGAAGGGATAGCCATAAAGTCCGACACATATATTCAACAAGATGAGCAAGGACTCGGGATTTCTGTTAATGGGATCCCTACTTTAGCGCAGAGGCGCATCCTCGGTGAAATCGATGTCGAGGAAGACGGATCGTTTAATATTGAAATACCCGCGAATACACCCATTGAACTGCAAATCCTCGATTCCGAAGGTATGGCGCTGCGAAGCTGCGGCTGGATTTGGGCCAAGAATCATGAGCCAAGGGGGTGTATCGGATGTCACGAGGATGGGGAGCTGACGCCGGAAAATATGTTAGCCAAAGCCGTAATTCAACCTTCGATCCAGCTCACATTACCTCCCGAGCGAAGACGAACCGTTGATTTTAGACGCGATGTTATGCCGATTATAACAGAAAAATGTGTCAGATGTCACGGTAAAGCCGGTTCTCCTCTTTTTCTCACAAAGGACCTTTCGCCGGTGAGGAGTCCCGCAGGAGAAGCCTACTTCAATCATGCTTACGAAAGTCTTCTTGCGGCGGGGAATCAACCGGGGGCTGGAAAATATGTTCACCCCGGAAGAGCGCGGACCAGCCCCCTTATATGGCGTATATTCGGACGCGATACATCGAGGCCGTGGGACGATTTTCATTCTACGGGACGGGTGTCGCGCATGCCACCGGCCCCATCCGAGGAGCTGACAGAGGATGAAAAGCGCACTTTTGTAGAATGGATTGATATGGGTGCATTGTGGGATGGTATTCCGGGACCGGATGGTCTGCCGGGTTATAAACAAAATGTTGGAGGACGTGATAAGTGAAGTTATTAAGAATTCTTATAATCGTACTAATGTTTCATGTAGCAGCGGGCTATAGTGCGGTTGAACAATTGCCAGTTTTTACCGATGTTACCAAAGAAGCCGGTATTGACTTCAAGCACAGCTATGGGGATTTCGAACTCGATAATATAGTCGAGGGCACCGGTGCCGGGGCGATGTTTTTTGACTATAATGGAGATGGTTGGCTTGACATATATTTTCTAAACGGCTGCTGGCTGAAGACCGTCAACGATAACCGTGGGCGAACTTTAAGAGGGAAGCTTGCAAACTGTCTGTATCGAAACAACGGCGACGGAACGTTCACCGATGTTACCAGTGAGGCCGGTGTCGGCGATACGAGCTATGGGACGGGCTGCTCGGCTGCGGATTTCGATAATGACGGCGACATCGACCTATATGTGCTCAACTACGGGCCAAACGTTTTTTACCGCAATAACGGTGATGGGACCTTTACCGATATATCGCAGGCATCCGGGCTTGCGAATCCGAACTGGAGCCTTTCAGCTCCCTGGTTTGATTATGACAGGGATGGCGATCTCGATGTCTATGTCGCCAACTATCTTGAATATGACAGTGGTAAATTCCGGTCATTCTATGCGGCGGCGGGCTATCCGGGACCTTTGAGTTACAGCGGTCAGCCCGACGCACTCTATCGCAACAATGGAGACGGCACTTTCACCGACGTCACTAAACAAATGGGTGTTTTTCAACCGAACGGTCGGGCCATGAGTGCAACGGTCGCAGACCTGAATAACGATGGATATCTGGATATCTACATACCCAATGACGGAATGGAGAATTATTTCTTCAGAAACACGGGCAAAGGTACCTTCGAAAATGTAGGTCTTGAAATGGGGATGGCTTTTGGTGAAGGAGGACAGGGGGTTTCTTCAATGGGGCCGGCTGTTGGCGATGTGGACCGTGACGGCTGGCTGGATATTTACATTCCTGATATGGGATATGGTTGTCTTATGATGAACCGAAAAGATTATTTCGAGGACCGCACCACACCAACCAGGCTGGCCCTTGTTTGTGGTCAGTACACCGGCTGGGGCGGTATCCTTTTCGATTACGACTGTGACGGATTTCTGGATGTCTTCGTCGCCAACGGCAACGCCCACCACGAATATACGGAAGAAGATGTGCTGATGCGAAACGACGGGGAAGGGAATTTTGTTGATGTGGCGGATAAATCGGGGCCCTACTTTAGAGAAAAATACGTTGGGCGAGGTGCCACTTACGGTGACTACGATAATGATGGTGATTTGGACCTTCTCATCATCAACCTCAACGATACGCCGAAGCTGCTGCGAAACGATGGCGGCAACGGGAACAACTGGCTTGTCGTCGAGGCCAAATTAGCCGGCGGAAAATCCTATGCTATTGGTGCTCGTGTTAGTGTTACCGCCGGTTCACTGACGCAAATCAGAGATATGATTCCCGTTACGGGGTACTTATCACAGGCCGACCCGAGGTGCCATTTCGGTCTTGGGAAAGCACCGAAGGCCGATGTGGTTGAAGTCCGATGGCCGGACGGCCAAACCACGAAGCTAACAGGTGTTGAGGCCAACCAGTTTCTGAATGTGATACAGGATTCCAAGTAAATGGAGTAGTGATACAATGCGAAAATTTCTTCTACTTACATTATTTTTCATAACGTTTGTACCTGCCGTTTGCTCGGCAGAAAGCGAGAGCAAGCACCCTATATATATTGGGGCAAAGGTATGCGCGACGTGCCATCAGGGAAAGGATATGGGACATCAGTTCAGCAAATGGCTTGGGTCCAAACACGCGACGGCATACG
>SMTZ1_10001259_pt1 | contig 25077 bp, 17 predicted proteins | sample DeeMarSWOR136_30_FD_25667 | JGI IMG/M metagenome (IMG submission 25667) | reverse complement strand
ATTAAAGGTGAGTTCTTAAATAACGAGTTTGAAAAAAAGGCCCGAGTTGTTGTCTGCGCCACTGGTGCGGAGTCACCTTTGAGAAATAAGGCTTTAGGCGTGTTCTCGAAAGTGAACCTGATTGACTCATGCATACAGTATGAAATGACAAACATTGATGTTGTTCCAGATCTTATTCACATCTATTTGTCAAGCGTGCTGGCGCCCAGAGGGTATGTGTGGGTTTTCCCGAAAGGCGAGCACAAAGCAAACGTTGGAATCGGAATTATCCCACAAAACAAAAAGCCCGGAGCATACATGGACGAGTTCCTGAAGCTTCATCCAGAAATAAGCAAAGGCTCGATTTTGGAAGTAAACGCTGGCTGCGTCCCTGTAGGAGGAATGGCAAAAGATATGGTTGCTAATGGCTTCGTACTTTGCGGAGAAGCAGCAAATCATGTTAACCCTATTCACGGTGGAGGCATAAAAGAAGCTGTTGTGTCCGGTCAAATGGCAGCAAACGTCATAGCTGAATGCCTAAAGAAAAATGATGTTTCAAAGAAAGCGTTGTCCAAGTTTAATAGAGTATGGTGGAAGGAAAGAGGTAAACACCTAAAAAGAGTCGAAAAATTGAGGGAGACCCTGGAAAAATTATCTGACGCTGACTTAAACGACCTCGTTGACGCACTTAAACCAGACGACATAATAGAATTTGCCCGAGGCGCAAAACTCTCGGTTCTAGCCAAAGTCTTGATGAGAAAACCACGACTCGTAGCCATAGCAAGGCATCTCCTGTAAATTAGCAATCCTTCCCCAAAAAAAGCTTGTTCACTTTCACGCTCAAAGCAATAGGCGTAGAAAGCGATGTATTTGCTGCCTATTGGGATCCTAATAGTTTTTCATTGCAGTAACTATAGAGTGGTTCTACCCACATTGGCACAAAAACAGCTAAAAAAGGTGGAAACACAACTCTCGCAGGATACAATGAGGTTTAGTAAGGGGCTATAGACAGTTCAGTCAAGTCTAGAGTGAGGGGTTGGTTGTCAAAGTTTTTTTAGAATCGAAAAAGCTGCAACAACAAGAAATACTATTCCAGCCCAGAATAGACTGCCTGTGAAGAACAGCACCACAAGTGCGAGGACCACTGCTGGAATAAGCATTATCAGAAGGCGAATAAGCATTATAATGATTATGCCAATTATGACGAGGATAACAAGGGCAATGATGTCAATTTGAGGAATGGAATCAAAAATGCTCATAACCGCGAAAATTAAAGCAATTAGTTCGTCCACAACAAAGCCTCCAAACACAAAGCCGCGCTAGACGATAATATGGTTTTCCAAAAAAACGAGTTTTATGCTTCACGAGGTTGCCTTCGCTTTTATTTTCGGTAAGATATACTTCTGCATCTGAGCAACACCATACGTTGTAACCTTGAATTTCTCATCAGCCACCTTTATTACCATATTACTTTTTGCAAGTTCACCTAGACGCGTGCTAGTTATTTTCCCACTTTTCCCTAGTTTTGTCTGCAACTCCTCTTTTGAAAGCGTAGCAGTCTCCATTTTACCCAGTTTGTGCCCCAAATAACTTGCTAAAAGCCAAAGCAGCAAAGTCTCGTTATCTGTTATCTTACTCTTAGGCATCAGCAGGTTTGCACCTTCCTCCGAGAAGGCAATTATGCCTTCACAATCTTCAGCAAGTTTCTGCAGGTCAACGCTAAGCAAAAGCTTGTTCGCAACTTCAAAGGAAGGGAGAAACTCGCTGAAAAACTTGCCCAGTAAGAGCCATATAGCTTCAGGGTATCCAGAAAACTTTTTTTCAATGTCATTATATTTAACCTGAACTTCAATTTTCGCTTGTTTTTCCGTCAACTCATTTTGCCTCTAAGCTTCGATATAACCTCTTCCTCAACCCATTTTTCACCTTGAATCGTCAGCTTAAACAGGGGCTTGTTCGGGTCAGGCTTGAACACTTGCCCACGTTTTGTCATTTCATTCAAACGAGCGGGAACCATACTTTTTATTCCGCTGGACTCTAAAAGCCGGGATATTTGCGATGCGGTGTTAGTTTTATCTTCCGACGCGCAAAGCACCAAGCCTATTGCCTCGTAGTGTGTAAGTTTCTCACGCGTTACGATCACCGGACCCTCAGTTGTTAGCTCCACAATGCCCTTCAACTGTACTCCAGAAGGCATCAACTTGTCAGAAACGAAGTCGGAAAGCTTTTCAACAAAGTTCTTTGGCATGGTTTCTAGCATGCTAAGAATTTCTTTGGGAGTCTCTCCTTCAATGACGACTTCGCCGAAGGGAGTCTTTATGCGTGCTTCAATTCGTTTCAAGACGTCTTTCCTCCAGAGCTTGAGGGTTTTTCTTCAGCCAGTATGTAAACGAAACCTGTGTTCGTGTTCCATCGGCGCACCATTCCTTTGTCTGCAAGCTTGTTAAGGGTTCGCATTAAAGTGCGCTTAGTATACTTTATTTTGTTTGCTTTCATAGCGTCTTTTAGCTCTTCCATTGTTCTAGGTCGCCATTTCCCCCAATTGCTTTCCAAAAGTCCTAGAACGGCGTCTTCGCAATTTGCAGTTAAAGACAGTTTGGGATATGTTTGTGTAGGCGTTTTAGGTCCTGCCTTGGTTTTAGCTAAGGGTTCTGTTTTTACAGTCAAAGTTGCAACGGTTTTAGGTTTCACGTTTTCAAAAGCCTTGTGAACTTTGGTTACTAGGTTAGGAAGGTCCTCAAGGGTTTTGGTTACCTCATTGTGAGCTCCTCTTATTTCAACTTCATATTCGCCAATTTTGATGCGAAAGGTGAATCTTTCAAGTTCTTTTTCACTTTTTTCTTTTTTGGACGTTTCCTTTGGCATGTTATCCCCCGTTATACACGTATTTTATGCTTTTTAGGATTTGCCTCTTTTGAAATACTTTTAAATCGAAATAAATTATCAGGCAGTAGGATAAAATATTCAGTACGTCAGCGAACAAGAAGGAGTATTTTAAGAAAGAGATTGCATCCAGGTTTCAAATTGTGCCCCTACTGCAATGAAAATATAACCTTGAAGAAAATATGTTTATGGTTAAGGATTACAAGCCTACTGCTACTTCAAACGCTCCTTCAAAAGTGCGCCGACATCGCCAGGGTGTGCTTTTCCTCTAGCTTCTTTCATCACGATTCCAATAAGCTTTCCGAAAGCCTTTTGTCCTAACTGGTCAATTAACTGACGATTTTCCGCAATTACCTTTTCAACAAGCATTGTTAATTCTGCTTTTGATAACATCTTCAACCCGAGAGCGTCAACTGCATTTCGGATACTTTTGTGTTTGTTCTTGGTGAGCCAAACAAAAACCTCTGTCACAGCCTCCTTTACAATTTCGCCAGAGCCGACACCTCTGAAAATTTCCATTATTTGATTATCTGCAACTTTCTCAATTGCGATACTCTCGCGTCTAAGGGCGGTTAAAGTTTCGGTTAGAAACACTGCAACTGTTGTTGCTGCAACATTGCTTTCCTTAACAATGGACTCAAACAATACTCCGTATTCTGAATCAACAATCTGGGTGGCTAACTTTTCGTTCAAGCGATACTCCTTCAGTAAACGCTTAAGCTTCTTTTCTGCAGTTTCAGGCAAATTCGCGCGGATTTTCGCTACGAAAGCTTTTGTTATCTTTAATGGTGGAATGTCAGTTTCAGGATACATTCTTGCGGCTCCAGGTCTTGGACGCATGTACCGCGTTGTCCCATCGTCTTTGGCAGTGCGAGTCTCCGCTGGAACACCAGTCAAAGCTTCTCGAGCACGCTCCACAACCGCTTTTAGTGCATCCACCACGTTCTCGGCGGTATCAGCCACGAAAACCACAGCATCGCCCTCGTTTGCGTCAACAGCTTTTCTCAGCACCTCAACCTCTTTAGCGGTGACGCCGTAAGCTGGCATTTCGTCAGTGTGAAATATCCCACCGACTCTGCCCCAAAACTTCGCGCGGTCAGAAAGCTCAGTTCCAACGCGGAAATCAGGCATAAGCTCACGCTTCAAGAGATTAGCAAAGCCTGCAAGCTTAACAGCTATGACACTCTGTTTTTCACTAAGCGCTTTTCGAATGACCTTGCATTTAGTCTGTTTGAAGATCTCTGACACGTCAACAAACTCTTCTTTCAACGCTTCGGCTTTGGCGCCTTTATTCAGCAGTTCCTCTGTTACGTCAATTAGTCCAAGCTGTCGCTGAACCTCGTACTCAACAACCTTCGAAATTAACTCAAGCTTCTGAACACCCTTAATCTCAATCAAAGCACCGTTTGGCAAAGACACGTTCAAGTCTTGCCGTATCGTACCTAAACCGCGCATAGCCTTGCCTGTGTCACGTAGAATTCTGCCGATAGCGAATGCGACTTTCTGAGCTTCCATCGGCGAATGAATTACTGGTGCAGTAGCAACCTCAATAAGTGGTATTCCAAGGCGGTCGATTCGGTAGCAAATTGTTCTGCCTTCGTCTTTGGTTCCCGTTTTCCGTGCTGCGTCCTCTTCTAAGCTTGCGGCCTGTATCGGAATAATTTTTTTTCCAACTTTTATCCAGCCATCAGAGGCTATGATGCAGGTTCGCTGAAAACCACTGGTGTTTGAGCCGTCAATGACTGTTTTACGCATGACATGTAATTCGTCAATAGGCTGCATGTTCATCATTAACCCGGCGGTTAAACCTACTTTCACGGCTTCCATGTTCAGCGGATGCGGCGGTTCCTCATCCATCTCCACAAGGCAAGATGTGGCCTTGTTTGCCTCGTACTGAATTTTGATACCTTTTTGAAATTCGAAGAACGCGGCTGGGTCCACTTGACCTAGCTCGCTTTGTGTAGGCCTAAGCCTACGCAAAAAAGTTATTTCAGGTTTTTCTTTGAAAAGCGCGGGTGGACAGCCGCAGAAAAGCTTCGTTTGAGTGTTAAGTTGCTGGTGGATTTCTAAGCCAACTTTTAGCCCTATTTTTTGGTAGTCAATTTTCATTTGCGCCTTCCCCTTTACCCTCGATTTCTTGAAGCATTGATCGAGACGAAAATTCGCCTGCGATGTTGGTCTTAAGAAGCTTTACAGCTTTGTTTGGGTCGCTGGTTTGACCGAGAACCCACATGAGCTTAACCAGCGCGGTCTCGGGAAACATGTCCTCAAGCGGGATGACTCCTAACTTTAGCAGGTCGCGTCCTGTGTCGTACACGTTCATGTTCACACGTCCCCAAATGCATTGTGAAGTCAACCCAAGCACCACATCGTTCTTAACTGCGTTGCTGATGGCGTCGAAGCAGTATTTGCTTACGTGACCTAGGCCGCTGCCTTCCAGAACGATACCCCTGTAACCTCTTTCAACATACCATCCAATTATCGCAGGATCAAGTCCGGGATAAAACTTCACTAGCGCAACGTCTTTGCTGAACGTGGGCTTCAGGATTAGCTTTTTCGAGGCATCGCGCTTTTGATAGTTATCTGTTAGTATGATTACTCTGTTGTTTTTCACTCTAGCGATTGGCGTGGCGTTTACCGGTTTGAATGTGTCCCTGCGGCTGGTGTGGCACTTCCTTACTTTTGTGCCTCTGTTAACTATGATTGCAGTGTCTGAGAGCGACTCATGCATGGCTAGTCCGACTTCTGCAAATAATCCTCGGGTTGCAGCTTGAACCGCGGCGATAAGGTTGGTTGCGGCGTCAGAGCTTGGGCGGTCAGATGACCGTTGCGCGCCAACTAGTATGACTGGGACTGGCAAGTTTTGAAGCGCGAAGCTGAGGGCTGCGGCGGTGTAAGCCATGGTGTCTGTGCCGTGCGCAATTACTACACCATCTGCGCCATGTTTTATGTGCTGGGCGACCCTTTGAGCAAGCCGAGTCCAGTGCTGTTGGGTTAGGTTTTCACTGTAGATGCTGAAAACGATTTCTGTCTCCACGCGGGCAATGTCTGAGAGTTCTGGGACCACTCCGTAAAGGTCGCTTGCTGAGAGGGCGGAGCGGACAGCTCCTGTGCGGTAGTCCACGCGGCTGGCTATAGTTCCGCCTGTGCTCAGGATGACAGCTTTAGGGAGTTCAGGTTTTTGGTCTGGAAGAGGAGGCGATGCGAACGAGGGTTTTGCGCCTTTACCTACTTTTTCGATTTTAACGTCTGGCGTTATGTGCACGCCGACGTTATAGCCGCTTTTTAACTTAACCACCACGTTTTCCCTGTCGCCAGTTTCTGAGCGAGGAATAAGGATACCTTCATATGTTTTTTGGTTGCTGGTAACTTGTATAACATCACCAATTTGGCAACCTGCTTTTTTGAGGGCGTTTAACGCTTCGCCCTTGTAGCCTGAATTCGACTCCTGATTCATGTCTTAGTTCTCCAATCTTTTTGAAACGTACACCCCGTCGGGTTCGTATCCGAACCGCATGTAATACTGTTTTGTGCCTAACGCGCTTATAACTAAAAGCTTTTTTGAATCATAAAGCTCTCGTGCTACACGTTCTGCTTCGTTTAAGAGAACTGAGCCGTAGCCTTTGTGCTGCCACGCTCTAGCTGAACGCCTGCCTACTGGAACTAGTGGTCCGTAAACGTGAAGTTCCCGCACCATAACTGAGGGGTCAGCGGTGATTTCGGGTCTGTGAGCCTTCGCAGAGGGAACACGCAGACGTAAGTAGCCGATTAGCACGTTATTTTCGGCGTCTTCGGCTGAAATGAAAAATTCTTCGCCTTCAGATGCTTGATAACTGGTAGTTAAGATTTGGATTTTGTCTAAATCAGCGGTTACGTTGTCCACTGCATTTCGGTGTCCTACTTCCCTGCAACGGATGCAACAGCATTTTTCTCCATGTTCAGCTAGTTTCTGGCGGATAATCTGACGGAGGTTGCTTTTGTCTACACCGGCCACAATCAGCCCTGCTGGGATGTCGCGTTGCACGCGCATCACCCGCACCCACGGCGGAAGCGTTTTTTTGATTTCAGCGATTAAATTTGCAGATTCCTCTGTTGTGTAGGGTCTATAAACGCCTTTGCGGTACCAGTCGTACGCTTTTGTGCCAGCAATAACCAGACAAGGATAGATTTTTATCATGTCGGGTTTGAAGGCTGGGTCTGTGAAAACTTGTTTGAAAGCGGCTAAATCTCGAGTTGGATTTGACCCAGGCATTCCAAGCAATAGGTGGTAAACAATCTTTAAGCCTGCATCTTTGGCTATGCGTGTGGCTTCCTTAACATCAGCAACTGTGTGTGTTCTGCCTGCAAAACCGTAGAGTTCATCGCTGGGGTTTTGAACACCGATTTCCACGCGTGTTACACCCATGTCTAACATTGCGTCAACGTGCGTTTGTTTGCACCAGTCTGGGCGTGTTTCTACAGTTATGCCGACGTTGCGGATATGGCTTGTTTCCGCATGTACCTTTGCTTCTTCAAGATTTGCTGATGTCATGCCCGTTATGGCGTCTAGACAGCGCTGGATAAACCGTTTTTGGTATTCAGATGGAGTGGCGGGGAATGTTCCACCCATGATGATGAGTTCAATTTTATCCACTGTGTGTCCTATTAATGTTAGCTGGCTTATCCGACTTTTAACCTGCAAGTAAGGGTCGTAGTTGTTTTGACTTCCGCGCATAGCCGCTGGCTCATGTCCCGTGTAGCTTTGTGGAACGCCTTGTGTGGGTCCTCCCGGGCAGTAGGCGCATGGTTCAGGCTGGGGGCAAGGTTGCGGTTTGGTCATGACAGCTATTACTGTAACCCCTGAGATGGTTCGGGTGATCTTTCTTCGCAGGACTGGCAGAAGTTTGGCTTTTTCCTTGGATGTTAAGGCGGTTAAAATTTCAGCATTAGAGGGGATACGTGAAAGATGGTGTTTAGCGGCGATTTGGGTTTTAACGCAGTTTACGTCATCATGGGTAAGGTGGGACAAATGCATCAGGACATTTACAATGTCGCGTGCCGCGCTTTCCTTGTTCAAAGTTAAGATACCGTATATGGCTTTAACTTGGTGATAGATAAATTGCGCTAGTGTGGAATAGGAACCTTTTTTTCAAAAGAAGCGTGATTGAGCGTTTAAAGCCAGTTCTGCCCAGCTTTTCTCTGCAAAACAATACGTTTTTCGTAGTTTCGTCTGCTTCTGGCTTTTGGGCTGGGCTTTGTTTTCCCATTAGCCTCAATCTTAGGGGTTTGCGCTCTTACTTTTCCAGCTTTGGATAAGGAGCCATGCGTCGGCATATTCTGTGCACCTGCTGAAAAATACACGATATGTAGTTCTTAAACTTTTAGGCGCACGCCAAGCCAAAGCTTACCTTTCGGGTAGTGTCAGCCAACTAGTTTCATTACGAAGGGTATCTTCTTTAGGGGATAAACAATGGCATCTGTTAACACAAAAGTAACGAGAGCAAGTAACGGCACATCCACGAGGAGGTTGTGTGTGTAGGGGAAGGAGAAACCCAAAAGCCCAAGCTGGAGCGACTCTATAACAATGATGTGAACCAAATAAATCGGCAAAGTATTATGTTCGATCCACTTAATGAGGCGATTTATAGTTTTGTTGCCGCTGTCGATGCTGCTACAAGGAATTCTGATTAAGATCAGGAATAGGGCGGCAGAAGCGATTATCATGTTAAAGCTTAAGTAACCATGGAAGTAGCCTGTGAACTGTTCGCCCATGGATGCTGTAAGGAACCAGTCACCTAAAATTGCCATCAGCAATCCGAAAATTAAGCCAATATAGGCTATAGTTGAATGTATTTTTGTTTCCTTCAGGTATATGCCTAGGAGGAAAAAGCCTACCCAATCGGTGATTACAAACATAAGGGGGTCAAAGTTGAAATTGGTAAAATTATTAATTAGAGGAACTGAAACAGTACCTACAAACCACATGGCAAGCAAAAGTTTGAATTGTTTGCGGTCGATATGCTTCACTAAGGTGCGCAGAATTGGCGTAATCAAGTACAGTCCAACAAGCGAGTAAAGAAACCACAAAATTGGATATGAGCCAGAAAGAAGCCCCTGCTCAATGTTGAAAAGCGTAACTGGCTTCTCCCAAACGGTAAAGCTCCAAACAAAATAAACTACAGTCCAGAAAATAAGTGGCAAACCAACCCGGTTGAACCTTTTCTTGAAAAACTCTCCCATCGGTTCATCAACCTTGGCGGGATTTAACAGCAGGGCACCGCTTAACATTACAAACAGGGGAACACCCAGATACCCAATGGCGCCGAAAACGTCGGCTGTAAACCAATTCACCATGACGATAGGTGTTATTTCACCAGGGATTTTGTAGGGAAAAAATGAGGAATGAACAAGAATAACCATTCCTATTGCGATGGTGCGGATTAAGTCAACTGGATAATTTACGTTGGCTTGTTTGGACTGCAAAGCTGCCTCGACTCTCTAGTAATAGCTCCTCGCGTTTAGGAACCAAGAACCAACGTCATACAAGACCAAACTAAAAAAAGTTAGGGTTACCGAGAAGGCAGTCAAATGTTTCCACACAGCAAACAGCAGTTGTTAGGTTCTAAAACTGTTATGGTGCAGCGGGCGGGATTTGAACCCCACGTCAGCTACACTCCAAACCTATATCTTTCAATAGGAGCGTGGCTCCAACCTAATGCTTAGCGCAGCTCAAATTAGGGGACAACAGAAAACTGGAAGGACTGGATAACCTTGAACTGAGAACCCTTCCCTCTAAACCACACAACCATTAATGTTCCCTCTTTGGATCCATATTTACTTGGAGAGCCAATTCTTCCAGGACCAAGTGAGCAAGCAGGGAAAGATACCATAATTGTATACTAGCGGCAAATCACAGCCACCAGAGTTCGTTTTGCGCCACAAGATGGTTCAGCTTTTTCATTCGACCCAGCGACTGGTCCAGGGTACGTTTGGCACTGCCATATTCTTGAACATGAAGATAACGAAATGATGCGCCCTTTTATTGTAACCCAAACGTCTAGTGCTGCGATTTCAAAGGAACTAATTGTTGCCACCGTTGTGCTAATCGTAGCCATCACACTTGTATTTGTTGGTTTCAAAATATTTCAGTCACGTGCCTAAAGAACTCGACCTTCACATGGATAGAGTAGTTATTATCGCGCGTGCTAAGTTTAAGCATAAAGGTTAGTGTGCGCTCTAGTTAAATGCTAAGCGTAACAAGCGGGAAACTTAGTTCGACGACACCAGTATACGATGTTAATTGTCCCACAATTCTTACATGTGTACTCCATTTTAACGTCTCCGCGCGCCTCACATTCCTTTACATTTCTTGAAGCTGTTGCATGCAAGTCGTCTGGAGGATCAATCTCAAAGGGTGTTCCGCATTTGGTGCAACCATATCTTTTTGTTTTAGTACTGCCCAAATCTAAATCTCCATTAATTGTATTTTTTTACACATTAATTAGGTTTTAAGTTTCTTCTCGCGAGGCATGCTAAACTCAAGATTTCTGTAGTCAACGATTTGCCACGCGCTAAAATCTAGTATTCCCAAACAAGACTTTTAACCCTGAAACTGGAATATATTTTCTCTGAACATACTATGCCCAAACTGCCCGAACTCAGAGGTAAGGCCATATTTTTTGTACTGTTGGCTCTATTCATCCTAATATGCGTCATTTGGTTTTATTATTTCGGGCATGGCTCTCCAAGTTTTAAAAAGGAAACTGCTACACTAATTCATGATTCAATAATTCAAGGAATATCTGGTCTTGGAGCAGTAGCTATTGCAGTGTTTATTTTCAGGATTCAGAGCCTAGAAAACCGTAGCCAATCGCTTGAAAATACAACATTAAACTACATATCTCAAAACCTGGGGTGGAGCTATCCCGAATGGACAAAATCACTGGAAAATGACATCACAAACAAAACTTTGATAAATAGATATTACGCGGGTCACCATTCAAGAGCTGATAAATTGATTGCAGCGGAAAGAGATAGACAACAAAAAAGACTCGAAGAAGCTTTAGACCTGCACACCAGGATAGGACAAACAGTCATCACTATACGAAACGACGTTTTTCGCGCCTCTGTCTTCTTGATAACGCCAATTCTGCTAAGTTTGCTATTGCTAATAGTAGCAGATTTGTTGGACGCTTTCTGGAACTTCTTCTTTCTATCATTCGTGGTCTTGATGTGTTCTCTAGGAATTTTATTATTGATTAAAATAGTGTTGGAATCCACGATAAAAAATCCTCAGGCTTAAAAGCGCATTCGAGAATAACACGCCAGTCTTTTAATTGAATAAAGCTCGAGTTGCTACAGAGCAACAGAGTAACTGAGACAGAACAAGAGACTATAACAGACACAGACTAACGCGCAGGCGAATGTTTGCTCGTTTGTGTTTTTTCTTGTTTTTTCTTATGTTAAATGATAGCGGGCGAGCAACCGTCGAGCGATAAAGCACACGAGGGCACACACATGCGCGTACATACACGAACGCCTACAAACACGCATATGCGAACGCGTTAGGATTAGGGTTAAGGAACCAAAATTTAATTCAACTAACTCTTGGGTTCCTCGCGCGTTTACGGTGTAGACTCTTTCATTCGCCAAAAGTGTCGCTTAAAAAAGGAGTGAGGGCTTATTCGCTTGAGCTAAAAGAGGGGGTAAACAAAGAATATTAACTATTCAAATTAGATTTGCAGTTGAGGCTTTGCATTTTAGCGAGCTACACTTAACAAATGTTTTAAGAACCTTCCCACGTTCAGTTTGATGAAAAAAGGATAATGGCTGCGGGAGATGCCTCTACTGCTAGCCGCGTGCACCTCACCTTGGACAGTAAAAAGGTAGATTTTTTAATCGCATTTTCTGCTTCTGCTTGCTTCGCACCATGCATAAACTGCTTGTTTGTCCAGCTGCAATTCTCTAAACTCTCTAACTAATTCCCCCAAACGCACATTCACATTGGTTCACCTGAAAGAATAGGTGTATTATTCCAGCAGTACCCTGTCCTCTCCCTACCCAGCAGAGCACTGCACGTGTTAATCGTATAGAAAAACAAGCTATTTAGCATTTTTGGGACTGTGGCAAACCAATAACAAATATGACGTGCTTTCATTTTACTCTCACGGTTGCAAATCATTAGTTTCAGAGATCTGTTTCTAAAATGCAGGAAACCCTTCGAAAACGGTTTCTATTTGTAATGTGTACGCGTTCGAACGCAAACTCTGCGATTCATGCGGTAATCTAGCGACGTTTGACTGTCCAAAATGCAGAATCCTCTGTGCTACTTAATTGGCTTTAGTAAGGTGTGTATGCTTTCTTATTTTGGTGCGGATTTGAGGAGTATCGTAACTATTCAGAGGATTGTACCTATCATTACAAGTGTTTCGCCGATTGTGTCTAAAAGTATCCCAGTAACAAGCAAAACTATTGCCCAAACTAGATTGGATGCTGAATTTTAGCCCTATAAAGCAGACTTTGGCGATTACTATTCAAACCAGAGCCCTTGCTATGTCGCTGAGAAAGGCAAGTTATAACTCAACTTGAGAGAGTTGCAGGCATAAGTAAATGCGAAGTTCAGCAGTTGCAGTTGGAAGCTGACTTTGATTGTCTATCGTGATCTTCAAGAACGGATTGACGTGTTTTTGAAGCATTTGTGGAAAAAATTTTCGAAGGGAACAACGACCTAATCGAGCTGTGGCGTAGAAATTGCAAGGTGAAAAAAGGCCTTAGCTCTCTCATCCGGAAGGTTTTGCAGCCCAAAAGCTCCTATACAACATTGAAAAAAAATGAGTTCAAGAATTAGCTAGTAGTCTTCCATCTATATCTGAAGACCGTCGGGTTCGTCGGGTTCGTCGGGTAATCTGTTTTACACGCTTGTAAAACCGTGAAATCAAGCTTTTTTGCACATTACTTTAGCTAGTTTATCATCCGTCCGATAGGTTCCCGAGGACACGGTTTGGATAGGGATCGGTTGACAAGTAATGCATTTTTAATTCTTATTTGCCATTCATAAACGCAAAATGCGTGCAATAATGCTTAATTCCCAAACTACTCCCAAACTTTCAGGCTTTTAACTAATAGTCTCTCCTCATTCCCCTCGCTACCCACACTCACAACTACCGGGCGCGCAAATTTTGCTTACAATTATTGATTTACCTCTAGCTGCAGTTTTATACGCAAAATTAAGGAGGGCAATGAGAGAAAAAATCAGAGAAAACGAAAAATCCTCAGAAAACAACATAAATAAGAAATCATTTCTATTAAATGAAAATTTAGCGATTTAGAAATGCTAGTTATCAAACAGCACAGCAGCATTAAATTTTAATACTTCATTCGCAGGCATTCCTTTGTAGGCTCTGGAGGGGTAAGCGCTTCGTGGTTAAGGTTCAATTAGCAATCGCTGGGCTGTATGCGGCTGGCTCATTATTGATTCTTACTGCATTTTACAACTGGTGTTGGTGGACAATGTGGGGGCAGTACATCCACTTGTTCTGGGTTATATTGAGCAGCTTTTTGGCAGCAGTTACCGTTCTTCACGCGTCAGTTTTTGTTTTTCGGATACTTGACAAGTGGTATTTCTTACATAAAGCAAAACAAAAAGAACGCTAGAAACGTTCGAAATCTATGATTTTTTCATAATTGCAAACGCGTGTTTTATGTGCAGTTTATCTCCAGAGCAGAATCTAAAATGTATGTAAATTTCGATTATGTCATAGCCTCTTCTTTCTATAAAGTGATTTAATTCTACTTCTAAGTCGAAGCACTGGGATTTATGTTTCCAATTTTTTTGAGTATTGTCTGCTGCATATATCTCAAGTCGTTAACGGATCGTGCATGCTCATGCCGTTAACCAAAGTATGCATAAAAGCTATGGCTTGGTTGTTCGTGTGAAATAGATAGACTATGCTTATTTTCCTTGAAGGTTTCGTTTTAGTGCTGCGGTTTTAGGTTATAAGTAACAGACGCTAGCCTCCACCCTTTTATACGCAGAGGAAAGCGCTCCAGTTTCTTAGTCATTTTTGCGCACAAAAGAGTTATATTAAATCCCGTCGAAAGGTGTAGGTTATTGCGGGAGAGTCAGCCATGGTTAGGTACATTTTTGTAACGGGCGGCGTGTTAAGTTCAGTTGGTAAAGGCATTTTAACTTCTTCTATCGGCAAGATGCTTCAAACTAGAGGGTTAAAGCCTACGGTCGTGAAAATCGACCCATACGTTAATGTTGATGCAGGAACCATGAACCCATATATGCACGGCGAGGTTTTTGTGACTGACGATGGCGGGGAAACAGACCTAGACTTAGGCTGGTACGAACGCTTTCTGGATTTAAGTTTAAAACGTGAAAACAACGTTACCACAGGTCTCGTTTATCAAGCGGTCATCGAAAGGGAAAGGCGAGGAGATTTTCTGGGACGCTGCGTCCAAATTGTGCCGCATATAACAAACGAAATCAAAGATCGCATAAAAAGCGTGGCGAAGGCCTCCAAAGCTGACGTTATTTTAACCGAGGTGGGCGGCACAGTGGGCGACATCGAAGGGTTGCCGTTTCTGGAGGCTATACGGCAGATGCGATTGGAAGAGGGAGTTGGCAACACGCTTTACGTTCATGTTGCGTTGGTTCCGGTTTTGGACGTGACCCAGGAGCTGAAAACTAAACCTTTACAGCACAGCGTTAACGAGCTGCGCAGGATCGGTATCCAACCTGACATCATCGTGGCGCGAAGCCCGAAGATGATTGACGCGGAAGCACTGCGAAAGATAGCGTTGTTCGGAACAATTCCTGAAAGCGCGGTGTTCTGTTCTTACAACGCGAAATCTGTGTATGAGGTGCCGCTTATTCTGGACAAGCAGGGGATGGGTGACTTCATCTGCTCAAGGTTCAGCTACAACTACGGTGTTCCTGATTTTCAGGAGTGGAAGCAGTTTGTGAACTCGGTGCTGAAACCTGAGAATGAAGTAAAGATAGCGTTGATAGGTAAGTATGCCGGGCTAACGGACAGCTACGTGAGCATGAGCGAAGCGCTGCGACACGGCGGAGCAGCGTGCAAAACCCGCGTGTGCATTACGTATTTGGAGGCTGAGAAATTTGAGCAAGAACCTCAATGCATCAAAGATCTTGAAAACTTTGACGGCGTTTTTGTCCCCTACGGTTTCGGTCCCAGAGGCACAGAGGGTAAGATTGCAGCCATAAAGTACGCTAGGGAAAACGACATACCTTTTCTGGGTATTTGCTATGGTTTTCAGTTGGCGGTTATTGAGTTCGCCCGAAACGTTTGCAGCTTAAAAGATGCAAACAGCCGTGAGATTAACCCAAATTCACCGCATCCAGTCATTGACCTAATGCCTGAACAGCGTGGCGTAGAGTATAAGGGGGCCACGATGAGGTTGGGTTCTCACAAAGTGGTGCTGGTGTCCAACACTATGGCGCATAGCTTGTATAAATGTGCCGAGGCTTACGAACGGCACCGCCACAGGTTTGAGGTTAACTTGGACTACTTAGACATTTTGAAGAAGAATGGCTTACGCTTTTCAGGTAGGAGCCGAGACGGCAGAAGAATGGAAACATTAGAATTGCCCAGTAGTTACTTCTTCTTTGCCTCACAGTTTCACGGCGAATTCAAAAGCCGCCCCGGCAGGCCATCGCCAGAGTACTACGGTTTTATTAGAGCATGCGTAAACAAAAAAATGGGCGAAGCGAAGCCCGACTTTTCCTAAGGGTATAAAACGGGGTTAGGCTGGAGAACTCAAGGCTTCCAGTTTGCTGAATTTGCCCTATTTTGAGGGCCGATAAAGCTCTTTCATTGCAGGCTGCAGTTCTGGAACGTTAAATGCGATGTCCAAATAGTTAAGCATGCCTGCGATTCTGCCGTCTCTTGTAACCGGCAAATGCTTGATTTTCCATTCCTTCATAAGTTTGACGGCTTCTTCCACGGTTGCAGTCTCTTCAATGGTTACCAACGGGTTGGTGTATATGGCTCTAGCTATCACCACCTTGGGGTCCAGTCCTTGTGTGAGCATGCGCACTATGACATCTCGCTCGGTTATTATGCCTGTTGGTTTTCTGCTCTGTACCACGATAACGTAGTCTACGTCGCAGTCAGACATTGTTTGAACTATTTTGTCGGCTGTTGATTCGTTTTCGAATACGTTAACGTCCGCAGACATAAGGTCTTTCACTAAGACTTTACTTGCCATTCACATTTCTCCTAACGGCTATGACAAATGCACCGGGCATTTATCTATTTTATGGTAAAAAGTAGCACTCTTTGATTGAAAGGACGAGCCCAACTTTTTGAAATAATGCTCTAACAAGAAATATAGCGTCGCATTTCAAGGCATTGAGATGAGAACGAAATTTTTTGTCGTCTTGAGTACTTCTGTGATAGCATTAGAAATAGCGTATGGACCGTCAAGGGACATCACTATGCGAAATTTATTGCTGAATATATGTTCGTCCCTTTCTAGTCCTCGAGAGACTATCGGCTGTGTTTACTTTTTCTGCTTTTTTCAACTTTGTTTAATGTAGTTTTTATCTTCTAGGTTGCGCTGTTTTGGAAGAAATTGAGCTAAATTTGTCTATTCTGTCCATTGCCTTCGCGGGCACATACCAAAAGGAGTTTTCGTTTGAGAGATAAATTGAGGTTCTGTTCTGCTACAGTTGCTCAACGGCGCGTAATACTGCCTGGGATATTGAACCTATAAATATTCCAACACCAATAGCAAAAAAAGCCAAAGCAAAGGTCTCGTGATGAAAGAGGTCTTGCCATTGAATCCAAATCCCAATCCGCACATATTGATCTAGCATTACGAGAAAACCTAAAAGAAAAAATGATGCAACGAGAGTAAAAGCAATAACCCAATTCCACTTCATTGTTCATCAACCTGCGATGCTTTCACACATACCTTTAGAGTAAAAAATGTTTCTCAAAAGGAAAGAATAGTTAGGATAAAGGCGCGCTTCTCGCCAGTATTTTTTTCCAGGATGTTCAAAATTAGGGTGAAACTTGGTACCATTTCTTGATTTCGTCAACAGGTTCGCCTGCTTTGAGGGAGGACAGCATACAATCTAAAGATCTTTGGCAATCTAAGCATGAGGCTGGTATTTCTCCTACTTCATTGCGGCTGGCAAGATAGCCAAAATAGTATTGGCATTTAGAATTATTGGTCACGTTTTTCTTCTCTTTGCTTATCATCGTCTGTCGAGTTGGGGGCTGTTTTTCCAATTTAGGAACCTGCTTTGGAACCTGTTTTGTCTTTTCAGCTATCTTCTCTTCAGACCTCTTTTCGGTTAATGTTGACTTGAGTTTCTTTTGATGAATAAGAGTTTTTGGCTTTATTTTAAACAAGTTAGTGCGAGAACCGAAGAAAGGACTTAATTCTGCTCCACACTCGGGGCATGCAGGGTAGATTCGGGGAGGGCTCTCCGATAGATCTTTCAGTTCGATGGGTTTTTGGAATACTTTTTTGCATTCTTGATTTGGACAACGATAAAAATCAGATTTTCCACCTAACCAACCGTTCTTCTTGAGTATCACTAAATAAACTGCAAAAATTATGCTAATGAGGGCTATGGCTACGATGCTAACGATTTCGACTATGTTCTCCAAGAGCATTCCCCATTATCCAAATTGAATTGATTTGATTCTTAAAAAGAGGGATTTTATGAGTCAGCAAATTTTCAGATTACGCAGACTCAACTGTCACAACGACACGATATGTTCCTGATTCAGTTACATCGGTATCCCAATCATAATTGCCTGTAGTAGTACCGTCGCTGCTTGCATAGACGATCTCTGCACTTCCTGACAACGTTATTGTGGTTGTAGTGTCAGCTCCTGAGACAGCAGTCCAGTCTGGTGTGGGTCCAGTTTTTTGTTCAAGTTGCCACGTTATAATAACAGGTCCAGAATAATCTCCACCATTGATTTCAAGTCTCGTGAACCAAGGGGTGGAAGCACTAGCGGGTTCTAGGGTTGCTGTATAGGGTCCATTGATATTGTCAAGACTGTAAGTAACTTCACTAGATCCAACACCACCAATTGTTACCTCTCCACCAGTAAAGCTGCCAATCGTAACGGCAGCGACTACCACTGTTAATGCTACAGCTGCGACTGTTAGCAGAGTCACTGTAAAAAGCCCTTTTCTTGATTTGTTTCCATAGTTCAGATCGGTTCACCACCTTTCCTCTTTCGTATTGAAGGTAAAGTTAGGTTGATATATTAAATCTGTTAACTCAAGATATGAATTAATAATCTTAGATTTAATCTTGGAATTAAAAGACCAAAACGATTTCTTAGATATGCTGTTAAATCTTGAGAAAAGTCTATCAGCAAAATTGGGCTACTCACCATGTGGCTCTTGTGCAGCGTTTTGTCGAAGCCTTCGATTTCAACGCGCCAGTGCTGTCATCGTTTCGTTGGTTGGATTCAAATTCAATTAATTAAAGAGACTTTAGCAACACATGCTCGTCTAAGAAATTTTGAATTTTACGGGGGAACTCCGATATCAATAAGAATTTTCCGAAACTAAAGAGGTTTGCCCTGATTTTAACAAGACTATACACAAGTGCATCAAATCACGGAAAAACATGGAATTGTAGCCGTATTTTCGCAGACTGTGGATACAACGCCACATCCAGCACGATCTCTTTTTTGTTACTTCCTTCTACAACTGAGAAGTTTATGTGGTTTGGGTTAGGGTAAACGCGACAAAAATGTAGGGTCTTCATGGACTATTCCGCAGCCCGCGCGCCCATCACTTCTTATTCAGATCCATGAAACTGTATTTGTGTTGGACATATCTACAAGTTATATTTGAGATACAGAAAACTTGTTTGAAATCCAACCTGAATATTGGTAAGAGTCTGACTCAGGATGAGTAGGGATACAGAAAGGGAATTCAAAGGATTGCTCGTCAAATTGGGATACTCAGACAAGGCGTCAAACAAAGCTTGGAACACAAGCCCGACTCAGAAGAGTAAGAACATCTAGGTATTACACCTTCGCATCATCAAAATAATTTTACGGTTTTTTTATATTTCTTATTGGGTATGGAAAACGAGGGAAAGTTATGGGAACCCTAAGGAAAATACGTTGAAAACGAAACAACAGAAGCATATTGTAACAATGTATAAACATAGATACAAGTATGGAAAATAAAGGGCCATAATGACCGTTGAAAAGTTCCGAGAGCCGATAGAAATTTTCCCTTCAAACCTTTAACATCAAGCTTAATATTGTATTATTATGGCACTTTGGAGCTCGAAAAAGCGAAGTTTATGAAAGAGTCAGAGAGGAGAAATAACCAAAATGGACGCTATAGCGGACTTTACGCGCGCATTTTGTGCTTAAAACTCTAGCAGTGCTCTTTAAAGCGACGTAACCCCGAGTTTCTCTAAGAGATTCAGCGCTAGTAAATATCACTCTTTAGCACGCGCTTCACACATCATAAGACGCTGACTTGCTAAGCAGAATTAACCCCATAAAGAGACTTAAAATCCCGAAAACGAGTAAAGCCAAACCATAACTCTGATATGGACTCTTTGTTTCCGTAATTATGGTAACCCCAAAAAAGGATTCGGTTTCAACTACCGTGTATAATGTGAGAAACACGCCCAAATAGTAGAAGAGCAACTCCCAAAACGATGACTATCTGGTTCATGAGGTATTTCCAGCATAATTGATGCTATCAAAACAGACCAAAATCTTATGAAAAACAGCTCAGTATCAATAATAACCGTCACTCGCTTTTCCGAGTGTTGAAAAGGTTATTGAATATTTACCGCACCTGAAGAGGGCAATATACTCGCGCGCTGAACACACTCTCTTTGATACCGGAAACGATAACTTCATTGTCAAAGTAGCTCAGAAACTCGGAGAAGTCAAAGCATTACTTGAAGTAGGTTTCGAATACGTTTGCCAAGAAGACAACTCAATATGTCTGAGCAAACCCAAATGAGTTACCATCACGTAAAAAAGACTACCGATTCAGCAAATAGTGGCCAAGGTGAGGTAGCCTCGCTGCAAGTGGCGATATCCCTAACTCTTAACAAAACCGCCTTTTTTAAGCGTACGCTTTAGAGGAAAAAACATAAAATGATGTGTATACACTTCCTTGCCACAACAATAAAATGAAAGGTTTTATTTTCCAAGTGTTCATTCTAAAAAACAATTGAGTTTGTATGTCTATTATGAATAAATTCAAAGAAATGCTGAGTGAAAATTATCCTCTCCTAGCCATCCTAATAGGCGTTGTACTGATCAGCCTTCCACTAGGCATCTACCAAAACACCGATACACAGGTGGAATTCAGCACCGTCCAAGGGGTTATCAAATGGGGGTATCCGTACATAGGAGTTAAGGGAAACCTTTTCGATTTGCCCCCCTTGGGGTTCTACGCTACAGCGCTCTTCTTCCTAATTTTCGGCTCAACCATGGAGAACGGCGTTACTTTGGTTATGTTATTCGGGTTAGCCACAACCGTGGTAGTGTATAAACTGGGCAAGGAAATGTACAGTAAATCAACGGGAGTTTTTGCAGCTGCATTCTTCGCTTTGGCTCCATGGCAACTTATTCTAACTCGAGCCTTTCTCGTAGACGTGCAATGTCTGTTTCTAAGTCTGGTTTGTCTGTATTTTGGAGTCTTGGCTATACGCAAGGATTCAGTTAAGCTTGCCCTTGTTTCAGGCATCTTCTTCGCAGCTGCTATTCTTACCAAGCAATATGCCGTCTTTATGCTGATTCCATTGCTGGTCTTGTATGTGTATCACCGACCTAAGAACCAGAAGCAGATTCTGCTCCAGTTGGGCGCTTTCATCCTACCTGCGGTCCACGCTACTTTATGGTGGTATAATATAATCATGGGAAAATGGTTGCTCTATTTCGTTCAGCATGGTGATTTTGGGTATTTCAACGCGCCAGAAGTGGTTCCTTCCTATTCTTTCATAACTACTTTTCTGATTGACTATGGCTTAGGAGTTCTTTTCATAGTAGCAACTGCTTTTTCGTTGGTGATTGGGATGTTGTTCTGGAAACGATTTCCAAAACAGTTTATTATCTTTGATTTAGTATGTTTGGTAACTGTAACGTTTATTTTGGGTTTAAACATGTTTTTGGGCGTAACTTTAAATCTTAAAGTACCGTACACCAGCGCAGTTAAATACAGTTATCAAGCTCTACCGTTCTTCAGTTTGATTGTAGGTTCCTTGGCCAACAAAAGCGCTCTACTACTTAAATCTACAAGCGTGCGCCGAGCATATAAAAATAGACCAAAAGGAATCCTTTTATTATCTTTAGGCTTAGTCGGACTATTCATGTTGGTGATTCCTCTATTTGCCAGCTTGAACACCGCATGGCAACTAACAACGCTTTCACATGTGCGTTTTCGAGTGCAGCCTAACCAGGATTTAGGTTACACTTTCCTCGTTCCCTTTCCTTCCACAGAAACGATTCCTCTACCCTCACTTGTTCAGTTTCACGGGTTTATCACAATACTATCTGGCCTTCTGTGGTCAAGCAGGCATTTCCTATTGAACTCCATAAAACAACGCTTTACTGGACTCGCCCGAAATAAACGTTAAGCGCTACTTGCCCTAGTGATTATGGAACGCTTTTGAAGGCTATACCACAATACAAAAGACCCTTACTAAGTTAAGAACTGCAGGTCATAAATCGTTGAAAAGCACGGAAATCTAAATAAACATTGAATACACACTCTTCGAGGCTTCCGATGACGCTTTCGCCGTAAGGGTGACTGAAAAACCTGAAGAGGTCAAAGTATTGCTGGAAATAGGCTTTGAATACGTCTGCCAAAAGGACAACTTAATATTTCTCCGTAAACGTAAGTAAGCACCGAAAAAGGCGAAGTCTTCCAAATAGTGGCCGAGGTGAGGTACACTCGCCTATGAGTGGAGATGTCTCCCACAACCAATTCTTCTTTTTTGCTACAATCTTCGACTAGCCACAGAAAATCCTGTTCTTAACAATCTTTTGTGAGTTGGCTTATGATTGATGGGAAATAGTTTCCAAAGGTTAGAATATACAATGCATCATCATTCTGAAGTCAAGTTTTTTAGTTGCTAAGGGTGCCCTTTTTCAATTAATTATGCAACCCATGCATGGAGATATACCCCCTCAAAACCGCCCTTCTTCCGCAAGTACATACGTAATCTTTGTCAAGAGACTCTGACTACCGCGAATACCTACTCCAAATGGAAGTTCCCCTTATACCAACAACCATTTCTTTTTTATTCATAAAATTGAAGGATGGAAAACGAAGATTCTCTCTTATTCAGGGTTTGCTGAGGACTCTGAACCGGCTATATAGGAGAAAGGAGAACATGAAATGTCTTTCGCTGCGAACACACTTCACGTAAGTGTTATTCCAGTTGAGTTCCCTTTTCAGTCCCTGCTTAGACTTATTGCAAAGCTTTCCCAAAGAAAAGGGGAAATTTGTTTGGTTTTCTGCTTGCTTTTTTGCCTTTAAAAAATGGCGGAAATGGTGCAAATCATGAAAAAGTTTGGATAATGAGGGGGTAAATAATGGTTGAAAAACTCGGAGAATGCTTATTAGCGGATTTAGAGCCCAATTTCCCGTTTTTCAGTCCTATAGATTTCTTATAGTGAAGCGCGTGCTAAACAGTGTATACACTGAATTTTGCGTCTTACAGAGAGATATGCCCTAAGAACGCTCGGCGGTGACGCTAGTGACGCTAATTCTCCTATTGTTTTTTCTTCTGTGGTGCGACTTCACACATCATGTGTACAGGGCGAGTGCCTTTCTCTTTTGCTGACGCCAATACTCACGCATCGAAGGCGTACCCTTGTACTTCTTAGTCATCTGTTTCATAGAAAATTCTTTGACAGTCAAAGACGTTTAAAGACTGCATAAAATATCTTAAATAAAATCAGAGCATATCCTCTTCCGTTAGATGAGGGCAGTTTCAATCTGTGGCTGAAGAATTGGCCAGGAAAGCCAGAGTCAAAACTGGCAATCAAAAATTGACTTTTCACTGTTTCAGAAGGCTGTTGATGAGGGCTGCGATTGAGACTGGTGTGGGCTTAATTGCGGCGAAGCTTATGGTTGGCAAAGCAGGAGCGAAAAGAGTAAAGAATGGAGATGGAACCATGAAAATCCAAGCATTCCAGACTCCTAACTCAAAGGCTGGTATAAGTGACATGATTTCCCTCCTTATTGTTCACTTATCTGAACTCCCATTCACAGTAGGGGTCACCCATTGCGATGCACTTCATCTCTTTGACGTGTTGGTTCTTGACGGCTGAGAAGAAGCCGTTAAGGAAGCCAGTGGTGAATAGGCATGAGGGTTCCTTGGGTCTCATCTCCTCCTTTAAAAACTTCAACGTTATGCTCTCAATATTCCCTCTAATTCTCATGGTCTCACCCATCATGACTTTTCCAACTTTACAATGTTCCAACAAGTGGGTCATGCGTTGTACCGCGTCATCTTCCCCTATTCCTGTGGCAATCAGGTGTTCGCCGACCTCTTTGCCCGCAATTGCCCCTCCCATCCTCATCGCCATCCGGTATCTCTCACCAGCAAGATATGGAAAACCCATAGCGTGGCCAACCGCGTGAATGTGAACGTCACTACCTAGCTTTGGTCTCTCCATTAGAGGCTTTCTGTGGAACATGAATTGCATGAGATGTTGTATCAGTTGGTCGTGGATCAGTTCTACAATTGCGCTATTCTTCTCTAGAGAATCCCGCAACTCATCAATTTCATCTGGTACGAGCTTAAATTCACAGTAGGGATCCCCGAGGCCGATGCACTTCGTCTCAACGGCGTTCCAGTCCCTCTCAAGCCCTTTCAGGCTTTCAAACCCTATACACCCGCCTGCAGTAGAGGAAGGAAGATACAAAGCCATGGCGGAGTTAACATTCTCGAAGCCGTAACAGTCGAAGCTGTCGTGTATCCTGATGTAGTGTTCGTCAGTCTTAGAAATATCGTCGAGGTATTGGGGTATCCCGCTGAGTTCTTGAGTGTAGTGGCCGCCAAGAGAGCTGAATAATTTCTTCATGTCTTTGACTTTGCTGAAGTTCTTCGGCATAAATTTCAAAGCCAACCTCATACGTAGGGGAAAAAACTCGACTAACTCTCGTATCGTTGCACTATCCCATTTATTTAACTCGTACTTCATCATCGGGAATTTCTTAGGGTCCCAGAGCATGCCACTCCAGTGGACAAGGTTCGGCCAGAAACGGTTCATGAAGACTCCTGTCTCCTTTCTGTCTTCCGCTAAAAACTTCTCCATTCCTCCCTGTAGCATGTTTCGAAAAACTGGTCCAAAAAGACTCAGATCGAAAAAGTCAGTTAATGTCCCTTTCCTTAAACGCCCCTTGGGTTCTATGGAAGCCACAATTCTTGTCGGTCGCTCTCTCGGGTGCTTCACCACGTTGAAGAGCTGCCTGTCCTCCTCCGTATTGATTCTTACTACCCCGTCGGAAAGGCTCATCATCGCCACCAAGTCCTCTGATTTACCGCATCCCTCGTCTATGCTTGCTAAGACGGCGTTTCCTCTTGCAGCAAATCTAGAAAGAGTCATCCTCATGAACCTGATCATCTCTGGTCCAGTGAAAAGATACGGCGAAGTGAGAGAATCAAAGACAAGGAGGATGCCCTTTTTCCCTATTCTGTCCTGTAGTTTTGAGATCGCTATGTCTATGCTTGAAAGGTCGTTACAGTCAGCGTAGACAGCATCTGGCCTTTCTGAAACTGAAACACCCACCGTTTCATTGTAAGCATCAACAAAACTCAGTAATCCCTTTTCAATTTTACCTAGTCCTTTCGCTCTTAATGCTTCCTCAGCCTTGGATGGATCATACTCGGTCGTTACATAGATGACAGGTCTATCCATCGCCAAGTTTTGGAGTATGGCTTGTTGCGAAAACGTCGTTTTTCCGGATCCAGGAGGCCCAACAAGTAAGATCAGGTTCTTGGTTGGCACTTCCTGTAATTGAGCTAGGGATACCATATAATCACTTACCTGAACTCCCACTCACAGTAGGGGTCACCCATCGCAATGCATTTTATCTCCTTGACATGCTGGTTCTTGACAGCCGAGAAGAAGCCATTAAGGAAGCCCGTCGTGAAGAAGCAGGAAGGCTCTTTAATCTTAGTTGTGAACAGCTTCGTCTGCGAGTTCTCGCAGTTTTCCGCTATTCTTATTGTTTCATCCA
>SMTZ1_10005235_pt1 | contig 25091 bp, 20 predicted proteins | sample DeeMarSWOR136_30_FD_25667 | JGI IMG/M metagenome (IMG submission 25667) | reverse complement strand
AATCTCCTCACGGAGCTGGGCTGGACACTCGTAATCTACCAGTTCCTTCCAGTCTCTCTTGACTTCCAGTGAGTAAATAAAGTGGTCATACCTGCGTCTGGGAACTATGCGCATTCGTCCCCGGTGATGAAATCCTCAATCAGCATCGGCTGCTGGTAGCCATTCACAAGGTGCTCTATCAGGACAACTGCCTCTTCCCTGTTTTCTGCCAGTGAACCGAGGCGTATACCCTTGCTGGAACCCTCATGGGCTGGCTTGATGATAACCGGAAAGGGGAACCGTTCCCAGCGTATTTCGCTGAGCTGTCTGCTATTGGCGATAACCTGAAAATATGGAGTCCGTATACCTGATGCTGACACCAGCGTCTTGGTTAGCGGCTTGTCCAGGCAGATGGCCAGGCACTGGGGGTCTGAACCGGAATATGGGATACCCAGCATCTCTAGGATGGCGGGTATCTGGGCTTCGCGGCTCCGGTAGTTCCCTCTTCCCTCGGCAATGTTGAAGACAAATTCAACCTTTTCGTTGAGGATGTTATCGAGGAACTCCCTGCCGCCGCCCAGCATCACTACGGAATGCCCCTGGTTTTCCAGGCTTCTGGCGATGAGTTCTACGGTCTCGGCGGAATCGTATTCCTCCAGGGCGTCTTCAGGGCCGGCCAGTTCCAGAGCCATCTTTTCTTTAAGGTCATAAGCTAGCCCTATCCTCATCGCTATATCCCTCCTGCTTGGTTTAACGTCCGTGTTTCAGTGGTCGCAGCGGCAATCGGTTCCGCAGGCCGTCTGGCCGCCGCCACGGTGACCATTTTTCTGGTGGAGGCTCTCGGGTTGCGATAGCGAAAGACGTCACCCTGATAATTCTTCACCAGAAGTTCATCTTCTGTCTGCGATAGTATATAGTTCGTCTGTATAGGTACTTTGCCGCCGCCGTTGGGCAGGTCTACGACGAATGTGGGCACCGCCAGCCCTGATGTATGACCGCGCAGGCCTTCAATAATCTTGATGCCGGTCTCCACCGGAGTCCGCAGGTGTTCTGTACCCTGCACCTCATCACACTGGAATAGATAGTAGGGGCGCACCTTTATTCTGAGCAACCCGTTACACAGCTTCATCTGAGCACCTACCGTGTCATTTATCCCCTTCAACAGCACAGCCTGGTTATTAACGGGTATCCCGCTTCTCAACAATCGGTCGCAGGCCTTCGCTGTCTCTGGAGTTATCTCGCGCTCGTGGTTGAACTGGGTGTTGAGCCATATCGGGCTGTATCTGGACAGCATGTTGCACAGCTCATCATCAATACGCTGGGGCAAAACCACCGGAAACCTGGTGCCGATGCGTATGATTTCAACATGCCTTATTCTCCTGATTCCGGAGATAATGTCCTCGAGGTGCGGAGTAGAAAGTGTCAAGGGGTCACCGCCGGATACAATAACGTCTCTTACCGCTTCATTTCGGCGTATGTAATCGAGCATGGCTTCAATCTCGGCTGCGCTACGCACCCAGCCACCCCTCTGCCATTCCCTCTTCCGGGTGCAGTGACGGCACAGCATCGGGCAGATATCGGTGAGGACCATGAGTACCCTGTCCGGATAGCGGTGTACCAGACCCGGCACCACTGAGTGTCTTTTCTCTTCCAGCGGGTCTTCTGAGCCTATTAAGCCCATGGATATTTCCAGAATGGAGGGTACTGCCTGTTTTCTAATGGGGTCATCAGGGTCATGTGGGTGAATCAGGGACAGGTAATAGGGTGTTATCGAAAGCGGGTATTTTCGCGTCACAAGTTTGAGACGCATTTTTTCCCTCGATGATAGTGGGATGAACCTGGCGAGTTCGTCAACGGTGGTGATACGGTTACGGAAGTGCCATTTCCAGTTGTCCCAGTCTGCTCGGTGGACGCCGGTAAAAAATCTGTGGTCAGTACTGACAGCCTTGCCCGGAGGTTCATCATCCGGTTCGCCAGTAGTGGAAGTATTGCCTGGAGGTTCGTCCTCGGTTAATGTTGTTGATTTGTCTTTACTAAATCCGGTCATCTTTTCCCCCTTTATTTGCTATATTGGTGAGGGCAGGGTTTCTCTTCTGCCCTTCATGTTGTGCCGGTTGTTTTTGTTTTCTCGCTTTGATTCGGTACGATAACCGCACTGCAGACAGTACAGATATCGGATGTTTTCATCCTGCTCGGGTAATAGATTGCCTCCACAGCGCGGGCAGTTGTTTTGTTTGTAGGCCATTATTTTACCTCCTCAACGTTTACTCGGGAGCGTCAACTATCGTCGTAGAAAGGAGGACTCCGGCTTGCTCTGGCTCGCTGGTGCGACCAGGTTAGGGGGAATAGAAAATCTGAAGGTATCGTGACAGCCTTCAGCTGTTGGACGGGCAGAAAGGCTGGAACCAGCTTGTTCTTTATACCCGCCCAGAGCAATACAGGCTTCCCGAAGAGAAGTTCAGGTACACTTATTTTTGGTACATGCCTTACCTCGGAGATTTTGCTAAGCGGGGAGATAACAACCAGCATCCGGAGCACACCTGATATCAGGAAAATGGTGAGCAGATTACTGCCGGATAGATGTGGTAACCTCGGTGCCAGGAAGCCACCTACTAGGGCACCTAAACATATGGCAATACCGTTAAATGCATTGTATATGGCTATACTCTGCGTCCGGTTCTCTCTGGGAGAAGCGTCGTACAGGAAGTTACTACTGGCGAGGTTAAAACCGGACCAGGCAAAGCCCGATATTATCTGGATCGGAATCAGGAAGTAGACCTGTCTGCTTACCAGCCATAGTAATGGGACCAGAGGGATAAGGTAGGAGGTGATTCTCATAACCTTGATATTGCCCGCTCTGTCGGCTCGCTTGCCCCAGAGGCTCAGGAAAGTGATAGTGGCAACGGTAGACGTGGCGTTTATAGCAACATAGGTAAGGTAGCTGAAGTTCAGGTCTCGCAGCATATAGACGGCGAAGAAGGGTCCAGCCAGGCATGTAGCGAAGTTCACCAGCGCTACATATACCATGAACCTGCCCAGATTTGAAGACCGCGTCTTCTTTATTACACTCAGCAGACTGATGTGTTTTTTTACGGTGTTGGTCAATGACGGCTCATGCATTCGGGAGATGAAGTACCATGAGGCCAGATGAGCCAGTACTGCGCCGCCGAATATAACGGAGAAACCGAGAAACGGGTTGCCCGTGCTCCATTGCAGGATGCCACCGGCTGCGAAGGAGACTATCAGCATCACGAAGTCGCATATTCTACCTCTCAGACTGAAGTATTTACCCCTCTTGTTTTCCGGTACCAGGTCTGCCATCATGCTGCCCCAGGCTGGGTTTGCCAGTGAACTGAAGACAGTGCTGAGTGTCATGAATCCTATCAACCACCACATCTTGTTACCCGGAAATATATAGGGGATGAGCAGGATAGGTATCCAAATCAGGGCGTGCATCAGAACCACCGGTAGGATAAACCGCTTGCGGCTGCTGGCTCTCTCGGTCAGACGGGGGACGGCAAATTGCGAAAGGGCCATGGTCAGACCCGGGATACTGGATAATAGCCCGATCTGGGCAGTGGTCGCTCTGAGTGCTAGGGCAAAAGGTGCAACATAGCTCTGAGTCAGTCCGAGCATGGCGGAAAAGCAGGCACCGTCCAGGATGCTGTTCTTCAGTGTCTGTCTTATGCTATTTTTTCGTAGATTAGTGGTACTCATTTTCCTTACTATCCGCTACTCAAAAAAACACGGAAGAGTCATTTTCGGCTCTTATCTGACTCTCCCGTTCCTGGTGCAGGTGTCACAGAGTGGTCTCGGCTCTCACCAGCGCTATCCGGACGTCTGTACTGGGTGGCGGGCATTTATTGTTTCTTCATTCGCAAAGGCGACCTTCGGTCGGCTACATAAGCTTTCCCTTCTTTATCAATATATCCCTCGTAGAGAATCATGCTCGGGTTCGCATCAAGGTCGGATATACTTGTTATTCTTACGTTCTGCTGCTGAGCCCTGATTGGACTGTAAATATGGAAACGTTTTACCGTCTTGCCGTTGACCGTGCCGTTAAATTCGAAGCACCGCAGGTCTTCAAGATATTCCGGCAGCGTCGCAAATCTTCGCCTCATGTAATCGTGTATTGGCCTGGGTAGTTTTTTAGAATAACTGCTGTGTCCAATATGTAGATTCATCAGACTACCTCCTGTGGGTGCTTCCAGGAGGTATGTCTTCCCAGGGTCATGTAATCACCGCAGGTAAAATCACATCCTTCTATTTTGCACTGTAGTTTGAATCCTGGATGATTTTTGTATGTATGTTTCTGCAGTATAAGATAATCCCCGCAGCTAAAATTACAACCTTCTACTTGGCACGTTAATCTTGGAGAAGCAGCTTTGTCCTTCTTATTCCATAACATTTGCGTTACCTCCAGAGACCCGTTACCGGGTTTATTGCCATTTTCTTAATTATCACTTAAGCCCTATCAATCGACTTTATTCGGAGAGGATCGCAAGCTTGCCTTACCGGGCATGGCAGTCATACCAGCTTGCAATTACTCCCCGATATATGGTATAAGACAGTGTCGACATAATGCATGTGATAATTGTCATGAATATATAATCCTGTTATAATATACATGAATAATATATCATGGTTTATACTTCTTGTCAATAGTACTATTGGTAAAAATAGCAGTATTTTTGTAGGAGTATTTTAGTAGGAGGTGTCTGATCGTGCCGGAGTGGGCATTTTTAACCAACCATGCCCTCGTTCTCAGCTATCTGGCAAAGAAACCGAGCATCACTGCCCGGGAGATCTCAATGGCAATCGGCATCACCGAGAGGGCAATCCGTAAAATAATCACTGACCTTGACGAGGAAGGCTACATCAGCAAGAAAAAAGTGGGCCGGGGAATGAGGTACAGGATAAACCCTGACCTTTCAATGCGGAACGAAGCGCATGACGACATTTATATTGGTGATTTCCTGGAGGCTCTGGGGTGGAAAAGACGGCGTCGACGGTCAAGCGCCGCAGAAAATAACGAATAGAAGCTACTATAGAACCGCTGGGCAATAGGAGCACGACCCTCCAGGTCTCGCTTATTCTTCATACTTGGTTGTTACGCTTCCACTGACTGTCTACAGGTTATATTACCTTTGGTGCAAAGCTAGACTCATACTCGTTCAGGATTAACCAGACCTGATTTTTTAATTATTTGGTAATTATCGTTAACCTTCAGATGTGTATCCGGGAGGTAAACTGGGCTTTTTTAGGCTTCGAAAATGGTGGGCGGTACTGTACGATAGGTAGAACCTTTGAACTAACTTTCAGCCTCAGTGTTTAGCTTTCTACTTTCCCCAATGACAATCGTAACAACAGAGGGCGTGGTTTACAACTGGTTGACGATAAGTACCTCGACACTATTAGTTTACATTTCGATGAATTGTGCAATGTAATACTGGTGCATGGCAGTTTTAAAAGAACGTTACTTTTCGTTGATAGAGTGAATAAACTGCAGTAGTCTATTTAGAGATATGGATTATTTACTTATGATTAGTAAGTTAATCGGAGAGATATCCAAGGACAACCGTTAAGCAGAAGAGCGGCAATGGAACTTGTCCGCTCGGGTTATCCAGTTCCTTAATCAGTGAGAAAGGTACGGCGACGACGGAAATCAAATGAGGAGAAGCTCGCTGGTCACAGAACGCATGAAGCAGCGAAAGCTCCTGAGTCTAGACCACTCATTCCTCCCTAGAAAACAGTCTACCCCGGTGAGAACTTATAATCAATAGCTAATAGGGGGCTTGACATCAATTAGGAAATCTTGTGCACCGTGACCTTAAACCTCGCGGGGTATGGAGGCTTATCTTTCAAACTCAGAGGGCGTTTTATCAATAATTCCGGTTTAGGAGACTACCCTTCGGTCATATCCCTTCCATAACTCATCCTTGATCCTAGACTTGAGAATCTTACCAGTGCCTCCTTTGGGCAGGTCGTCCCGGAACTGAATAATACGGGGAACCTTGAAACCCGCCAGAGATTTGCGGCAGTAAGTAATCAACTTTTCTTCAGTAAGACGGGTTCCTGGTTTGAGCACTACCATTGCCGCTGGTGTCTCCCCCCATTTTTCATGCGGCGCTGCGACTACGGCCACTTCTGACACTGATGGGTGGGTGCGGATGACATCTTCAATCTCGATTGAGCCGATGTTCTCACCGCCACTAATAATCAGGTCCTTCAGCCGATCAACTATCTGTACATAGCCGTTTTCATCAATGGTAGCTACATCCCCTGAATGCAACCAACCATCAACAATCGTATTTTGCGTTACCTCAGGCAGCTTCCAATAGCCATCAATGATACAGTTGCCCCGGATGATTATCTCGCCCACGTGTTTACCGTCCGGAATGACATCCTTGCCACTGGAATCCACCACTCTAATCTGGGTAATGTAGTCTTCAAAGCCCTGTGAGCGCATGAGCCGCCGTTTTTCCTCTTCGGGCAGACCTTGCAGATGGTCTTTGATAATGGCAGTGGTGCCTACCGAAGCGGTCTCACTCATTCCGTAACCAGCAAAAACCATAGCACTGGGGAAAGTGGTAATCAGTTTTTCGTGGGTAGCTTTCGACATTGCAGCCCCGCCTACCACGATGCGCTTAACACTGCTCAGGTCGTATTTCTTGATATCTTCATACTGGGTTAGCACATCTGCCATTGTCGGCACCAGCTCAAAGTAGGTCACTTTTTCGTTTTGAATCAACTCGCAAACCACCTCGGGGCGGAACTGTCGCAGCATTATGTGACGACCACCCAGCATGGTAATGGTATGAGCCTTTCGCCAGCCATTAGCATGGAACAGCGGGATCGTCTGCAAGTAAATGCTACTATCACTCACCCCGCCGGTCCCTGCTAAAAAGAGGTCTTTCAAGGCATTAAGGTAGAGTGTGCGGTGGGTATGGAACATCCCCTTGGGCTGGGTGGTGGTGCCGCTGGTGTAAAACATCTCCGCCGGGTCATTCTCATTAAGCCCGAGATCCCCATCTATTACGGGGGAAGCATGGCTAAGCAGAGTTTCATATTTCTCGCCCATGATATTCAGGTCTTTCGATGCTGGCTTGTCCTGCAATAGAACACGCTTCTCAACATACTTGAGCTGACTTACCTCCACCAGATTGGCTAAATCCTGATTAACCATCAAACACCGAGCTTCTGAGTCATTCAGGACGTAAGTGATATCCTTGGCGAGCAGGCGAATGTTTATCGGCAGGAGAATAGCGCCAATCTGAGGTATTCCGTAGTACATTTCCAGCAGCCTGTGGCTATTGGTGTCAAGCACCGCCACTCGGTCGCCCTTTTTAATACCCAAACGGAGCAAGGCGTTTGATAGTCGGTTAACCCTTTCCCCGAATTGGGCATAGGTGAAGCGTTTCTCGCCATCCACCACCCCAACCTTCTTCCCATAATGTCTCGCCGCTCTTTTCACGAAATCGGTAACTAGTAACGGAATGAACATCTAATCCTGCCTCATAGCGAGTTTTTTATTTGCCAAAGATTAACCAAAAGATACTTCATATGGTCTGTCCCGTCAAGGCTTCATCGGCCTGAGTGCCATGCAGGTCCCTTCGGTTATGCATTCGGTAGCTCCAGCCTACTCAAGTAGTGCCTGAATTCTTCATCTGTCGGCCATTATAAGGTAATTCCCCATTGGCACCTCCATCTTTTTCTTGATGGAGTATACCAGATTTACCCTACCCTAAATGGCGGGTTTTGGATGCCCGCTAACAGCTGAGGATAGAGGTTGACCTAGGCGACTAGCTCATCAAACGGAAAGATGAACTGCTTAGCATAGATTTGCAGGCGCAATATAGCTTTTGTATCGACGCCACGAGGTAGAATCCATTCCTTGCTGTCAGTACTGTGAATCTTCCGCGAAACGACTTTCCATCCCTCAGCGTTTTACAAATTGAGAGCAATGCGCCCTTCCCCCGGTTCCATACGAAGAAATCGGTTAGGCCACATACCCATCTCTTCGGCTAGGCTGATTTCGCCGGTATCACCGGCATGTCTATGTAGGATGCATATCCCTGCTGATGGTAAATCGTTTGCATTGCCGGGATGCCCTGGGCATCTTCTCCAATGGCATTACCGGTGTTCATGTTGCGGTCGCCCGCCGGGAAATTACTGCTCGAGATGTCGATGCGTATGCGATGTCCCTTCCGGAATAGCTGGCTGGTATTCCCCAGGTTGATGGTATACTCGTTCACCTCCCCGGGTGTCACCATCTCCGGCTCAAAAACCGAATGACGGAAACGGGCTCGAACTATACCATCAGCCACGTTATAAGCCCGACCATCCGGGTAGACATCGATGAGGGTAGCGGTGAAGTCGGTATCCTTGGCTGAGGTGGCTGCAAAAAGGTGTAATACGAGGGACCCCGTGACCTCCGTCTCTTCCCCAAGTTCAGGTGTCGTATAACACAATACATCATGGCGCTTTTCGAGATGAAAACGGTTTACAGGACCGGAGACAACCACACCCCCAGGTATGGAACGCCCACCAGTGGTCGTTACAGGCGAATGCGGATTATAGATAAAAATATCGGGAGACTCCGCCCCGGGCTCATTCCTGGTCAGAAGACCATCACCATCTGAAGTATTGGCACCGCCTTTGGAATGGAGGAAGAATCTTTGCCACTGTGTCTGGGGCAAAGGCCAGGTATCAGCTTCCTGCCACCTGTTTTTACCCATTAAAAAATAGCGAATGACCGGTAATTTAACGTCCATTCCCCGCAGGTACTTATTGAAGAAAGCAAGATGATGCTCGGTTGTCTGCGCCCCGGGAGAACCAGCACTGGAACCAAAATTGATGTCGCCGGCGTAGCTGGTCAGGTAGCGAGAATGGATCCAGGGACCCATGAGAATGTACTGACCTTCACGGGCATGCTGAGACCCTCCCTTTTCTTGCATGCCAATGAAATTTTGAGTTGTACCAAAGGTAGCGAAATCGTACCAGCCCGATATATTAAGACAGGGCACCATCACCTTATGGTAATCGAAGGATTGCCTCCTCATTTCGGGTCTTATACTATGTGGGTGTAGCAGATAATTCCACATTTCTCTCACGCCATCAAACTGGAAGTGGGGAACATCTTTTAAGGGTAAGAAATTGACGACTTCTTCAACATTAAGGAGTGCCCGGCCAATCATCTGTCGCATGCGGGAAGCGTCTTTACCTTGCTTTTCCAGCCTATCGGCAACGTCCACCGCCATCGTCGCTATCCAGGATGACCACAACGCCAGTGCCATGACACCAGTTGCGTCACCACTCCCCCCCATTCCGCATAGACCAGAAGCTATTGCCTTCAGATGGGGAGGGTTCTCCGCTGCCGTGATCCATTGCAGGTTTGCTGCATAAGAGAGTCCCTGCATACCAACGTTCCCGTCACACCACTTCTGGCTGGCTACCCACTCCACCGAGTCATAACCATCGGGTCCTTCCACGGCAGACATATCACCCCCGGCTTGCCAGTTGCCATCCGAAGCGAACCTGCCTCTAATGTCCTGGACGACGATGGCATATCCAGCGAATGCCGCTTCAATTAAATTCAGAAAATGGCCATTTTCTAGAAGCTTGTTATAGGGAGTGCGAATAAAGATGGCAGGGTGTTTCTGGTTATCGTCCTGTCGGTAGACATCCGCCCGCAGTAGTGTACCGTCCCGCATCTCCATGGGTACATTTCTGTCAATACGAATCGATTCTTTCATCCTCGCTCCTTCCTTAACTCATTTGAGGGAGGGACTATTCTCCGGCAAATTTAATAGCCGGGCAGGTACCCCTCCGCAGCCCTCGACTCAAACAAGTGTCCAACCACCGTTTCAGGGTATGGTGGTTGGACACTTCTCTGTTTATGCGGGTAGCTTTTCCAGTGACCCAGAGATTTCTTTAGCGCCTGGCGCACCTACTCGCCAATCATCTCCATCTTGAGATCCTGGTCAATCCAGATGCGAGCCCAGACCTGGCCTTGGCCGTAATAAGTTCCCAGACTTTGCTCACCGTGATAGCTCTTAAGCCACGGTTGCCAAAAGGTATAGTCCACCTGCGACGGGAAAGCAACGGCAAACACCTGGCTCTTATAGTACAGGTCTAGTTCCTTACACAGTCTGTCTCGCTCAGCGTCATCCGCGGTCTCCATTATTGTGTAAAAGGACTCATCGTAATAGGCGTCACTAGTATCAGATAAATTATAATAGTGCCCCGTTGTGAAGTATGCCAATACGCCGACCGGGTCACCCTGTCCCCAACCCGCAGCAAACATGGCTTGATGCCTCCTGGAAAACAGGGTTCCCCACAAAGCGCCAGATTCCATGGGTCTTAATTCAACGTCCACCCCGATGTCCTTCCAGTAGGCCTGGAGTATCTGTAACCTCTCCATCAGTGCATCAAAGGATATTAAATGGGTCTGGAAACCATCGGCATAGCCGGCTTCAGCCAGGAGCTGCCTGGCTTTTTCCGGGTTATACTCATAGATTTCCCTGATCTCAGGCGGCATCTTTTCAACCGGTGTCGCCACTGACTCGCCCCAGCCGGCGCACTGCGGCCAGGACACTTCGGCGCCTTCACCGGCGAGATAGTCCCTGATTATTGCTTTCCGGTCTATTGCCATGCTCATTGCCTTGCGGACTCTGATGTCAGCAAAGGGGCCTTCCTTCATTCTCCAGCTCACGCCAGGATAAGCCTGGGCGTCTATACAGCTGACATACTTTAGCTCAGGATTTGTCTTCATGAGACTGTGCGCTTCTTCCGGAAAGACGTTGCTCATCTTGTCAATTTTACCAGTGCGTAGTGCGGATAATATGGTAGTCCTGTCAGGTATCACTATGGCTTTTATCCTGTCCACGTAGGGTAGCCTGTTCTCGGGGTTAACCTCGTCATAGCCCCAGTAGCCGGGATTCCTTTCATACAGTAGAGAACTATCCAGGACAAAATCCTTAATTACAAAAGGCCCGGTGCCACAAATGGACCTCCAGTCGTTGAAGTCCAGTTCGTATACCTGTGGCGTTTCTACTGGAGCAATATATATCCAAGCCCAGCCGAAGCTACCGAAATTAGCATAACTCCCTTCTCTTACCTTGAATTGCACTGTATATTTATCAAGTGCTTCTACCGATGTTACGTCATCTCGGTACACTTTTGTTTCGGAACGGTTGAACTCCAGCCACTTCTGCATTGTGAAGACAACATCATCAGCCGTCAATTCCCGGCCGTTTACCGGAGGCTTGTTCTGCCAGTGAATTCCCTCTCGCAGGTGAAAGACAAAAGTGTACGGTTCAGGCTGCTCCCAGCTTTCAGCCAGGAGACCTATCCGGTATTCACCCGGAGTATATCTGTAGAGGTAACTGTATTCATTGGTGCCGGCGGGGCCTCTTGACCAATCTGCGCCTCCCAGCCTTTCGTAGACGGGGCTGAGAGCCTCTTGAGGCGCGCCCTGTTGAGCCATTCCCCAGACACTCACGCCGGCCTGGAGGGCTAAGGTAAGCTGTCCGCCGTACTGAGGCCCTTTCTCAACTTCTGGCAGCACTTCCTCCTCTTCCTCTTCCGGGACTATAACCTCCTCTTCCTCGGGCACCACCTCCTCTTCCTCTTCTTCTACTGTTGCCGGTCCACAGGATGCCAGCACCAGCGCCATCGCCATCAGGCAACTCAGGACCAGCCACATAATCTTTATTTTCATTTCTTCTCCTTTCTATTGTCGTGCCACGAATACCAGTTTCTGACAGGTTAGTTAATCATTATATCAGGCACCCCCTATTGTCACCAGATCCTGATATAATCAGTTACTGGCTTGCTCTTTCAATATCCCTCTCAAATTCGGCTTTGGTGGCTTCGAGCTTCTGCTGAACCTTCAGCCTAGCTTTTTCTGCCCTATCCAGGCTGTAACCGCCAACACCACCCCTGAGTCTCGGGTCAAGCAGGTCTCTCATAGCATCCCCCAGCATATTGATACCGAAAACAGCCAGCGTAAGGGCAAGTCCAGGCCACATACCCATCCAGGGAGCCTGCAGCATATAGGTTCGGCCAGGGCCGCTAATCATACGTCCCCAGCTGGGGTATGGGTCCGGCAAACCCAGACCCAGGAAACTCAGGCTAGCCTCCGCCAGTATAACACCTCCCATACCGATAGTAAAGAGGACGATTATCATAGGCATGATATTGGGTAGAATATGAGACCAGAGTATTCTACCAGTCCGGGCACCAATTGCCTCAGAAGCATGTATATATACATTCTCCTTGATGCCAAAAACAAGGCTCCTTTTGAACCTGATAGCGCTGATACCAGTAGAGACTCCCAGTACAAGAATTATCTGCAGCAGGCCAGGTCCTACCAGAGCCATCGCGGTTATCAGAATGACCAGCGCGGGAAAGCATATCCAGGCGTCAACGAACCTCTGTACTATGAGGTCGAACTTACCACCAAGGTAGGCGCTGAGCATACCAATACCTGTAGATATGGCTGTATGAATAGCAGTTGCCGTTATACCAACAATCATTGACAACCAGGCACCCAATATAATACGGCTAAGAACATCACGTCCCAGCTCATCGTTGCCGAGGGGGTATTCACGTGATGGCGGCGAGAGTCTTTTATCCAGGTGCATGGTGGTATAGCCTTCAGGTGCCAGGAAGTCGGCAAAAATTCCACAGAAGAAGAGCACGACGACCAGCACCAGACCGACAACACCCAGCGGTTTCTCCCTGAATAGCCTGATAAAGAGAGCTACCCATAGCCTGCGTCTCCTGGGTTCTCCGTTTCCCTGTGATGTTGTGCCAGCTACTTCTTGCTCACTCATTGTTGAAGTACTATCTCCTACCTGTAACGAATCCTGGGGTCAACATAGGCATAGGAAAGGTCGGTAACCACAATTATTAGCAGTACCAGAAGGGCCATGATTAAGTTGTATCCAGAGATCGATAGTAATCACCGGGATGAGGGTATTCTTCGCAGCATGCCTGAGAACGACCATTCGTTCCCTGAGCCCCTTTGCCCAGGCGGTCCTGATGTAGTCCTGGCGCATCACCTCCAGCATCATGGTACGCGTAATTCTCATGGTGCCGCCAGATGTAAACAAACCCATAATGGCCGCCGGCAGCATGAATTGCCCTAGATTGCCCAGAGGATCTTTTACCAGAGGAATGTATTCCATCGTTGGTGACCAGTCCCACCATATAGAAGGCCAGATCATTATCAGGCTGGCTATCCAGAAACTGGGAACAGCAAGAGCTAATATGGAAAAAGTGCGCATAATATAGTCGCCCACAGTATCCTGGCGGATGGCAGCGTACATACCTATCGGGATGGCCAGTCCAAGACTCACCAGCATCGATAAAAGACTGAGTTCGATGGTAACCGGCAGCTTCTGCCTCAGTGCCTGTACCAGTGTGAAGCTCGACCACAGCGACTTACCAAGGTCGCCACGAAATATATCTCCTATCCAGCGTAGGTACTGCGTGTGGATTGGTACATCAAGGCCCAGCATTTTTTCCATAGCATCACGGTCCAGTGATTCCTCTGCAAAGCGGGCTTCCCTTTGCGCTACCATGAGGTCAATCACATTGCCGGGAATCAAGCGGACTATCAGGAAGACAAGTATCGTTAATATGATTAGTGTGGGTATGATTAACAGAAATCTTCTGATTGCGTAGGCTCTCAATAGTCGATCCAGAAACGAAAGTGTGATATCAATATTATAGTCAGTACTTCCACCTTATATTGGTGATTGTGTCTTGATTACTTTGTTCCCGTAGCAGCGGAGATGTTATTGGCGGAAAGTATCTGCTATTATCCATATAACGCTCACTACAGGCTACTCATTAATATAAAGAGTATAATTACTACAGTCATTATAGCAACTTAATATCTACCGTGTCAAAATAACAAACCTAAGGTTTTATTTGCATTTGGTTGTTCTCACTGATATACTGTCATTACTGTGCCGAATAGAAATCTACCAGTACACTCACATTCGGTTTTATGTTTATTCAGTGCTATCGCCATCGCTATATGGTTTCCTGATAAAACCCTCAACCCAAAGACCCTCAGGTCCTGGCCAGTAGCCGTTTTGTGCCGTCTGAGCATCCAACAAGGGACTGTTTAAAGTGATTGCCAGCCCGGATACAGTTAGGCGAGACACCGGCAACCGTCAGAACGGCAGCCCCAGAGTTTGGCCAGCACACTGAAGAGATTCTACTAGAACTTGACCACACCTGGGAAGATATTGCGCAATTTAGGGAGCAAGGCATAATAGCTTAGGAGGAACCCAATTATTTCGACAAGGGGGTTGAAATGATAGGCATAGTTTCTTATGGTGCTTACGTTCCAATGTGGAGAATGGACAGAGAGGAGATAGCTAGGGCGGCGGGTACGCTATCGGCGAGGGGGGAGAGAGCTGTAGCTTCCTGGGATGAAGACAGCCTGAGCATGGCAGTGGAGGCAGGCCTCGACTGCCTCACAGGAATTGACCCGAAAGAGATAGACGCACTCTATTTTGCCACAGTTTCCTCTCCCCTCAAAGAGAAGCAGGCGTCGTCCATCATTGCTTCAGCCCTAGATCTGAAGGAGAACGTAAATACCTCCGATGTTACCGACTCAACTAGAGCGGCCACTTCAGCAGTACAGGCTGCCTTTAATGCAATAAAAGCGGGAAGCGCTAGGAAGGTTCTTGTTGTTGCTGCTGATAGCCGACCGGTGATGATGGGTTCCGAATTTGAACAGATTGGTGGTGATGGAGCAGCAGCCCTGCTTATAGGCGAAGGAGATACTACCGCTGACATAGAAAATTTCTCTACAGTATCGGATGCTATCCCCGGACCGTGGAGACTGGAAACGGACACATTTCCCAAAATGTTCGCTGCGAAGCTTGACCGAAACCATGGACTCCTGAAAGATGTCCCTGAAGCTATCGGCGGGCTGCTGAAGGAGTGCGGCCTGGAAGTGAAAGATATTTCCAGATTTGCACTTTACGCACCTGACCCGAGGGGGTACTTCAACCTTGCTAGAGATCTGGGGATTGAAGCAATGACACAGGTGGAAAACCCACTATTTGAGACAGTCGGGATAACCGGAACACCTCACTGTCTGCTTTTACTGGTAGCGGCTCTGGAGAAGGCTGAAACTGACCAGAGAATTGTCTGTGCCAGCTATGGCGAAGGAAGTGACGCCATCTTAATCAGGACTACTGAGAGGGTAGAGCAGGCAAAGGGCAAACGGAAAGGAACGGGATTCATATCATCGAAGAGGATGTTGCCTTCCTACGGGCGTTTCTATGATTTCAAGAAGGCAATGGAGGCTGGTGATGCGAGACCTGATGGAAGCTCAGTTGTTAAATACTGGAGAGATGAAAAGTGGGGTATTCGCCTATATGGAATGAGGTGTAACAACTGCGGGACATTACAGTACCCAATCAGCCGATGTTGCATGATATGCGGCGAGAAGGACAACCATGAAGACGTTAAGCTAGCCAGAAGAGGCAAGGTTTTTGCTTATACACATGACTATCTGCTAGGGCCGGGCAGTATCCCTAGTGATGGCATTAATCCATGCACCCGGGTGATTGTGGATCTGGAGGACGGGTGTAGGATGTGGATGGAGATGAGCGATAATGAAATTGCCGAGGTGAAGATAGATATGCCCGTGGAGCTAACCTTCAGGCTCTTCCGCAAGACGGGCGGTTTTCCCTACTATGGCTGGAGGGCCAGACCAGCACGATAATAGAAGTGGCCAAGAGAATTGGAGGTAGATGAGATGAGCAAAGGGATAAGAGACAGGGTGGCTATAATTGGTACTGGGGTGACCCAGTTCGGTGAGATATGGGAGAAGGACGAGGAGGACCTGCTTGTTGAATCGGTCTATGAGGCATGTGGCGAAGCGCATGTTGACCTGAGGGAAGATGTAGAAGCGGTATGGATTGGCACACAGTATAATTTTTCCGGCGTGTCCGGTGGCGCTTTCAGTGAACCGCTAAAGTGCTACGGCAAGCCGGTGACGCACTGCGAGAATTTCTGTGCGACTGGAATGGATTCTGTCAAGAATGCGGCCTACGCTGTAGCTGCCGGCATACATGACATAGTCCTAGCCTGCGGGGTGGAGAAAATCCTGGACCAGGGCTCGAGGGGGCTGCCTGATATCGGAACCGGACACCCGCTGGCAGTAGGTATGTCCATGCCTGCCTTGTTTGCCATTTGCGCCACGCGGACTTTTAAGGAATGGGGATGGACGGAGGAAGACCTGGCGAGGGTACCCGTCAAGAACCATCACCATGGTGCCAAGCATCCCAAGGCCCACTTCAGGAGAGAAATAACCCTGGAAATGGCGCTGAATGCGCCGTACATTGCCTATCCGCTCAAGCTCTACGATTGCTGTGCCATGTCTGATGGTGCGGCTGCTGTTATAATGACCACGCCAGAGAGGGCTAAAGACCTCGTCGGCCCGGGCAATTATGCCACAATAAAGGCAATCGGTCACGCGGTAGAAAGTCTTCAGCCGTTTGGCCGGCCTGACTTCACGGGACTCTCATTTCCAGCGAACAGAAAAGCTTCGCGTTCAGCATACGAGCAGGCGGGTATCCAGAACCCGCGGAAGGAGCTGGACTTTGGGATAGTCCATGATTGCTTCAGTGTCAACGAGCTCCTGAGCTACCAAGACCTGGGTCTGTGCCAGCCTGGTGAGGCGGCCGACCTGGTGAAGGATGGGGTTACTGCTATAGAGGGTGAATTCCCCATCAATCCAGACGGTGGCTTAAAATGTTTTGGGCACCCGATTGGTGCTACCGGTGTGCGGATGGTAGTCGAACTCACTAGGCAGGTCCTGGGGAGAGCCGAAGGCTATCAGGTCAAAAATGCCAAGGCAGGATTTGCACACAATCTTGGAGGGCCGTTTACCACCAGCATGGTCACCATAGTGGGAACGCCAGATTGGGAACCAGGGGGATAATAGGTAATATTAACTACGCAGATGGAATATTGGTCGCTATTTCTTACCTTATATTAATATAGGGCTATTGGTTACTTTGATTTGGATCCGTTTCCACTTTTTTCCAGCACGAGGAGGTAGACGAAATGAAAGGTAACAGGTTGCAGGGAAAAGTAGCAATCATTACCGGCTCCGGAAGTGGTATTGGTAGAGGTATCGCTCATTGCTTGGCCAACGAGGGATCGATTGTGGTTATCAATGATATGAATTTAGAAAAAGTACGAGCGGTAGTTAAAGAGGTAAAAGATGCTCGGGGTCAAGCTATTGGTATTAAGGCAGATGTCACTAAACCAGGACAGATTAACTCGATGGTACAACGTGTATTGAAAAAATTCGGTAAAATAGATATCTTAGTAAATAACGCCGGAGTAATCGGGAATCACGCCGGACCACCGCTCACTAACATCACAGAAAACGACCTGAACATGGTATTGGACGTTAATTTCAAGGGTCCGTTTTTTATGTGCCAGGCAGTAGTTCCCGTAATGATGAAACAAAGATCCGGACGAATTATCAATATATCTTCACTTTCCGCCCGAGAGCCTACTGCATCCTTCCCTCATTACGCATCTATGAAAGCTGCTCTTAACATGTTTACGCAGTGTCTTTCTCGCGAACTCTCATCCAGTGGGATCACCGTAAACGCAATATGTCCGGGAATGATCTGGACACCATTGTGGCGGCAACTCGCCACTGATCTGATCGCAGCCGTACCTAGGTACAGTGATGCAGAGCCTAAAAATGTGTTCAATATGATTGTCGGAGAAGGTACCGGGCGTAGAGAGCAGACGCCGGAAGATATTGGCATGGCAGTCGTCTTTCTTGCTTCTGATGCAGCGAAAAGGATCACCGGCGAAGCACTTTACGTAGCTGGACCCACCGGTTAAAGTGAATCCCCAACACAACCTTTGCTGGGTTATAGGAGCTAAATACATTTGCTTTCAGAGATTAGCTTCTATTACACCAATATCGACATGGAGTAATTTGTTGATTTCGTCTTAGATACTCATTATCCTTGACTACTCCAAATTGTCTTCTTGAATTGGCGAAAAGATGGGGGCATCTCCGATTCAGAGATTCCTTAACATTAATAGCGTCCTCGTTTCCGGGGGACAGGTCAAATGAATGTTCCACCGCTTCACGCTCTATATTATCCGAACCCGAGCCTCCTGCGAGCTCAGCTACCATCAAATCAACTATATCACCGGGTATATATCGAACGGATAAGAAGACTATTATTGAAACAAAAACAGACTGGGGGTTAGCAATAATAACCTTCTGATTATGCAGGCTTGTATATTATTTCCTTTATCTACTTCCCTTTCCACACCGGGGGTCTTTTCTCGAGAAATGCCCTGACGCCTTCACGGCAATCCTCGGTTAGAAAAGATGCCTCAAAAAGCTTATGCGTCCATTCGAAATGAGCATTGGGTGGTAAATCCATAGAGCCGTAAGTAAGTTCTTTGATGCCCTTAAGAGCTAGCGGCGACCCCTTCATAAGTCGCTGCGCAAATTTCTTCGCCGTCGGCATTAATTCTTCCGGAGGCACAACCATGCTCACCAATCCAATTCTCTCAGCCTCTTTAGCATCAATGATCTCTCCCGTGTACATCAACTCGAGGGCTTTACTGAGACCGATAATATAAGGTAAAAGGTAAGGACCGGAACCAATGTCCGGCACAAGTCCTCTCTGTGAGAAAACCCAGCCGAAACGGGCATTCTCAGAAGCGATTCTGAAGTCACACTGGGCAACCCACTCAGCTCCCATACCTACAGCAGCACCATTAACAGCCGCAATCGTGGGTTTTGGTATATGAGTCAAACTCCACCGTGGCAGGGGACTTGGAGGCATACTTTCAACGACTTCCCTTGTCTTTTTCGTCAGTTCTTTTCTTGCTGTTGCTGCCTTTTCATCTGTTTGCACCAAGGCGGTAACATCTGTACCGGAACAAAAAGCGCGACCATTACCTGTAATTATCACCACCCTTACTGCATCATCAATGGTGATCTCGGAAATAATTTTAGCCTTCAGCAGGTGCATCTCTTCAGTAACGGCATTCAGTCTCTCGGGGCGATTCAGAGTGATGATACCTATACCATTTTCCTTATTGTATAGAATCGGATCTCCCAATGTGTTTTCCCTCCGTAATTATTTTATATTCATCCTGCAGATTGTGATGAAGGAATTCAAGCACAGTATATCATATTCTTAAGGTACTTTGGGCTGCCTTTAAAATTGTTACTTATTTCCTGATAGCATAAATCTCATATGATATTCCCAAAACACCTTATCGACGATTGATTGAGCCCGGGCAGCTTTCTGAGCAAGCTCAGAAACAAATCAATAATATTTACCTTAGTCTAAACCCCGCCCAACTGAAAAGAAATATTGACAGCAGTTTGAAAAAACTCTACTGGACTTATGAACAGAAAAGCAAGGGACCCCCATCAGATCCCACGAAGAAACAGGTAACTCGTACGGTGACAAATTATATAATGGAACGATCCCCTGTCGTATCACCTATTAAAATGATTTGACATGCCCTGTTCTCTAGCCTCATCCTACATTCATCTTATTCAGATAGCTTAACTACTGCTTTTTGTTTAGTTTGAAGATACGGGCAGAATTGCCCCCAAGGATAACTTCAGGTTATATGGCTAAGGGATTTTTTCTATTCAGACCTATCCCAGCAGACCGAAAGCTGATCGCTAACAGTGCTAAATTACGAAGTCAACTTCACCCTATCATATTATTTCATTGATTGTTTTAATTAACGCTTCCTCCGAAGGCATCCAGTATCGCTCCAGCACCGGGCTAAACGGAATAGGTGTATCCGGCGCGCAGACCCGTTTGAGGGGCGCATCCAGATAATCGAATGCCTCTTCTGCGATGATGGCTGCTACTTCTGATGCCCAACTCCCTGTCTTTGGCTCTTCGTCCATAACGACCAGCCGTCCTGTCTTTTTCACCGACTCGATAATTGTTTGCTTATCGATTGGAATGATAGTGCGAGGATCAATCACCTCAATACTAATACCCTTCTCTTCCAGGGTCTTGGCAGCGGCAAGGGCCCGATGTAACATTAACGCAGATGCTACTACGGTTGCTTTATCGCCCTCGCGCTTCACTTCTGCTTTACCGATAGGAATGGTATATTCGCCTTCCGGAATTTGCCCCATAATGCCTTGGAGCATTTTATGAGTTAAAAAAACGACTGGATTGTCCTCCCTAACTGCCGATTTTAGCAGTCCTTTGGCATCACAGGGATTTGACGGGGAAACAATCTTCAAGCCCTTGATATTCATCAGCCATCCGAACAGGCTTTTAGAATGCTGGGTAGCCGAAGACCTGCCCGCCCCGTTATTTGCCATGATTGTCAGTGGCAGTTTAATCTTTCCACCGAACATATACCGCATCTGAAGCTGGTTGAGTAGTTCGTCACCAGAGACACCGAGGAAATCGGCGAACATCATCGCGGCCACGGGCCGCATGCCTGTAGCCGCAGCACCGATCGCGGCACCCAGGATTGCTGTTTCTGAGATTGGCGTTTCCCTGATACGTTTTGTGCCGTACTTTTTCGCCAGCCCCCGGAACTCTCCAAACGGTCCGCCCCAGTGCTCCCCAATGTCTTCGCCGATAATAAACACCGATGTGTCCCGTGCCATCTCCTCATCGAGTGCTTCATTTATGCCTTGGATAAATCGTATTTCTTTCATCGGCGTCTCCTTTATACGAAAACATCCTCCAGGGTCTCTTCGGGGGCGGGGAAGGGACTTTCCCGGGCATACTTCACGGCTTTTTCGATTTCCTCATCTACGTCCCGGGCTATTTTTTCCGCATCTCGCTGCGCTAATACCCCCATCTCAATAAGACGCTTTCGAAAAGCCGGTACCGGGTCTTTTTTCTGCCACTCCTCAACCTCTTCCTTTGGTTTGTATGTTTGAGGGTCTCCTTCGTAATGGCCATGCCACCGGTAGGTCTTGCACTCTACCAGAGTCGGGCCTTCGCCCGTCCTTGCCCTGGCCACCGCCTCGCTGACTGCTTCATATACCGCTATCACATCATTGCCGTCAACAGTTACATCGGGGATGCCATACGAAGACGCCCGGTCAGCCAGGTTGGGGACTCTGGACATGTCAGAAATACGGGTTTTTTCGGCATACATATTATTTTCAATTATATAGACCACCGGGAGATTCCAGCAAGCCGCCATATTTACGCCTTCATGGAATGTACCGCGATTACTGGCGCCATCACCGAGAAAGCAGACCACCACCTGGCCGGTGTCCCGCATCTGTGCCGAAAGCGCTGCACCGCCGGCGATCGGTATCCCCCCTCCAACAATTCCGTTAGCCCCGAGTATTCCTATTCCGGGGTCCGCAATATGCATCGAACCACCCTTCCCTTTACAATAGCCGGTTTTCTTGCCATATAGCTCAGCCATCATCCGGTCTGTTCTTCCACCTTTAGCAATCAGATGCCCGTGCCCACGATGGGTACTGGTGATATAATCGTCGGGTCTCAGATTCGCACAGGTACCGGTAGCTATTGCCTCTTCGCCAATATACAGGTGAACAACACCAGGAATATTCCCTGCGGCAAATTCATTAGAAACCCTTTCTTCGAAAGCCCTAATCCGAACCATCGTCTTGAACATATCAATTAGCTTTTCTTTCCCTATTGGCATAGTATCTCCTCGTATCTTCCTTAATGAGTGTTCTATTATAAGCTTAGGAAGTTACTTCCTGTTATCACCCTCCCTTCTATTCTATCCTCTGTACTCTGTGTCTGCCCTCTATTCCCTATCTTCCTCCAAGGGTTAATGACAAAACGTTTATTCTAATCATAAACCAGACTGGAATTTAATTATACAATAATAATTAATGGAATTGACACGCAGTTCGTTAACGGGGTAGCATAATATATTGCTGCGAGTGCTGATAAATATTGGACAAGACGCAAGACTTCAGTTAGAGGTTGGGGGAAAATGAAAGCTGCTGTACAGTACGGGCTCCGCGATATCAGGGTGGAGGAAGTAGAAATCCCGAAGCTAGGACCTGGCGATGTTTTACTTCGTGTACGAGCCTGCGGCATCTGCGGCACTGACCTTCACCAATATAAGCTGAACCTGTATCCTGAACTCGGCATATCGGCGGGAGCGGGTATCATACTCGGTCACGAGTTTAGCGGCGAAGTCGCGCAACTTGGGGACGGGGTGGAAGGCTTAAAGGTCGGCGATAGGGTCATCAGCAGCGCTAGAGGCGGTAATGCGGAGTACATCCGGATACCGGCGATAGCACGTCCGCTGATAATCCCCTTGCCGGATTCCCTGAGTTTCGAAGAGGCAGCCACCAATGAACCGTTAGCTGCATCGTTACACAGCGTTAATCTTGCCAATCCTCAAGATAATGAAACAATCGTGGTGCTGGGTATGGGGCTAATCGGACTGGGAGTACTTCAGATACTCAAATCAAAAAGTAAAGCTAAGACTGTTGCTGTTGATGTCTCCGAAAAGCGGTTGAATATAGCAAAACAAATTGGGGCTGATGTGGTGCTTAATGCCGCTAAAACCGATCCCTACGAGTACATGCTCGAGATGACCGGCAGCACCAAAATCCGGTATCTTGAGTACCCGGTGTCAGGCGTAGATACGGTGATCGACTGTGCGGGACAAAGCGCAGATGCCAAAAGTCAGCCTCCTCTGTGGCAAGCATTGCAGATGGTCAAGCAGAACGGTAAAGTGGTTGAAGTAGCGATCTTTGAAAAGAGTTGCGAACTCGATTTGAACATCGTGATGCGGAAGGGGATACACCTGATCGGATCATGGGCATGGGAACCACAGGAGTTCATTGCTGCTCTGGAGCTGATGAAAAACGGGAAAGTCGACCGTAAACCGCTCATCACCCACACCTTCCCGTTGGCGAAAGCGAAACAGGCTTACGAAACCCAACTCAACGTCCGTGAGGCGATCAAAGTTGTAATCACGCCATAGGATTAATACATAACTTTAAGCAGTCAACAGTAAACTATTAATATACGTTTTTGACTAACAGGTCCGGTCCAGAGGGAGGAGCCTGATTTCATATGACCGTCTCTAAAACCGAAGTGGGGACCAGCCACGTGTTCACCAGCTGGCTGGGGACAATAGAGTACCAGCCTGCCTATGACCTGCAAAAACCTATATGGGCTGAGAGACATAACGGTCGGAGAGAAGACAAACTCCTTCTCCTTGAACATCCCCCTACCCTCACCCTCGGTAAATCGGGCAAGCTTGAAAACCTGCTCGTGCTACAGGAAACCGTCATCCAGACACTGGTTGGTTTTGGCATAGGTTCCCGGCGCGATGTAAAATATATGAGTGTCTGGGTGGGCGATGATAAAATCGTGGCGATCGGGGTGGCAATGCAAAGGTGGATTACGATGCACGGACTAGCACTACTATTTTGATGTAGTCAGTAATGGTGACAATTTGAGATTAAAAGCATTTTAAATAACACATTCCTAATTTGGAGGTACAGCATGTCAGGTCTACTCGAAGGTCTTAAGGTAATTGATATGGGTCATCTTGCCGTTATCCCAGCGGCAGCAGTAACATTGGCCGACTGGGGAGCTGATGTCATTAAGGTAGAACCTCTGTCCGGCGAGATGGCGCGGGGGACAATACGGACTGTAGGTGTAGCTGGAGTCGATTGGGGGGTTCAACTGATGAACAGAAACAAGAAGGGTCTTGCGCTGGATTTGAAAAAAGAGGCAGCCAGAAACATCCTTTACAGACTCGTCGAGAGATCGGATATCTTTATGTCCAACTATGAATCAAGTGCACTGAGGAAGCTCAAAGCAGATTATGCTACCCTCAGCAAGTTCAATCCTCGGCTCATTTATGCCTCTGTCACTGCCTACGGGATGGAAGGACCAGATAAGGATGAAAGAGGTCTTGACTATTCAGCAGCCTGGGCTCGTAGTGGAATGCAATACATAATAGGTGAGCCGGGAAGTCCTCCACGTCCTCAACGCCCAGCTATGATGGATAGAGTGACTGCCGCTCATGTCGTTTCAGGAGTCTTAGCTGCTCTAATATACAGAGATAAGACTGGAAAAGGTCAGGAGCTAGAGGTCTCTTTGTTCCACGCCGGTGTATGGACTTTATCCTCGGATATCCAGGCTGCCTTAGTGGGTTTACCGTTACCCCACCACCAACACGCCAACGCGTCGAATCCTTTGGCAAACATCTACCGGACTAAAGACGATCGGTGGTTCATGATGGTAATGGTTCAGTCTGACCTGTTCTGGCCCGGTTTTTGCCGGGCCATCGAGAGGACTGATCTGGAACATGACCCACGATTCAATACATCATATGCACGAACGCAAAACTACGTAGAGCTGATTAATATAATAGACGAGATTTTCGCTACGAAGACGATGGCGGAATGGGACAAGCGTCTTAGAGAGAACAATTGCATGTATAGTCGAGTCCAGACTCCTCTTGAGGTAACTACTGATCCCCAAGCTCTGGCAAATGGCTTCTTTACTCAAATAGACCATCCTAATAGTGGGAAAATGACCTTAGTAACCACGCCGGTCAGGTTCTGCCAAAACCCGGCCACAGTCAGAATACCTGCCCCTGAGGTAGGGCAGCATACTGAGGAGATTCTGCTAGATATGGGATACACCTGGGATGATATTGCTCAGTTTAAGGAACAGAAGGCAATCCCATAGACGAGGATCTCATGTATTTACACCAGGGGCAGCGAAACCTTCGCTTTATCAGTTTCAGAAATACTATTTTTCCCCTTAGTTTTCGCTCCTGTTTCCGTTGCAGACTTTTCTCATGTTCTTTTACAGTTACCTGTCCGCAACGGGAACAGATTGCTTGCTCACGCCTGTAGATTACTGTTATCTCGAATCGGTCCATCAATTCGTCAGATTGTTATCTAACGTGTAATGGACTTTTCAGTGTGTAAAGTAGGTTCCCCTGTGCGGATTCAATCAGCTTCGAGCCAAGGGCATCCCAAAGCTGTTGAAAGGTAGGGGAATCCGGTGAAGCAGGTGCCCTTTTTAGCTTGCGTGGTGGGCGGTAGAGGACTTGAACCTCTG
>SMTZ1_10002004_pt1 | contig 25104 bp, 28 predicted proteins | sample DeeMarSWOR136_30_FD_25667 | JGI IMG/M metagenome (IMG submission 25667) | reverse complement strand
CCTAAATTATTCATGAATTTCATAATAAAAAACCGCTGCAATATTAGGTTGTATCGGAAATTCAAAATTTTTCTACCTTGATTTATTGAGTGTACACTTTTAAGTTTTATATTCTTCGTAGTAAAAAGATTAAATATGCTATTTAGAACGCACTATTCCTCCTGGGCTGAAATTTTAAAGATCATCACTCCGGGCGATAAATCTTTAATCGTATCCATCATAGCCCTGTCAATTATAAGTTTTGTTACAGTAAATCATTTGAGTCAGCCAGGCGAGTTCTTGGTTATCGAAGTTGAAGGAAAAGTTCTTTCTAAACTAAACTTAAATGAAGAACAGGAGCTTGCTGTCGTTGGACCTATTGGTAATACAATAGTGAAAATCGATCGGGGGAAAGCACAAGTAATTCATTCAGATTGTCCTGAAAAAATATGTGTGAAAACTGGGAAGATATCTCGTGCAGGAGAAATTATCGTCTGTGTTCCTAATAAAGTTGTTGTAAGGATTAATGGAAGACGAAAAAATCATTTCGATGTTATTACTCAATAAACATAAGCATCTTATTAACAGCTTGAAGCTGACAAGGCTCTCCATGCTCATTGGACTGGGGCTCATTTTATTCTTGTTCGAATCCCTTATTCCTCGACCTTTGCCCTGGTTAAAGCCTGGATTTGCCCATGTTGCCACTCTGTTAGCATTATATATGATGGGTAATGCCACTGCCTTAATTGTTATTATTACTCGTGTTTTAGTCGGTTCATTGCTGTTGGGAAGCTTGTTTAATCCGACATTCATTTTAGCTTTAGGCGGGGGAGTGATGGCAACTTTAGCGATGATATTGATCAAACACCAATTTTCACAAACATTCAGCATTTTTGGAATTAGTATTATCGGTGCGACCGTTCACAATTTAACTCAATTAATACTTGTCGAATTAATTATCGTTCATCGAATTGAGGTTTTTTACTTGTCATCCTTCATGATGTTATCCTCAATTTTCACAGGATTTATTGTGGCGCTGGTCAGTTATTTAATCATCTTGAAAGTTCCCAACGCAGCGAACCTGCAATTAAAACATAAAGATATACCTATTGCGGACTAAAATATCATACTGATGCCATCGCTCAGAGCAATGGAATCAGTATAGCAATTTACTTGCAAGTAATATAAAAAAAACCATTTTTACAACCTGATTAATTTTGGAGGATACTGTGCTTAATTTAGAGAATCTATCTAAACAGGATTTATGGGATTTACTAACAGATGCTGCCAGGAATTGGCTGGCGCATGATGGATTCTGGTTCCTCGCAGCAGAAAATAAGTTCGATCTTGAAACTGCTATCGAACTGGATAAACAGGCCTGGCAAGGCTTTGCGGTTGTCGAAGCAAAGAGAATTCTAAAACGATTAAATATGATACCAGGAGGGGGCATACCTGCTCTTGCAAAGGCATTTGATTACCGAATGTATTCATTTATTAATAAATATAAGGTCAATATCATCGGCTCAAACCGCTGTATATTTAAAATGAAATCCTGTCATGTCCAGGATGCCCGTAAACGAAAAGGCTTACCTGATTTTCCTTGCAAACCAGTGGGATTGATCGAGTTTGGTCGGTTCGCATTTACAATTGATCCTAAAATTACAACAAAATGTATTGCCTGTCCCCCTGATAAACATCCAGAAGATGAATGGTGTAGTTGGGAGTTTGAAATTATTGATTGATTAAATTTCAAGATTGTACGATAACATGCACCTCATTAAACCGTAAACTTTAGATAAGTATCTAATAATCATACCATTAATTATTTTAACAATCTAACTTATTATTAAAAAAAGAAAGAAAAAGGTGCAACTTTTTTGATCCTATCCGTTTATATAAGATGGGATTTCGTGTGTTTTGAAACTACATGAGGCAAATATAATTTTAGCTAAAGATAATTCTCTAAATTTCAATATTTCTATTTATTTGTATAAATCTTGAAAAAGATATGAATAGTGGGCTGTTAGCATTAGCAAAGTTCAGCGAAGAAATTATTTCCATCAAAAATATTGAAAAGCTATTTGATTATATCATCGATGGTGTCATCGAAATTATTTGCTGTAATCAAGCATCTTTAATGATGTTCGATTCCGAGGCGAAGCAGTTAAAATTAATGAAGATTAGGGGTTTTAAAGCACAAAACTACAAAGCTCCTCGAATCGAATTGACAGATAATGTAGAACAATGGATTTTTGAGGGTGGTGAAGTTTTTGCCTTGACTGAAGAGAATAAACAAACATTTCTTATTGTTTTTGATGAAGATGAAAGAAAATATTTTGATTGTGAGATGCGAATTCCAATTTTTGCAAGGGGAAAATTAATCGGTGTGTTGAACATTGGAAAGAAATCCACCGGAACTGAATATTCAAATGATGATATAACTTTATTACGTATTCTCGTAAATACTGCCAGTGTAGCATTAGAAAAGGTTTTAGTTGCTGAGAATTCGACGTCAAATGACAACAATAATGGTCAAGCCCTTGAGAATATGCAATCATTAAACCAGTTAAAGATCAAACGACGAGTTGAAAATACAGAGTTGATCGGACAATCCGAAGCGATGCAAAAAATTAATTATTTAATTGAACGGGTGGCTGCAAAGAATGTCTCAGTTTTGATTACTGGAGAAAGCGGAACCGGAAAAGAACTAGTCGCCAGGGCGATACATCGGAAAAGCTGCAGAAATGACAAACCATTAGTAGCTATGAATTGTGCGGCACTACCTGAAAATTTGGTTGAGAGTGAATTGTTTGGTCATGAAAAAGGTGCTTTTACTGGCGCCCACTGTCAGAAAAAAGGCAAATTTGAATTCGCTGATGGGGGCACGTTATTTTTAGATGAAATTGGGGATATGAGCCTCTCAACCCAAGCTAAACTTTTAAGAGTTCTCCAGGAGAATACATTTCAAAGAATTGGGGGAAACAAGACCATAACGGTTGATGTTAGAGTTGTTACCGCGACGAATAAAAATTTATCAGAAGAAATTAATAAGGGAAAGTTTCGAGAGGATCTCTATTATCGAATTAATGTCGTTCAAATTGATATTCCGCCGCTTAGAACTCGAACCGAAGATATCCCGCTATTAGCAGATTATTTTCTAAAAAAATATAATGACTTTTATGGAAAAAATATTAAAAGAATTGGTGATAGGGCATTAGAACGATTAATGCAAAATTATTTCCCAGGAAATATTCGGGAACTACAGAATTTGATCGAACGAGCAGTCATCATGGAGCAAGAACAGGAACTTACATTAGATTTCATTCCGATTTCTCTTTTTGCTGCTAAAAACCATCTACCACAAGATTCAAATGGTACTCTGGAAGAACTTGAAAGAGAATATATAAAAAGAGTTATCCAGCAGGTCAATTATAATAAATCACATGCCGCTCGCATCCTCGGTATCGCTCGCAAAACCCTCCGTGAAAAAATGCAAAAATATGGTCTTTAATTATTTTCAGCCCAAATTGTTTCAAATAGTTGAATCTTTCATGATCGCAATCAACCCTTCTCGTTTAAATCGGATATATCATTAGTTAAAAATTGGAAATGCTATTTGCCATGTCTGGCACTAAAAGTACCAGTGATGGGGAAAAGGTACCAATGGCACTTTTATCAGAATGATTTGATTTCTGAAAACATGCATCTACTGGATATTGGCAATAGATTAAGTTGCTAATAAATAATAACTTGGTAATATCTCAAAATATTATCAATAAAGAATATGTTTGGCACAACAATTGCATATAATAAAAATGAAAGGTGAGAGTGATGGACATAAAAAACAGTGGAGGTAATTAAAATGAAAACTGTATCAAAACTCGGATTAGCTTTTGCACTGACTTTAATTCTAACAGTTTTCATCAGCAGCGTGGGTTTATCCCAGGAGATGAATGAAAAGGAATATAATAAGTTCCTGATAAAAGCTTTGAAGGATGAAAATATTGGGATACGATCAAGTGCAGCCCAATTGCTTGGAGAACGGAAGGTTGAAGCTGCTATCGAACCGTTAAAGAAAATGCTGAAAAATGAAAAGCATTATGCGGTGCGTATTGTTGCAGCGGTTTCGCTATATCAGATCGGTAATAAGGAAGTCCTTCCTGTCTTAAAAGAGAGTTTAAAGAAGGAAAGAAACAAGACCGTACAACATGTGTTAGCTGGAATAATAGAAAGTCTGGAACAGGTACAATATGCGAAGAAACAGCCTTAATTCTGAATGATCTCCCGCTGGTTTAATCTGAAAACCAGGAATTTCTTTTATCAATTCGAATTGGTTTTATAAAAGTTATAAATTGTGAAATCCTCATAACTTATAAAATTCCTGGTTTTTAGAGCATACTCAATTATAAAAACAAAAATGATTCTAAAATCTGCGGGAGATCTCTGTTATTGTTATTCAATTAAATCAAATTATCGAGTGATACTACATTAAATTAAGTTTATTTTTTTATTTATTCGACTGTTTCTCATCAGTCCTCATCAACATGAACCAATTTACTATCCTTAACAACAATTTTTCCATTTACAATTGTTGTATTCACCTCATGATTAATTCCCGAGAAAATTAATGCGGCTAACGGATCAGAAAGCGTCCCGGTGAATTCTAATTTGTTCAATTCAAAAATTGCAATATCAGCAGCATTTCCAATTTCCAGTGATCCGATATCATTTTTACCTAATAGACGAGCGGATCCTATTGTAGCCAATTCCAGCACCTGTTCGGCAGTTATCGCATCTGCACCTGAAATTACACGATGAAGGAGTAGCGCCTGTCTCATCTCTCCCACCATATCTGAGCTATCATTAGAGGCTGAACCGTCTACTGCCAGTCCGACTGGAATTCCCAACTTTAACATCTCCGGTATTCGGGCAATACCTGATCCAAGACGCATATTGGAAGCCGGGCAATGGGCGACTCCTGTTCTGGTTTGTGCTAATAAACTTAGTTCTTCGTCATTAAAATGTACTCCATGTGCATACCAGACATCTTCTCCCAACCATTCCAGATCTTCCATTAATTGTAGCGGTCTTTTACCGTAAACTTGTTGACAATATTCATCTTCATCCTTTGTTTCTGCCAGATGTGTGTGTAATCGAACACCATATTTTCTTGCTAAGTTAGCCGTTTCTTTCATAAGTTCGGGAGTAACATTAAATGGCGCACAAGGACCGAGATGAATCTGGCGCATGGAAAGAGGAGAAGGATCGTGAAACCTTTGGATGACCTCTTCGCTATGTTTCAAAATCAGTTCTTCATTTTGGACAACGTTATCCGGCGGTATACCCCCATCCTTCTGGCTTCGAGACATTGAACCTCGCGTCGGATAGAATCGAATGCCCAATTCTGATGCGGCTTCAAATTGGATTGCTGGAATATCTGCATGAAGATTTTTTGGGTAAAGATAATGATGGTCGGTTGTGGTCGTGCAGCCTGTTTTTAACAGTTCGCCACATCCCAATAAGGTTGAATAATAGACGCCTTCTTCATTAAAAAATTTCCATATGTCATAAAGTGTTATTAACCAATTGAATAATGGTTTATTTTGCACTTCCGGAAGATTGCGAGTTAGCGTTTGAAACAAATGATGATGCGAATTGACTAATCCTGGAATTACTAATTTTGTTGAACAGTCTATTTTTTGACCTTTTGAAATTTGAATATTTTTCGCTATATTCTCAATACGATTGTTAGTAATCAACAAATCAACATTACTTAGTCGTTCTCTTCTATCATTCATCGTTACCAGATGAAAACAATTTTTTAAAAGTATCTTAGACATAACTTTATTACCTTAACACAATACTCCAATACTCCATCACTCCAACACTCCACTCAGCGTGCTTTTTGGTTCTCCTTCGGCGAGTCGATACGCCTCAAGCGTATCCGCTTATGGCATTTGGCGTTAACTTATGGAATAATTCGGTATTTTAAAGACTTACTGACTAATTATTTGTAATAACTTAAACGCAGAGTTTGCTAAGAAGACGCTAAGTTCGCAAAGAAATTAATTCAAATCTAAATTAATCTGCGCTCTTTGCGTCTTCTTTGCGTTAAAAAAAGTTAAAGTTGATGCACATGGCTACTGGCGTGATTTATAATAAAAATGCGCCAAAGGACGCATCTCCGCCCAGTTAATGATCTGCTGACGGAAGGTTCTGGCTTATCAACGTTAGGAATAGTGCACAATACCATCTTACTTCACGCTGCAATTACATGATAAAGATGCAACTCACTTGAATACAGGATCAAACGAAGCATCATTCTAAGCAACATATAGATCTGTTGCCACATAAAAAGAAGGAGAATTATAATCGAGCAGGGAGCATGTAATAGATCAGCAATTGGATTATAGATGATTAGTGCGATAATTCCCACAATGAACAATAATATCGCCAGACCGAATGTTTTGAGAAAGTTTCCAAATGCGAATTTAATTCCCTGCCATATTGAAATTTGCATTTGACGATTGTCGGAAAGCACGGCATGAATCCGAGCATAATCCAGAATAAGAAAATATAATATTATGCTGATATAGCGCAATCCCATTTTTATCCAATCTCCCCAATGGCTGATATATTGATACGGATCGCTATCGAAAAAAATATCTTCGATGACAGTCCAAATAAATTGCAAACAAAATAAAATTACAAAAACAGGAATGCTCCAGAGAATTAATCTGACGAATCGTCCAAAATATTTTGCTGCACTCCCCCAGAATAGCGTGGAAGTAAATTTTTCCTTGCTGGCAAAAACTGAGAATGCCCCTCCTGACAGAAATAGAGAGAAAAGCCAGTACATGGGTGGGACAATCAGTAGTAAGCTGATATAAGTATGAGTTAAGTTTGGGTTATACTTATAAAATTCAAAAAGAAAATCCATGTCCATCTTGCCAGCAAGCTTTTCACCCATAAGGCTGTTACCAACAAATTTACTTAAAATTGTTCGAAAAGGTAGCATCAGAACTAAGCCGAATAACAGATTTGCAAGATAATAGATTAATACCATGCGTTTATTTGACCACATTTGTGAGATGCCATTTATTACACTTGCTATAATCATTAATTTCCTTTCTGTTCAATAAGCTTGATAAAATTCACAAATCACAACCCCCAAATTATAATTAAAAGACAAAATTCAAATTCCAATGTCCTAACCTGGACAAGCCAGAACCAAAAAGATCCAGGACCGCTAATTACACAAATTAAACAAATTTCGCTAATCCGCCTTGAGATTTGCATCCTCTTGGCGAACTGCGTTTAGGTACATGCGTTTTTTATTAGTTAAACTTTTTGAATATCAAACCATGCCTTGAAATGACGCCAATTACTTTTTGGCGGATTCGTATAATTTGAATAATGCGCCACAGTGCATCTGCCTAAGGCGTGATTAGCGGAATTCGCGGTCAAAATTTTTTTGCCCATTGTACAAGAAATTCGTTGTTAAGAAACTAAATAATAAAATTACATACTAATTCCCATTGCCGTAAATAGATTGATAAACTCAGGCTGATCGAGCAAAAACTGCATCCAGAAAAGGAAACGGGCTGATAATTTATTGATGCCCTTGTTTTGTTTGTTTACAGTTTTACTATTATTGGTAAAATTGATATCGATTGGAATTTTATTGTCAGGATCAACTGTTGCTGACTCCAGTTTCGCTGGTTTTAGATATCGATATTTTTTCCATAAATCCTGACCGTCCCATTGTTCACGAATCTTTTCTCCGTTTTCAAATTTCAATTCGATCTCAACAGGGAATTTGAAGGTACCTAATCGACGGACATTTACACCACTGTAATACAAGTCTGGTCGTTCTTCGGCCTCAACCGAATCAGTTGTGTCTGCTGTAAGATAGATAGAATCTATCTTCAAATTGATAGTGGCTGAGTCAGTTACATCATCCAGTGCAGTGGATTCTGCTCGTTCATAAATTGCGGTTGTGTTATTTTCCGGAATAGAAATTGTGAAATCGTAGCCCTTTTCTTCTTTAACCTTACGAGTAAAAATTCTGTCAACGCTATAATCCAGTACAGCAGTGGTAAAAAGTGCCTGTTCAAAAAACCAATTGAGATCCTGTCCGGCGAATTCGTTGGCAACATCGATGAAATCCTGCGTCTTGGGATGCTTGAATTTCCATCGTTCATAATAATTACGCATGATTTCTTGCATTTTCGTCTTACCAATATAATTCTGTAAAGTTGTAAGCATAAGTGCTGGCTTGTAGTAAGAATTTATACCGTAACTTCCAGAAGAATAATATTCCCATGAATTTTGAACAACTAGATCAAAATCCGGCAGGAAAATATATCCAGCACGCTGAACTTGTTGATCATTTATTTTGATCCCCCATTGGTCAATGATGTTGCCAACTGGTCCGTAATGATTAGCAAAAATTTGACTTTCGCTATAAGAATTGATTCCTTCATCCAGCCAGGCTTCCTCGAATTCATTGGAAGCGACAATGTGATACCAGAAATTATGTCCAAACTCGTGGATAATCACTGCTTCAACCATTCGTATTCCTTTTGGCATACCATAGAATGTGCCTGCCGTAATTAGTGTGGGGTATTCCACCCCACCAGAGCCACTGGCACTGCGGCGTGGATCAACAACGGTTAGATTGGAATAGGGATAATCGCCATACCAATTTTGAAAATATTCCACTGCCACTTTAGCGGCTTCGAGATGACGTTGACTCTGTCCCTTATGATCGGGCTGCATTAGAATTCGGATATCAACATCCTGAGCCTTGCCTTTAAACTCTATGAATTCAGGGCTGGTTGTCCAGGCGAAATCATGGACATCTTCGGCGTGGTAGAAATGAGTAGCCGTACCATCCCCATTATCTTTTACTTCAAACTCAATACCTGTAGCGCCGACAATATTCTCTTTTGGTACTGTTATATTTACATTATAAACACCAAAGTCGGCAAAGAATTCTGAATTTCTGTGGAATTGGTGGCAATTCCATTTGCCATCGGCGTATACACCAATTTTGGGAAACCATTGTCCGACAAAGAGATATTCCTTTTTAGCGCCTGTCCGCGCCAATGGCGGTTCGGGTAATTTAGCTGTGAAGTTAATATTCAAAACAATGGATTTGCCTGGCAGGATAGGGTTTGGCATAGATAATCGAAAAACGGTTTTATCATTAGCATGGTCATTATCCGGGTGGATGAATTCCAATTGATCGGTTAAATCTTCACCAGAAGGCAGGGTAATCTCACTCACTTCGATAAATCCCCAGCCCTGTTTGGTGATTTTTCGCTCCCGATGACTGCCCGCCGATTCAATCATAAAAGTAGATCTGGTATTGCGGAATGCATTCAAATAAAGATGGAATTGAAGTTCATTGATTTGGTCCTGAGACTTGTTATACCATGTCAACTTCTCTCTGCCATAAAGCATACGGTTTTCTGTATCCAGCTTTACATCAATATCATAGTTCGCAATGCGTGGACTTAATGGTTTTTTAAATATAAGCGGCTGTGCGCTAAGATGAGGAACGAATAAAAATATTAAAACAAAAGAAACTAGTTTTAGGAAAGTGTTGGTCATTGACATCTTCTTTTTCCACCTTTATCTCTTTTATTACATAAATATTAAAAGTCCTAGCTAATTGGGTAATTAGGTAATTGGGTAATAGGGTAATTAGGTAATATTTAACATACCCTCATTTACTGATTATCCTGTTACCCGATTTCCCAGTTACCTAACATGTTCAAAAATTAACCGCAATCCATCGAGAGTTAAAAACGGTTCTACATGTTCAATTCTGTTGGTATAAGGAGCTACGATTTTTGCCAGCCCGCCGGTCGCAACGGTTTTGACCTTAGCTGTGAGTTCATGTTCGATTCGATTTATCAGACCATTAATAAGTTCCACAGTCCCAAACATCAAACCAGACTGAATGCTAGATTCTGTGGTTTTTCCGATAACAAATTCTGGAAAATTCAATTCAACTTTTGGCAACCGGGCGGCTCGCTGATGAAGAATTGAAGCGGTTAATTCAATGCCTGGCGCGATAATCCCTCCCAAATATTCATTGTTTTCAGAAACGACATCAAAAGTGGTTGCAGTACCAAAGTCCAGAATTATCAATGGTCCTCCAAACAGGTGAAATCCTGCCACAGCATTACAAATTCGGTCGGCTCCAACAGCTCGAGGGTCCTCGTACAATATTTTCAAATCGATGTTCAAGTCAGAGCTAACGATAATCGGTTGAATTTGAAAATAATCTTCTAAAACCTGAACAAACATTGATGTTAGATTTGGAACTACCGATGATATAATTCCACCATGAATTTGCTTTGTCTTAATCGAATTCAAACTGAATAATGAATTAAGCAAGATCCAGCATTCATCTCGAGTCCGTGCATTCTGACTGGATAACCGCCAATGGGCTAACAATTCATTATTTTGAAAAATACCAATCACTACATTGGTATTACCAATATCAATGGCAATAAGCATTTATCTTCCCTCAAATACGATATCGCCTGCAACAATTTTTTCCAAATTCCCGGATTTAGTGCGTAACAATAAACATCCATCTTCATCTAATTCTTCAAATATACCCTGGTATTTATTATCTCCCTGGACCATAACAATTAGTTTGCCAAATTGAGAGCATCGTCTTTTCCAATTGTTTATCATATCATTAAAACCATTTTCTTTAATATATAAATAATTTTTTTCTAATTGTAGTAGGACTTCTGCCAATAATTCTAAGCGATCGATCCGTGAATCTGACTCGATCCGAAGGGATATCGCATGAGCTCTGTATTGTTCGGGAAACTCATCTTTTTTATGATTAACATTAATCCCAATTCCAAGCACGATAAAATTTACTTTGCCATTATCAAATTCAACTTCTGAGAGGATACCGCAAAATTTTCTCCCACTTAACAGTAAATCATTTGGCCATTTTACCACAGGTTTCAAGTTAGTAAAATTTTCTACAGCTTCAGCCACAGACACTCCAGCATAATAAGGAACAAGTCCCGATTTTGACGCAGAAAGCTCTGGACGTAGAATCAGTGAAAACCACAAACCTTTGTTAAAAGGTGAATCCCAATGTCGTGACATGCGTCCACGTCCTTTGGTTTGTTCTTCGGCGATAACCAGAGTACCCTCTTTATCACCCTGTAAGGCTCGATGATAGGCGAATTCATTTGTTGAACCAACGCTCCAAAATGCGTATATTTTTTTCCCAAACAATTGAGTTTTGAGTACAGATTTAATTCGATCCTCCGATAAAAGATCATATCTGATTTTATGTATCATTATAATTACCTCTCTATTTCGCTTTATCGGAATTCAGGAGGTGGGATAAAAAAAAGTTCCCCATTTTATTTTTATGACTTATTAATTTTATGTGCAAAGAATTTTTTAAATGTCCAAGTTATTTAATCCCACTCCCCTAAAGTTCTAAAAAAATGATACTGGATTCTCGATATTTAATTTTGAAACATCCAGTATCAAGTATCAAGTGTCGTTTTCATTAATCAATATACCCCCCCAAAAACCGTGCATCTTCGATATGTGAAGCTCTGCTCTTGAATTACCTCCTGTTGCTTAACAATAACAATTTCTTATGTGTTAATTTTAGACCTGTAAAATTCCTTTTCCCTTGGATGAAAGGTTCGATGTACTTCCTTTAAATATTCACGATCAAGATGCGTATAAATTTGTGTCGAAGATATATTTACATGTCCCAACATTTCTTGAACTGCTCGTAAATCAGCACCACCTTCGATCAAATGAGTTGCAAAAGAATGACGAAATGTATGAGGAGAAACTGGTTTGGTAATACCAGTGGCAAGCACATATCCCCGTAATATTTTCCAGAATCCCATTCGAGTTAATGGCTTTCCTCGATTATTAAGGAATAAGGTATTATGATTATCGTATTGCTTAATTAATAGCGGACGACTAATTTGGCAGTAATCCTTTACAGATTCGATAGCTCGTTCACCAATGGGGACGATTCTTACCTTTGAGCCTTTGCCAAAAATACGTACTAACTGATCATCCAAAAATAAATCGTTTAAATTGATTGAAATCAGTTCAGAAACTCTAACACCGGTAGCATAAGCAAATTCCAGCAATGCTCGATCTCTTATTCCCAATGCAGTTGAAACGTCAGGCTGTTCAATGAGTTTCTCTATTTCAAATTGATCGAGCACCACAGGGAGTTTCATTGCAAGTTTTGGTGAGCTAATGGTATCTGTTGGATTTGAATTTGATATATTTTCACTTGTCAGGAATCGATGGAACATCCGTAGAGCAGACAAATTTCGGGCAATAGTCAATGATGATAATTTTTGATGATGTAATTTTGTCAAATAAGCAAGCACATCAGAGGATTGAACATCATTAAAATTAGTTAAACCTTTAAAGATCAAGAAATCAACGTATTTTGCGAGGTCTGAAGCATAAGCTTCTATTGTGTTTGCCGCTAAATTTCTCTCAACGATTAGAAAGTTGATAAAATCTTCGATATGGCTTTCCATGTAGCAATTTAATTGCTTCTTTTTTATCCATAATTTTTTTATTTATATGTCTGCGAAATTAAAATCCTGGCTCGATTATAAAAATGTTCCAGGCACATCTGATCCGCTAAAGCAGGATTTTCAGTTTAACCTATATAGGTTATTATTTTTAGATGTTGAGAAAAATTGAAATATCAAGGTTATTTAAACCTACTCCCTTAATACTTGTTCAGTTAAGGACAAAGCAATTCCACTCAACATAACTTCCGGGCCCAAAGTGGTAAAATCACCCGAAAGTACGGATTTATCAACATTTGCATACATTGAACAACCCACTTCTTGTTCTACAATTAATCCAGTAACTCTGCCACTTTCTTCATTGAAAAAAGTGACCTCCCCAAGCATTTCACTGATAACAAATCCTGTACAGAAATGCAATTGTAGATGAGTGTTTGCAGTATAGACAGAAATTAAATTCCCCCTTTTGTTACCAATTTGAATATCGGGGTAAATTTCTAATGCCAATTTTCGATTGTTATCCACATTCTCAAGAGTTAACCTGTAATTATTCCCACGATATTTCCAGTCGCATTTCAGCAGTTTGGCAATTTTAATGATCTCTGTCTCTGTAAAAATATTTTTCATTCACTCCTCAGTAATTAATTTCTTAACAATAAATTTCTTATACAAGGGGCAAAGAAATTTATCTGTAATTAGTAATTATTCAATTACAGGAGTAATAGATCGATGGATTAATGATTCTGGTGATTTACCACCCTTGTCAAGGTTCCGAATCTTCACAAGGATTAAAATCCGAAAACCACTTCGTTTTGAGTATACTTCAATCGGTAAAGTTGCGACAAAATTAGTTCTGATTTAGAATTTTTTTGGGTAGTTTCACAACATTTATAGCCTTGGGCCCCATTTCTCCTGATAATTCTTCAAATTCAACCTCAGTTCCTGGTGTTAATGTTCTAAAACCTTTGTCCTGGATAATATTTGAAAAATGAACAAAGACCTGTTCACCATTGTCATTTTGAATATATCCGTATCCTTTTATTTCATCAAACCACTTCACCACACCTCGTCTTATTAAGGGAGTGAGATTAGATAACTTTCCCATTTGTATTTTTTCGACCTTGAAAAAAGATTCATAATACTTTTACTGTGTAACTTGTTTTATCTAACTCCCTAACCTATTAATCTCCATTATTCAAAAATTTCCAGATTAATTGTGAAAGCGAGATTGATGTCAATATATCAATGATTTATAACTTTGAAACGTTATTTTCAGACAATGTGATCTGTTTTATCAGGAATTGATTTCTTAAGTTCTTTAAATGCAAGTAAAATATCTCTTTGTCTGAAAATAGCTGTTCCGGCAACGAGCACATTCGCTCCAGCTTTTACAACTAATGAAGCTGTTTCATGGTTTATTCCACCATCTACTTCAAGATATATCTTGCGGTCTAAACTTTCAATCATTTTACGTATTTTAGAAATTTTGGGAATTGCTGAAGGTATAAAAACCTGTCCTCCAAATCCAGGATTTACAGTCATAACCAACACCAGATCAATCTCTGAAAGAATCGTTTCTAAACTGTTAGCAGGTGTAGCAGGATTGAGAGATACCCCAACCTGTGCATTGAGGTTCTTAATAACCTCAATCGTTCGCTGCAGGTGTTTACTGGCTTCCACATGCACTGTGATTAAATCTGCACCAGCTTCTTTAAATTTTGGAATTATAAAATCAGGTTCTTCAACCATGAGATGAACATCAAGGAACAGGCCGGTCATTTTTCGAACCGCATTGACCATGTCAGGCCCAATTGTAAGATTTGGGACAAAATGACCATCCATTATGTCGATGTGAATCCATTTCGCCCCAGCTTGTTCTACTAATTTCAATTGATGATTTAATTGAGTAAAATCTGCTGCTAAAATAGATGGTGCAATGATCGCCATAAAAATTAACCATAAGTATTTGATATTTCAATTCTATTGATTATGTTTTGAAAGAAGTATATTTGTGACATACTGGATGCTGGATGCTAGATTCTTAATACTCGATTTTTACAATCTATCCACTGTCAAGCATCAAGTATAATTTTCAATTTATCATCTTTTATCAATATAACTTTGTACTCAACTCGAAGTTCATTTCACTATCCCTTGTCTGGCAATTTGCTCACTAATAAATGTAATGTATCCCCCCGACTTACCTCCTCATCAGCTTTTACTGATTGATTAATAACGGTTTCTGGTAATAAATCTGGTTCATTTTGATATTGAATTTCGCCCACGGTAAGACCGGCTTGAATGATTATTCTTTTTGCATCGTTCAGGCTTCGACCAATAACAGACGGGACGATGAATCGATCCGGGAATCTTCCTAAACTGATTACAATATCGACAGGCGTACCAATTTTCACCTCTTTACTAACTGGAATACTTTGATCGATGACTAAACCTTCATGAGGATAAATATCAGAATGCTCATAACGTATTTCTCTCAGCTTTAATCCCAGATTCTTTATCATAAAAATTGCGTTCCGCTCGGAACGACGAATTAATTGAGGCATCTCGATTGTTGGCTCGCCTTTACTGACAATCACATAAATTCGCCGCCCTTTCTTAACTGTTGAACCAGCTTTTGGATTCTGGGCCATTACCATGCCGATTGCGAACATATTTTCGGTATCAAATTTTTTTGCTTCCTCTACAATATCCAATTCCAGTTTGTCAAGAACCTCACGAGCATCTTCATACATAAGATTGGTCAAATCAGGGACTTCTATTGCCTGCCCATGTCTTGTATAGGCTGGCATGATAACTTTATCGAGCAAAAGATAAAATGCGATTAAACAAGCAAAAATAATTCCGACTGGAATAGCAATTATTTTCCAATCAATGTCTTTCCAATTTATCTGTTTTAAATTAAACTTTAACATATCTCAGGTTACTCCTCAAGGAACTCGAACCAATCTGGCAGCAAACGAACCATCAATTCCATGACGATGGGGAAAAGTATAAATAAAGCCATTTGAATCTGTGGTTTCTTTTGGAACAAATTCCGATGCAGGTTGAATTTCAAAATTTTTATTTTCAGCTAAGAATTGTTCAATAATTCGCTCGTTTTCCTCTGGTTCGATGGTGCATGTACAATAGACAAGTACTCCGCCAGGATTTAATAAATTAGCAGTATTATAAATTAATTTTCGCTGCAATTGAGATAATTCTTGAATCTGTTCTGTTGTTCTTTTCCAGCGCAAATCTACACGTTTGGCAAGCACTCCCAGGCCCGAACATGGAGCATCCAAAATGATTTTATTAATATTTTTACAGTTAAATCGTATTCCATCTGCCTGAACAGGAAAAATCGAATTTAGCTCCAATCTTGTACAATTTTGCCTGACCAATTTTAGGCGTGAATAATTTCTATCAACGGCAATAATGCTTGCACCACCCCCGGTTAATTCTGCAATGAAAGTCGCTTTCCCACCGGGTGCTGAACAGAGGTCAAGGATTGTGTCTTCTGGCTGAGGATCTAATAATTTGCATGCCAACCCTGCGCTAACATCCTGAATTGAAAAGAGTCCGTGCTGAAACGGTTCAAATTGAGATAGCTCAGGAAGTTTTTCTGCTAATAGAAAATTTTCAATGTACGGTGATCTGGTCGCTGGATAATTTTGCGCAGCTAATAATTTCAGGACTTCCTTAGTTTTTGCTTTTAGTGAATTAACTCTTAAAGATAATTTTGGATTTTTATTATTGAATTCACAAAGTGATATTGTTTCTTCCTCGTCCCATCTTTTAATCCAGCGTTTTACCATCCATTCTGGATGGGAATATTTAACGGCAATATATTCAGTTGGATTCTTGGTTCTATCGGGCAAAGGGATCGCATATTGGTTCTGCTGGAATATCCTTAAAATCGCGTTGATTTTTTTCCCCCAGTAAACACTACCTTTTGACTTTGCGATTGCAACCGCTTCATTGATCACGGCATAATCTGGGATATTATCTAAAAAGATTAATTGATAAATACTAATATGTAATATATGTCCAACAAAACGGGGCGCTTTTTTCAAAGAACCTTGATATAAGTGCTTAATAATCCAATTTAGCCGATTGCGCCAACGAATAACACCAAAAAATATCTCCTGAATTAACGCGCTATCTTTAGGATTAACTTTATTTTTTTTTAGTTCTTGATCCAGTAATAAATCGGCATAAGCATCAGTTCGTTCAAAGCGGTCTAATAATTTTACTATTAATTGTCGAGGTGACATATTAAAAAAGCATGTTAATTAATTGAATTTTTCCCCTTTTAAAAGCCTATGCCCTCTTAAATAATCAGAAGTCGTCATTGGACGCCTGTTCTCGGGCTGAACTTCTGTTATTGATAGAATCCCTTTGCCGGTAGCAACGAGAATTCGGTCTTTTTCGACAGATACGATTTCACCTGGCACAGCATTATCAACTGGTTTCAAAGTAAAAATTTTGGAACGTAATATTTTAAATTCACCGCCGTTGTAAATTGTAAATGCGCGAGGAAAGGGTGATAACCCTCGAATTAAATTAAAAATAGAAACACAATCCTGTGTCCAGTCAATCCGACAAGTTTCTTTTTTAATCTTTGGAGCAGTGGTTACTTCCCCTTTTTGCCTAATTCGCGGGGCTTTGCCAGCCTCAATCAAATCAACAGTTTCTAACAGAAGATTAGCTCCCAATTCGCTTAACCTAACGTGTAACTCTCCTGCTGTCTCCTCTTTACCAATTGGAGCTTTTTGCTGTAAAATCCATTCGCCGGTATCAACCTTTTCTTCGATAAAAAATGTTGTTACTCCAGTTTCTTTTTCACCATTGATAATTGCCCAATTAATTGGCGCAGCACCTCGATATTTTGGCAGCAATGACGCGTGCAGATTAATCGTTCCCAATCGTGGAATCGTAAAAACAGGAACGGGCAGTATCCGAAAAGCAACCACAACAAAAAGATCAGCCGATAATTGCTTAAGCTGCTCAATAAAAAATTCATCAGTTAGTTTTTCAGGAGTTAATATAGGTATATTCCATTTCTGTGCCATCCGTTTGACTGGTGTCGGTTTTAACTTCAATCCGCGTCCAACGGGTTTGTCATGGCCCGTTACCACGCCAACCAACTTATGATTACTGTAGTACAATTTCTCCAGGCTTGGAAGGGTAAACTCTGGAGTACCCATAAATAGAATTTTCATCACAGCAATTCTTTTTATACTGATTTATTTAATGTATGCTTTGAACAGTTGTGAATTAAAATTTTCAGAAAGGCTGAGGTGAAGGCTAAGACTAAAATTTCCTGTGCCTTAGCCTGGAATGTTAAATACCTAGTGAATTTTCTTTAAAAACTTCCTGCAAATTTTGGTCGAAAGTTTTCTCCCCTTTTCTCGGTCGATTCCACAGAAGTGGGCGGGGAGGCAGGTAAAAACCTTATTTTAATCTTTTACACCTTAGTAGCATAAGTATCAACCAACTTCCCTAAACCTTATTACCTTATTTGACAGCAGACGATTGATTAAAATAAGGGAATAAGGTAAATAGGTGTGGGGTGTCTGATTGCTACTAAGGTAAATAAAAATCAAAAATAAGGTTTAAATATATGCATTTTCTCATTTCAAAACCTGCAGGAATTTTCTTTTTCAGATGTAAAACCCCAGCCTTAGCCTCAGCCTTTACCTAAAACAAATATTCAGATTATGCCATTTTGCAGTATAATCACTATTCGCTTTACTTTAATGCAATTATGCGACTTCTTTCATAACAGACATCTCATCATTAGCTATTGTTTTTAATTCTTTTTTGAGTAGTTGTTTTTTCAGCGGACTTATTTTGTCGACAAAGAGTACCCCTTTTAAATGATCGATTTCGTGTTGCAAGACACGAGCCAGCAGACCGTCCAGACGTTCTTCCTTTATATCACCTTCTACGTTTTGGTAACGGATAGTGATAATCTCTGGACGTTTCACCTCTTCACGAATATCAGGTATGCTTAAACATCCTTCCTCCATAACAGTCTCCCCCTCGGATGCCAGGATTTCAGGATTGATGTACGCTGTCGGCACACCATCCTCATAAATTAAACTATGATCGACAACCAGCAGGGCAATGGATTGCGCAACCTGTGGTGCCGACAGTCCGATACCTGCCTCCCACTGCATTGTCAAAATCATATCATCAACCAATTCCCGAATCGAATCATCGATCTTCTCGATTCTATCCGCTTTCATCCTAAGGATTGGATTACCATATTTTATAACTCTCAATTTTTGCATAACTATTCTTTACCCAACACTTTTGCAACTGAACTTCTGGCTAATTCAACTTTTGTGTTTTCAGCTATTTTCACAATGATTGTATTTTCTTTTTCTTTTATCCCCACAATAGTCCCATAGATTCCTCCCACAGTCACAATGTTATCCCCTTTTTGAAGTGCCTCCAACATCATCCGCTGCTGTTTTTGTTTTTTGGCTTGTGGTCTAAAAATCAAGAAATACATAATAGCGAATATTAAAATTATCGGAAGCCACATTGCTAGTGGATTTCCCTGTCCAGAACCACCGCCTGGTGCTCCCATAAGCAGGATAAAATTTAACATCTCAGGTTTTCCTCCAAACAATTTAATTTTTTATGAAATAGAATTAGTAGTCTGAAATTTATATTCAAAATATTTTAGCGCTCTGTAGGTTCAATTTCAACCTCATGAAGCCACTGTTCCAATAACAAATTGACAAGGCTTTCCGTGCTTAAACCTCGAATATGAGCAACTTTTTGAATCCTCTTGATTAGGTCACGATCCACTGATACAAGATAGCGCCGTCGAACTTTAGGCGAGAATTCAAATTCCGCTGGTTCTGTTTGATCCCAATAATCTGCCAAACTATGAGTATCCCAAAAATCTGCCATTTCTTTATAGCTTTTGAATTCAGGGATAGATTCATTCCTATGCATAATCGATTTGATTTTTTTCAACTATTGTTTACTGTGTATGTATCTAATATGATTTCAAAATTTCCAGAAAAATATCTCGCTAAAAATTCCTTTTTCCATTCACCATAACGGTCAGACAGGATAGCTTGTCTCGCCTGCCGCATTAATTCGAGATAAAAATATAGATTGTGCAAACTCGCCAGTCGCATTCCCAAAATTTCCTCTGCTTTAAAAAGATGGCGAAGATAAGCTCTTGTAAAATTCCGACAGGTATAACAATTACATTCACTTTCAATCGGCTCAAAATCGTCCTTGTATGTTGCATTTTTAACGACAACTGGACCGTTACGGGTAAATACTGTACCTTTTCTTCCGTTTCGAGTTGGCATAACGCAATCGAACATATCCACGCCAAGGCCAATCGCTTCCACCAAATCCTCGGGTTTGCCGACTCCCATTAAATACCTCGGCTTGTCCTCGGGCAGAATTTCAGTACAAACCGCAGTCATTTCGAACATGGCGTCTTTGGGTTCGCCAACTGATAATCCGCCGATAGCATATCCAGGAAAATTCATTTCGACCAACGCGGTTGCGCTCCGTTTTCGGATTTGTTCATACGTGCTTCCCTGCACAATGGCAAAGATCATTTGATTATACCCATAAATGGGATTGGTCGAAAGAAATTTTTCAAAAGAACGTTTTGCCCAACCGATTGTCAGTTCATTTGATTTATGTGCTTCATCAAAAGTACAGGGATAACTGGTGCATTCATCCAGCACCATCATAATATCCGATCCCAGGTTCCGCTGGATTTCCACCACATTTTCTGGCGTAAAAAAATGATACGAACCATCCAGGTGGGACTGAAATCGAACGCCTTCCTGCTTGACTTTATTTAGCTCAGCCAGACTAAATACCTGGTATCCGCCGCTATCCGTAAGAATTGGGCGCTGCCAATTCATGAATTTATGCAGCCCACCTGCCTGATGGATCAATTCCTGTCCTGGGCGTAAATATAAATGATAAGTATTACCTAATATGATTTGAGCGCCAATTTGTTCCAATTCATTGGGAGATAATGTTTTAACAGTTCCCTGTGTACCCACTGGCATAAAAATCGGCGTTTCGACTTTTCCGTGGGCTAAGGTTAATTTTCCTGCACGTGCCGAACTGGAACTATCTTTTTTCTGGATTTCAAATCGCAAAATTAATTATTTCTCAAATTTCGATTACTAAATCTCTTCAACTAATCAGCATCTTCTTCTGGAGGGTACTCTCCAGAAATAAAAAGTATTTTGCGCAAGTTAATTAGCCCTATCCTGTTAAGCTTCAATGCTTCCACGGTGGCTCGTCCAGCAGGTGTTAAACCAATAACATAACTAAAATCGTCGTTCCATGAAAAATGGTCTCGCCACCTCTGTGTACGTGGGTGGTAAAGATTAGCAATATCCCCAGTTATTGGATATTTACTTTTCACTTTTGTATACTTGTGATTGTTACACCCTTGACAGGCTAAAGCCAGGTTGTCTATATTGGCTTCACCTCCCTGACTAATCGGGATAACATGCTCCACCGAGAAAGCTTGAGTTGCAAAACGTTCTTGACTTCGGCAATACTCACAGCAACTATGAGCTCGTTCTCTTACAATTTTTTTCAGTTCAGATGAAATCTGTTTATCAGGCATTTTCTGGCGGTTTAATCCCCAATTGTTCTGTCAACTGGCTAAGCGTAATGCGACAGACTTGAGCTAATTCCGCTAAATATTTGACTCTTTTAGCTTCCAGTTCCTCAACAACATCAGTTAATTTTAAAAGCTCATTATATTCATCAGAGGTCAAACTTTCCGCTTTTCTTCTCTCAATTAACCACTCATAACGTTGTTGTAATTCTGGAGAAATGGCATGATTTATTTTGTCCAACAACTCAGCTTCTCTTTTCGATAAATTTGGAGCTCTCCTTTGGGCTTGCAATGTGCCTTACAAAATTCTCTAATTCAGGCTTGTTCAGTTGATTAATAGCCTTAATCAAATCATCGACAGATAATTTTGTTTGTATCTGAACTTGTGCCATTTTGATTTATTCTCCATCGGCTATTTCATATTTATTAGATGTGCCTTTTAACATTCCGATTCATTTAATTAATCGAATTTAAGTTAACGTCCTGTTAATTCATCAGAATTGCCACTGCTTGAGATAGTTTTTCCACAGGTCGAATATCAATCTGACTTTTCTTTTTTATGGATTTCATATTCGCTTTTGGAATGACCATTTGTTTAAATCCCAGTTTCTCTGCTTCGCCAATCCGTCTTTCGATCTGCGGCACGGGACGAATCTCTCCACCAAGTCCAATTTCACCTGTCATAACCACATCAGAATTAATCGCCTGATTTTTCAAGCTGGAAGCAATTGACATCGCTATTCCTAAATCAGCAGAAGTCTCGTCAATTCGAACACCGCCGACGGCATTAACAAAGACATCGAACGTTCCCACTCGAATTCCGACTCGCTTTTCCAGTACAGCCAGCAACATAGATAGCCTTTTCGGATCAATTCCTGTTGCACTTCTTTGCGGCAGCCCATAATTTGACGGACTCACCAACGCCTGAACCTCCAACAAAATGGGTCTCGATCCTTCCATTATACAAATGACAATTGAGCCTGAGATATCCGATGCACGTTGCGATAGAAATATTTCAGAAGGATTGGATACTTCAATAAGACCCTTCTCAGTCATTTCGAAAACACCGATTTCATTGGTTGAGCCAAAACGATTTTTTACTGCCCGTAAGATTCTGAAAAAATGATCTTTATCGCCTTCAAATACAAGCAGTGTATCGACCGTGTGTTCTAACACCTTTGGCCCTGCAATGTATCCCTCTTTTGTTACGTGACCCACTAGAAAAACAGGGACATCACGACTTTTGGAGAGCTTTAAAAATTGATGCGCACATTCACGTACCTGGCTGATACTTCCAGGAGCGCTTTCCATTTCAGGGCGGTAAACGGTCTGAATTGAATCGATAATCATTAATTGCGGATTGACCTGGTCAATTTCTGAAATAATATTTTCCAGATTGTTTTCCGCCAAAACAAATAAATTCTCGCCCAATAATCCCAACCGATCTGCCCGCATTTTTGTCTGCATCAACGACTCTTCACCAGAGACATATAGCACTTTGAATTGATCTTTCGCCAGCAGCGCCGCTTCTTGCAACATGAGCGTCGATTTTCCGATACCTGGATCACCACCGATTAAGACAAGAGAACCAGGGACTATTCCGCCTCCCAATACCCGATCAAATTCCTTGCTGTGACAACCGATCCTTTTTTCCTGGTTGTATTCAATTTGATTTAACGCAACCGATGGAACAGCAGGCTTGCTTCCAGTTGATCGATCGACAGATTTTGGTGCAATCTCCTCTTCCACCATGCTATTCCAGGCACCACACTCGTTGCACTTTCCCAGCCATCGAGGTGAAGCAAAGCCACATGACTGGCAGATATATTGTGTCTTTATTTTTCTCGACTTCACTTTTTTAGGTGAATTGGGTAATTAGGTAATTGGGTAAATGGGTAATTGAATAATTTGGTAATTCAGGCATTTACAAGCTGAACGAAACCTATTTAATATTTAAATGTAACTGCTATATCACCATTTGTCTTAAATTTAGAAGCTTAAAATATCGATAATTCCACTAAAAGTCAAGATATTTTTAAACTTTTCAAAACAGCTAAGTAACTACCCCGCTTTTCAAATTGTTAATTTTCCCTGGTGAAATCTAAAAAAATTATAAAAGACAAAACTGGATTGGTGGAGTAATGGATTATTGGAATCCAGTAGCTCTTCATTACTCCAATACTCCTTTACAATTTGTATTAAATATTTTTATCATCTCAATTATTTTAATAACCATTTTTTCGCTTTTGCCATTCCTTTGTCTTCCATTCTCCACGCTCTGTTCTTCATTCGATAACTGGCATGCGTGCGATTTCAGGGTCAGTAAAAATATCACTCTCATCCCGACTTTTGGTTGAAAACTCTGATACAATCGCCCCATCTTTTCCTGCCTGAAACCAATGTAAGGTATTCGGCTTTAGGGTATATTGTTCGCCAGGTTTTAATACAATTTCATGCCAAACCGTGTACCATTTTTCCCTGCCTGTTGGTGCTGTTGCTTTTGGATTGGGTGTTTTAGCACCAGGGACATAAAGATAAACTTCACCCCAGCGGCAGCGGAAGGTTTCTTCTTTACCAGGCTCCCCTTCTACGGGTGGATGTGTATGTTCTGCGCAGGTTTGTCCAGGGAAAAGCACCAGCTCTTTGGCACACACTCGATCTGTGTTCACATACGTGATGATCTCCAATCCAGTGCTGTAAAGCTCATTTAAACCAAAATCAACAACCTCAATATTTTGTTTTTCTTCATCTGTTACAACAATTCCTGCTTTGTCAAGATAATAAAGCGTCTTTAGTCGAGCTTGTTCGTACTGTTCTCTGGTCATTTGTTTCTCCTCCTCAACGATTTGGTTTCAAATTTAATCCAGAAAAATTTCTTTTCATTTTTTATCATCAATAGTTCAGATATAATCACTTGAAATTGAATTAATTTTTTTGTATATTGCTACCTTGCAAACAAAAGAAATTAATCAAATGAATCGAAAAATACAAGTAATTTATGCGCTATAAATATTTATTCGGATCTGTACCATCTCGTCGTTTGGGGCGATCTTTAGGCACAGATTTGGCTCCCCACTTTGAAGATAAAGTTTTAGTGTGAACGAGGTAATTTTGTTGTAAGGTTAAGTAGTTAAGTAAGTTGAGTGAGTCTTGTGGGGGATTAAATAGGTAACATAGGCAAATGGGTAACTGGATAATTTGGTAATTGGGATTCCGAAACAAACCAGATTTTTTGGAGAAACCTGGTTTGTAAAAAAGGGGATTCATCCATGAGCAAACCAACGGTTTTTATCAGTTACAGTCATAACGACAAAGATTGGGTCAAAGGTTGGTTTCTGCCACGATTTGAAAACAATGGTTTTAATGTTCACATCGATTATCGGGATTTTGATATCGGCCGACCGAGCCTCTTGAATATGGAACGGGCAGTGGAGACCTGTGATAAAACTGTCCTGGTGTGCTCCCCCGACTATATCGACAGTGAATTTTGTCAGTTTGAAGCCATCTTGCTCCAGACCGAAGATCCCATTGGAGTGCGAAAAAAGATCCTTCCGCTCATGCTGCATGATTGCCAATTGCCCAAACGATTAAAAATGTTCACTTATGCTGACTTTCGAGATGAAAATGAGTGGGAATCCCAGCTTGAGAGATTGAAAGCACAAATCAAAAAAGATTTAGAGAGAGGTAAAGAAGAAAAGCGAATTTATTCGCCACCAGACAAAGTTGATATTGTCCGCCTGCCCCAAACAGGCTACGAGCTATTCGGTCGGCAGAAAGAATTAACGTTGCTTAATAATGCCTGGGAATCAGACACAATCAATTTGATCGCATTTGTGGCTTATGGCGGAACTGGGAAATCCACGTTGGTGAATAAGTGGCTGGAAAAGATGCGATGGGACAACTACCGTGGCGCCAAACGTGTCT
>SMTZ1_10005549_pt1 | contig 25112 bp, 20 predicted proteins | sample DeeMarSWOR136_30_FD_25667 | JGI IMG/M metagenome (IMG submission 25667) | reverse complement strand
GTCTTATCAATGGCTCGTTTTTGACCTCCACTTTTCCGGGCCGAATAATCGACAGCGCGGTAGCGGTGCCCCGCAGCGCGGTATATCAGGATCGGTTTGTCTATCTGGTGACCGAGGGCAAGCTGGAGGCGCGGGACGTCCGGATCGCTTTCCACCAGGCGGACCGGGTTATTGTCAGCGGTGGTCTGAGGCCCGGCGATACGCTCGTAACTGAGGTTCTCCAGGGCGTGTTTCCGGGGATGCCGGCGCAGTCGCGAGTCGCCCGGGCGGAACCGTAAGAGCAGGGCATCAACATGCGGAAAACCGTCTCGTTTTTCATCCGTTACCCGATCTGGGTGACCGTACTGTTCTTCGGTATCATCGTTTTCGGTCTCATCTCGCTGTCCGGACTGCGGTTCTCGTTCTTTCCCGAAATTACGCCGGACATAATCCAGGTCACGGTTGCCTACCCGGGGGCCTCGCCGGAGGAAGTCGCCGAAGGAGTGGTGCTCAAGATCGAAGAAAACCTTGATGGCCTGGATGGCGTGGAGCGGGTGACCTCCGTCTCGCGTGAAAACGTCGGGGCCGTGACCGTTGAGATCACCGACGGCGCCGACCTGGACGACGTTCTGGCCGATGTCAAGAACGCGGTCGATCGGATTAACTCGTTTCCGGAGGATGCGGAAAAGCCGGTGATTTATGAGCAGAAATTCCGCACCCGATCGATTTCGGTCGTGCTGTTCGGAAGTGCCGATCTGTACAACCTCAAGCGAATCGCCGAGGACTTCCGCGACGAGTTGCTCGACACCGAAGAAATCTCCCAGGTTGCGATCGAGGGTCTGCCGGCCCTGGAATTCTCGATTGAGGTCTCCGAAGCCGACCTGCGGCGCTATAGGCTGACCTTCGATGAGATCGCCGCGGCAGTCCGCCGTTCCAACGTCAATATCTCCGGCGGGAAACTGGAGACCAATGACGAGGAGGTACTCATTCGGGCGTGGGGTCGCGAGTATTACGCCCACGAGCTCCTCGACATCCCGGTGCGGGGCAATCCGGACGGGACCGTTCTCTACCTGCGGGACATTGCGGTCGTCAAAGAACAGTGGGAAGATATCCCCGACCGCCAGCACTACAACGGTCGCATCGCCGTGGTGTTGAATGTCGACCAGACCGAACAGGAGGACATTCTCAAGATCGCCGAGCGGGCCAGGGCGATGGTGGCTGAGTTCAACCAGCGCCACGATAATCTGAAAGCTCAGGTGCTCGACGACCGCACGATCCCCCTCAAGCAGCGGCTGGACCTGCTGGTCAAGAACGGGCTGTTCGGGTTAATGCTCGTCCTGGCGTCGCTCGGTTTCTTCCTCAATCTGCGTATGTCCTGGTGGGTGGCCATCGGCATACCCTTTTCGTTCGCCGGCATGTTCATAGCGGCGAGTTTCTCCGGTATCACTATCAATGTTATCTCGCTCTTCGGCATGATCCTGGTCGTCGGTATTCTCGTTGACGATGCTATCGTCGTGGGTGAAAACATCTTCTCACACTACGAGCGGGGCAAACCGCCGTTCAAGGCGGCGGTTGACGGTACCCTGGAGGTCGTTGCTCCGGTAACCACCTCGGTACTGACCACGGTGATCGCGTTTCTGCCGTTCTTCTTTCTGGATGCTATGCTGGGCAAGTTTATCTGGCAAATGGCACTGGTGGTGGTGGCGGCGCTGCTCTTCTCGCTCGTGGAGGCTTTCCTTATCCTGCCGTCGCATCTGGCTCACTCCCGGGGACTGCGGCCGCACCAAAAGGACCCCACTATTCGCCGAAAGATTGAGAAAGCGATTCACTTCCTGACGCATCGCGTCTACAGCCGTCACCTTAAGATCGCACTCAAGTACAAGTGGATCACAATCAGCACTCCGATAGCTCTCGTGCTCTTGACCATAGGTCTGCTGGTGGGTGGTCATATCGGCGTGACGTTTTTCCCGTTCATCGACCGTGACACCGTGCCGATCAATGTCTCACTCGTATCGGGTAAACAGGAAGCCGACACCGACCGGGTGCTGGGCCGGATCGAGTCGGTCGTCTGGGAGGTCAATGAAGAGATCAAGCGTGAGCGGCCGGACGGTAAGGACGTCGTTCTGGGTATTAACCGTATTATCGGGAGCAATGATCTCGGTGAAAGCGGAAGTCACACGGGAAGCTTGCTGGTTCAGCTGCTCGATGGTGAGGAGCGGGATCTTGAGAGCTATGTCGTTTCCAACCGGGTGCGTGAGAAGCTGGGTCCGGTGGCAGGGGTACAGAACATCACTTTCGGCGGGGCCGGTCATTTCGGCAAACCGGTTTCGGTCAGTTTCCTAGGGAACAACGCCGACCAGCTGGACCGGGCGCGCGATTTGTTGGTGGCCGAGCTCAATCAGCTCTCGGAGTTGAAGGACGTCACCGACTCGGACCAGGAAGGTCGCCGAGAACTGAATATCACGCTTAAGCCCAGAGCATACGCTCTCGGTCTGACTCTTGACGACGTAGCGGGACAGGTCCGTCAGGCGTTTTTCGGACGGGAAATCCAGCGCCTGCAGCGCGGTCGTGACGAGATCAGAGTCTGGGTGCGCTATCGCGACGTCGATCGGTCGTCGCTGGGTATGATCGACCGGATGCGTATCCGCACGGGCGATGGCGCCGAGTATCCTTTCAGCGCCCTGGCAAGCTATGAGATCGAGCGCGGCATCACTCAAATCAACCACCTTGATCGGCGGCGTGAAATCAGAGTTGAAGCTAACCTGACCGACGTCGAGGCCGATCTGCCGCCCATCCTGGCACGAATCCGGGAGAACATTCTGCCGAGAGTCTTAGCGCAGGTGACGGGTGTGACCGCTTCATTTGAAGGCCAGTCGCGAGATCAAGCCAAGCTGGGTCGGTCGATGGCCAGGGCTTTTCCCATGGCTCTCCTGGGCATGCTGGTGTTGGTGACACTGGTTTTCCGGTCGCTGGCCCAGGCCGGTCTGATCTTCTCGCTTATTCCCATCGGTATCCTCGGCGCCGTATGGGGCCACGGCATTCAGGGATTGCAGGTCAATATGCTCTCGCTGTTCGGAATAATCGCGCTTTCTGGAATCATTATGAACGATAGCATCGTTCTCGTTGACCGGATAAACCGCAATCTGCGTGACGGCCAGCCGATTCTTGAGGCCGTCCACAACGCCGGGCTAAGCAGACTGCGTCCGATCCTTCTCACCACGCTGACGACCGCTCTGGGCTTAGCCCCGCTCTTACTGGAGACCAGCCGGCAGGCACAGTTCCTGATACCGATGGCGGTTTCGGTCGCCTACGGTCTGGTCTTCGGGACGTTCACCCTACTTATCGTTTTGCCCGCGGCCTTCCTCTGCTTCAATTCGGTGCGGGTAAACGTCGCTGCCTTTGTGCGCAGGGGAGAGACTATCACGCCGGAGACTGTTGAACCGGCCGTTCGCGAAGGTTTGCTGAGAGTCGAACAGCAAATGTGACATTCGGGCACCCGCCTGACAAATGTGATGGACAGCGACCGGCCGATTGAGTAGGTTTGTCGCGAGTCTGAACGGCGAACCAACAAAAGGAGACCAATCATGGCCAATGATATGCCCAAACACGGAATCTTCTGCTGGAACGAGCTGATGACCCGCGACCCGAAAGCAGCCGGCAGGTTCTATACCGAGCTGATCGGCTGGAACGCCACCGACAGCGGCATGCATGGCATGGACTACACCATCATGAAAGTCGGCGAGACCCAGGCGGCCGGCCTGATGGCGATGCCGGCGAGCGTGCCCAAAGAGGTGCCGTCGCACTGGATGTCATACATCACGGTGGATGACGTCGACAGCCTGGTTGATAAGGTCGCCAAACTAGGCGGCCAGGTGTTGTACGGTCCGGAGGACGTGCCGAATGTCGGCCGGTTCATGACGATCGTGGATCCGACCGGAGCCGCGGTATCGCTGATGGCGTTCCCTAAAAAATAGCTCACCGGTCGTCATACCGATCTTCATGTAGTGTTGTGTTGGGTCTTGTACCGCCGTTGGAGCGGGGGTGTCGGGTTTTCTCGCTTCTCGCTCCGCTCGCAGTTCGTGAACCCGACCTACTTTGGACTTGTGCCCGACGAAGTCGGGAAGTGACCTGACACTACTTCACGTTGACGCGAGATTGTCGGGTTTGTCGTTGTTCGCTCCGCTCACAACACCGAAACCCGACCTACTTTGGACTTTATTTCACGGCAAAGCGAGATTGTCGGGTTTCCTCGCCCCTCGCTCCGCTCGCAGCTCGTGAACCCGACCTACGTCTGTCGGCGGAACCGTCAAGAGGTGCCGCCCTGCTAAGCCAGATCGAATATCAGGATTTCACTCTCGGCCGCAGCCGCGAGCCAGATCTGCTTTTCATTGCTGACTGCCACTCCGTCCCCTGACGAGAGCTTCAGGCCATTAAGATCAGCCTTACCCCTGGCAACGTGTAGCCAGAAATGACGACCGCCGTCGGCCGGCAGAGATATAGATCTGCCAATTTCAAGGACCGTGGCATAGACCCGGGCGTCCTGATGGATCGTCACCGAGCCCCCGGCGCCGTCGGGCGAGGCGATCAGGCGCAGACGGTTGAGTCTGCCCGCGCGCTCAAACCGCTTCTGCTCATATTCGGGCGTAAGGCCTGCTCGATTCGGAAACATCCATATCTGCAGCAGGTGCACCGGTTCTTCATCTGAAGGGTTAAATTCGCTGTGCATGATGCCGGTACCGGCGCTCATCCGCTGGACATCGCCCGGCCGGATAAGCGACCCGCTGCCCATACTGTCTTTGTGTTCGAGCGCGCCGCCAAGGATATAGGTGATAATCTCCATATCCCGATGAGGGTGCATGCCGAAACCCTGGCCGGGCTGGATCCGGTCGTCATTAATAACGCGAAGGGTCCGGTAACGGATCCACGCCGGATCATAGTAGGTATTGAATGAAAACGTATGGTAGGTATCGAGCCAACCGTTATCGATATGGCCCCGCTCATGGGCCGGACGTAGCTTAATCACTCCAATTCTCCGTTTGTTGTCCGACCTAACAAGATCGCGGCGGCCGAGGTTCCGGAATTTTCACGGCCGCCGAGGGTGGGTTCGGACGATCAATCTCTAAACGTGATTCCGGAGCATTAGTTCCTTCGGATGCGGATTTAGATAGACCTGATCCCGGATGTACTCGACGCTGTATTTACGGACAAAATGAGCCACCAGGGTGATCGGCACAATCAGGGGTACGAGGCCCCGGTGGTAGTCCTCTATTGCGGTCAGGACGTCCCGGCGATCGTCCGGCCCGAGATGATTACGAAGAAAGCCGGCTATATGCTGGAGGACGTTCGTGTTCTTCCTGGCTGTGGCCTTGAGCTTCAGCCCCTCCATGAACAGGGCCAGATAGCGATCGCGGAATTCGGCCGGCGAAGTCTGCTTGATGGCGGCCACGAGCCGCCCGAGTTGCTGGTAGTGGGCCGGACTGTGGGCCAGAAGCAGGTACTTATGGGCGGTATGGAATTTGACCACTTCACCCCGGTTGAAGCGTTGGCGGTAGAGTTGCTGGAGGCGGTGATAGGCAAAAACCCGCACCACGAAATTGTCCCTCAGGCCGGCATCGTTCAGACGGCCCTCATCCTCGACCGGCAGGTGGGGATGATGCTCCATGAACGCGCGGGCAAACAGGCCGACCCCCCTGGGCTCGACCGTCCCCGGCTTGACATACAGCTTGACTCGCCCCATGCCGCACGAGGGCGACCGATTCTTGAAGATAAACCCTGAGAGATCCGCAAGGTTCTGGCGCTTCACCCGCTGGCGCGCGTAACGATTCATGCGCTCGGTCCAGTCGGTGCCGGTCTTGTTACCGACCATGCGCGGATTCTCAGCCCCTCCGACCAGGCGGACCGCTTCACGCGGTACCGGCATGCCGACCTCGATTTCCGGACACACCGGCACGAATTTGACGTAGGGTCCCAGGATATCGGTGATATAAGTGTCCCGCTTATGACCGCCGTCGAAGCGCACCCGCTTGCCCAGCAGGCAGGAGCTGATGCCGATCCTGATCGACGACTCTTGGTTAGGAGTGGTCTTTGCCATAGTGTTTACTCCGGCTCACGTCGCTTGAGGTTCAAGCTCATCTTTCACAGCCAGGTCCACAGCTTGTGCAAATCCCGAGGGAGTGAAGTCGAAGAAGCGGTAGGCCAGGTCGTTTTCGCATACGGTCTCACTGCGGACCGACTCGATCAGAGCCCGCGCCAGCGAGGCGGTTACCGGCGTCACGAGGTTGACCCAATGGGACGACAGCCAGGGCGTCAGAACCGGGACCGGGATGATCAGTCGCCGCAGGGCGAGGCGGCGGGCCACCGTCAGCATCATCTCGCGATAGCTGAGAATGTCCGGTCCCCCGATATCGATTGTCTGTCCGGAAGTCTCCGGATTGTCCAGGCTGCCGACAAGGTAGTTGAGAACGTCGCCAATGGCAATCGGCTGGGTGCGTACGTTGACCCACCGCGGGCAGATCATTACGGGCAACCGCCTGACTAAGTACTTGATCATCTCAAACGACGCTGAGCCCGCGCCCACTATCACGGCAGCTCTGAGTTCGGTGACCGGCAGTCCGCTCCGGCGGAGAGTATCGGCTACGAGGTGGCGACTCCGCAGGTGAGGTGTTTGGAATTCGCTACGTCGCCCCAAACCGCCCAGGTAGATTATTCTCCTGACGCCGGCGCGCCGCGCCGTGACGGCCACGTTCTCCGCGATGCGGCGGTCGGTGTCCTCGAAATCCCGGCTCCCCCTCTTCATCGAGTGGATCAGGTATACGACAGCCTCCACGCCGGCCATTGCAGATTCGACTACACCTTGATCCAGGGCATCACCTTGGAATACTGTTACGTTCTGAACGTTTGGCCCGCTGGAATCACGCACGAGCACGTGCACCTTGTGGCCGGACTCAACCAGTCGCGGCACCAATTGACTTCCGACATAACCCGTGGCTCCCAGCACCAGCGTCGTCATTCGGTCTGCCTCGACGGTTTTGCTCCAGATGAACCAGCGATGTCAGATTCGAGCAGCTCGCGGATGACGTCGGCCCGGTAGTCAAAAATATGTTTCAGTTGTCGTCTCACCCAGAGAGCGCGCACCATGCGCCCCAGGAACCCAAATGGCAGCGCGTAGCGAACCTCGTCAATCATAAGCGTATCGTTGCCGAGTTCCTCGAAAGTGTGTGTGTGATGCCAGAAGCTGTACGGTCCCTTCAGAGCGACATCAGCAAATCGATTGGGCGGTTCATGGACCGTGATCACTGTGGTCCAGCGCACGGGAATCCCGAGCAGTCGAATCGTATAGTCCAGAACCGTGCCGGTCTGCATCGAGATCGGCCTGGGGGTCAGGATTTCAAAGCCGACCGAGCGAGGCGTTATCCGTTCGAGATTTTCCGGTTGTTCGAAGAATCGGAACACCTCGGCCCGCGGCCGTTTGATGATCTGCTCGCGCTTCAAGGTGTAGAGTCTCATAACGCCACTTCCGAGCGCAGTCGACTTATCCGGTCGATGTACCCGGAGACATCGAATTTTCTGCGGCAGCCGCCTTCGCTCATGTATCTCACCTTGCCGAACACGTCGCGTTCGAACCAGGGACGATCATGAACGCCCCCGATCGACCAGGCGACCCCGGTATAGCCGTTCGGGTCGCGACCGTCGAGTTCATACTTGTCATTCAGGTACAGCGCGGCGGCAAGAGCGTCTTCAGGCGTAGGCGACCATTCAAGTATCTTCTTGGCCCAGTACATCCGCATATAACCATGCATCTTGCCGGTCAGTACCAACTCGTTCTGAGCGGCGTTCCAGAGTTCGTCGTGGGTTGCGGCCGCTTCGAAATCGTCCCGAGAGTACAGGTACGGGCGCGGGTCGTGCCGATGTTCGTTCAAAGTTGTTCTGGCCCAATCAGGGAATCCGTCGAGGGAGTCATATCGAGGGTTGTAGAGGCAGAAGTTGTCTGACAATTCCCGCCTCACAATCAGTTCCTCCAGAAAGGCCTCCTGGGATGGGATATCATCCTGGTAGCGCTGGGCCTCCAGCGCGACCCGCTGGGCCGATATCTGGCCGAAGTGGAGGTATGGCGAGAGTTGAGATTGAGCGCCGACGTTGGGATCGTTTCGGCCGTCATTGTAAGCCGCCAGTTTATTCGTCAGAAACTTGCTCATTACGTCAAGGGCGGCTCGCGATCCCGCCGTGAAGTTACCCACGGCTGCAACGGAGTCGTCAGTCACAACTGCATTTTCGATCGTGTTCCAATCGGGTGCAACGACGCTGCCGGCGTAACCGAACGGGTGCTTCACCGGAGCGGGGAAGTCAGTCAGGTATCGGCCGAGCTGCCGATGGATTTTGGGACGCAAAGTATAGGCGGCGTACTCCTGTTTGTCCGAGGCTACCCAGGCGGGAACAATGTTGTGGGCGTCGGCCTCGATCAACGGAATAGCGATTCGCTCCGCTAACTGCTGCTTCCACATGCGACTCGCGCGAAGCGGAGAGAAATCAGTTACGATCGCTCCCGGCTGTAGCTTGGGCAGCAGAGCATCAAGGCTGATGACGGACTTGGCTCCGGACGGAACGGCGGCAGGGATGTTCAGCCTGGCCAGGTCACGGACTGTTTCTCTGAGGCCGGCGATCATGAACGCCGCCTGACGTCGGGTCAGCTCGGGATACTCGGCGGTGATCGGCAGGAGCACGACCAGCGGCTTTTTCAGTTCGAGCGCGAGGTGCTGGGCATGCAGCAGCGCCCAATTGTCGCTGACTCGCTGGTCGCGCGCCATGATGCAGACTACGGGTCCGCGTCCGAACGGTGCTTCTTTCAAGAATCGAATTCGACTCTGGTCTACATTGGTCATGTCAGCCTGGCTCTGATTTCTTTACCAGCTTTCCGCCGCGATCAGGCATGACCCCGGTTTCTAAATTGATTCAGTATCGAACGCAGCTCGGCAAGGTCGTGCACGTGCACCGCACCGATCTCCTCCAGAACGTCCTGATAGGCCTGCGAGGCCCGGCCACCGACCAGGAGGGTTACGCCGCCGTCGAGCAGGCGAACCAGTTTTCTCAATTCGAGCGCCACCCGGGGATCATCACCAGGATAGACCAGGCTGAGCGCGACCGCCCGAGCGCCTCTATCTTTGGCCGCTGAGGCTATCTCTTCAGCCGGCAGATCGGGACCGAGATAGGCCGAACGCCAACCCGCGCTGACAGCCGTGACAGACGCAGCCAGAGCGCCGAACTCGTGACGCTGACCCGACGGCGTCGTGGTCAGAAGCAGGGGGCCGTGTTGATCCGATTGCTGAGTCAGGGCCATGATGCCAAGCAGCGATCGAACGACCGCCGACGCCAGATGTTCCTGCGAGATCTTCAAATCGCCCTGCTCCCAGAGTTCGCCGGCGCGATCCAATAAAGGCATCAAAATCCTATCCAGAAAAGCCTGCTGTCCGAGCGCCACCGAAGCTTCAAGCAGAATCGCTTCGAGTTCGGGGCCATCAAGGGCGATGGCCGCTTTGAGGCTGCGGTCGAGAAAGCCCCCGGGGGCGACTGTGTCTTCGGGTCGCTGTGCCTGAGCCTGATACGCAGGAAAATCGTCGATCAGCCGTGCCAGGTCTTCAATCGGCAGGGTGGCGATCTGCCCAATTGACTCACCTGCCTCAGTAGCCTGCCGAAGAAGACTGAGCCGACTGATGTCAGCATCGCTGTAGAGGCGACGTCCGGTGTTGGTGCGGTCCGGGACCACTGCCCGATACCGCCGTTCCCACATTCTTATAAGGTGGGGAGAGAGGCCGGTTCGGCGAACCACCACTTTCATTGTATGTCTTGGTTCCATTGTCATAAGCCGTATATATAATGTCTAATTTCTTAACCTTGGGTCGTCTCATTTTGTTTCCGCTGCCATGAATTATGTGCCGGCAAAGGTTCGTTTCAATCCTCATTATCTCTTTTCTTTCAACAGGATAGGATCAGAGAGAGCCATCTATGCAAAAAAGTCAACGAAAATTAGACAGAAAGGGAACAAAATAGGTACGGATTCACGTTACGGTATGCATGAAGACAATGAAAACCTCAAAGAAGGAGAGAGAAATGAAGAATCTTGATGTACTCGTGGCCGTGCTGCTCGTAGTGGGCGGACTGAATTGGGGCCTGGTCGGCTTTGCCGGGTTTGACCTGGTCGCGTCGATTTTCGGCGGCGGCTCCTGGCTGGCCCGGATCGTCTACTCGCTGGTCGGACTCTCGGCTCTGTACCAGGCGCTGCAGTGGAAGGCCATCCAGCGCCGCTGGTTGCCGGCCTCAGCCAGAGCGTGAGAACCGGTGAATCTGGAGTAACGCAGGCCGGCGCATTAACGCATATGCCGGCCAACAAGCAAACAGAAAGTAACTGATAACAGAAAGAAGAGAGAGTGAAATGATGAAGAAGATGTTCCGTTTCCCGATGATGCTGGCCCTGGCCTCCCTGACTGTGTTCGCCGTGGGCTGCAGTGATGATGACGACGACAACCCGATTACGACCAACCCGCCCAAGAGCGCTAATGTGCTGGTGGTTCATGCTTCCCCGGATGCTCCGGCCGTTGATATCGTGGTCGATAACGGTTCCCCGGCTGTACAGGACCTCATGTTTCCGGAAAACACCGGCTATGTGGCTCTTAATTCCGGCACCCGCAACGTGAAGGTAAAAGTTGCCAATACCAACAACATCGTGATCAATGCCGACCTCAACCTGAATCCCGATCTTAACTACAGCGTGTTCGCGGTCAACACCGTGTCCAATATCGAACCGCTGGTTCTGGTCGATGACCTGGCCGCTCCGGCCTCAGGCATGACGCACGTGCGCTTCGTGCACCTGTCGCCCGATGCTCCGGCGGTTGATGTCGCCGTTACCGGCGGGCCGGTCCTGTTCGGTGACGTATCTTTCAAAGAGCATCAGGGCTTTGCCCCGGTGAATTCCGGCACGTACAATCTGGAAGTGCGTCTGGCTGGAACCTCGACGGTCGTGCTTCCGCTGCCCGGTATCGCCCTTCAGGCTGGCAAGATCTATACTGTCTTTGCCAAGGGATTGGTGGCCGGTGCTGGCTCGCAGGCCCTCGGTGCTGAAATCATCGTGAATCGCTAACCTTTCAAAAGAGAAATGGAGTTGATATCATGAAAAAGACGTTTCTTACCCTCGCTATCGCCGCTTTCGCAGCGGGCACGGTTTCGGCCTCCAGTTGCGGCTCACATTCGAAGTCCGCGGAGACGGCCACCCAGACCGCCGCGGTCACGGAGATACCGAAGAACATCGTCGAGACGGCGATTGCCGCGGAGAACTTCACCACGCTGGTGGCTGCCGTCAAGGCGGCCGGCCTGGTGGAGGCCCTTCAGGGCGACGGACCGTTCACGGTTTTTGCCCCGACCGATGAAGCTTTTGCCCAGCTGCCGGAAGGCACGGTCAATGCGCTTCTGAAAGAGCCGAAGAAGCTGGCCTCGATTCTGACTTACCATGTGGTCGAAGGATCGGTCATGTCCGACCAGGTGGTGGACCTGAACAAGGCTAAGACCCTCAACGGTCAGGAGGTGCGCATCGCGGTCAAAGACGGCCGTGTGATGGTCGATGATGCCACCGTGATCGCGACCGATATCCCCTGCTCGAACGGCGTGATCCATGTGATCGACCGCGTTATCCTCCCGAAGATGTAAGACTGCTCTCCACCGGAGTTTTGACTCCCAACATGATCGGCAGGTCGCAAGGCCTGCCGATTTGCATTGGGGTTCTCTTTTTTCATGAGTAGCAAGACGCGTTTACGCCAGAGAACAGAAACGGCCCGGCGGGGCGATAGGTGAGGCCCCGCCGGGCGCGGTTAGACGGGGTGATATCACCCGGTCAGCATCCCCCCGCGTCCCAGCCTGTGCTTGCGTGACCTGACAATATTTCACGTTGACGCGACATTGTCGGGTTTTGTCGCGGTTCGCTCCGCTCACCACTCCCGAACCCGACCTACAACTTGCCAATCATCAGGACCGCTTACTTATCGTCATACCCGTCTGCCCATCGTTATACCCGCCCATGAATTGTCATACCCGCCCATGAATTGTCATACCCGCGAAAGCGGGTACCCAGTCAGGCTCGCTGCCGGGCAGATACCTGACTGGGCCCCTGCCTCCGCAGGGGTGACGTGATTTACTTCAGCAACATCATTCTTTTGGTCGCAATCGCATCACCGGCGGTCAGGCGATAATAGTAGACCCCGCTGGCGTGGCGCGACGCATCCCAGGTCACGCGGTGCTCGCCCGCCGCGAGATACCCGTCCACCAGTGTGACCACCCGCTGCCCGAGCAGGTTGAACACCTCGAGTGTGACGTCACACGCCTCCGGCAGCGCAAACGCGATATCGGTAGCCGGGTTGAACGGGTTGGGGTAGTTCTGATGCAGCGCGAACCGGGTCGGAAGCCGGCCTTCCCGGCGCGGGTCCGTAACGGGCCTCTTCGGAGCGTGAATCTCCACGCAGTCGGAGCCTTCGATCGGGGTGCCGTCGTACAGCTCGCCGGTCAGGGTCAACTCGATCACCTGGCCGTCCTCGACCTCTCCCAGCGCCGCCACGACCGCGGCCTTGTCGAATTTAAGGGTCAGGTCGATGAAACCGTCAGGCCCTTCAGTTGAGCAGGCGCAGGCGTCGTCGGCCTTGTCGGCGGGTGCGTGTCTCGAGCAGGCGGATCGTTGCCGGGTCAATCTCGGTTGCGCCGCAAACCTCAGTCCCCATGACGGCCGCCGGGAGCACGGCCTTGGATTCCCTGGGATCGCCGTTCCCGCCGCTGTTGTGCCCGAACTTGCCGTCACCGTAATCTCCATTTCCGCCTTTGTCCTTGACATTGAGCGGATTCGGGCACGACTGCGGCTTGATATCAAAGGAAGCGTGCCTAGTAGTCATCGATCCGAAACCTGCATAAACATATGCCTTTCCGGCCTCAGATATGCGTTCACTACGAGCGCCAACAACTAGATCTGCAATGCCATCGTTGTTAATATCATCGGCCCTTGAGACAGAGACACCGAGTTGATCGTTTTCGTCACCTGTGAACGTCTCCAAAAGAGCACCGTCGCGACCTGAATACAGGTAGGCCCGTCCTGCCCAAGTTCCACCGGCAGCATTGAGGGGTGCTCCTACGATAATGTCATCGTGACCATCGCCATTAACATCATCTGAGCCCGATACAGACGAGCCAAAATTGTCACCAGCTGCTTCGCCAGTGAAGCAAAGATCGGCGTTTGCTGCACCGATGGTTATTGGGAAGGAACCAAGCTGTCCGTGTCCGTAGAATGCGTACACGCGGCCTTGTTCGGAGCCACCGCCACTGTACCGCCTGGCGCCCACGATCAAATCTGGGATGCCGTCATTATTAAGATCACTCCCACCGGCAACCGAAAAGCCAAACAGATCAGTGTATGAGGACTCACTGATTAGTGAGTACAGTAATCCGTCATCCGCACCGGAGTAAACATATGCCTCGCCTATGCTGGTGCCATATGTGCCAGCGCCGACGAATACGTCATCATGCCCATCGGCGTTGATATCACCGGCGCACGCTACCGCGAAGCCAAATGTGCTGTATGCACTGTAACCGGTAAATATGCTGTTGGCGGTACCGGCAGCAATAGTGGCTGGAAATGGTCCCGAGCCACCATAAAACCCATAGGCCCTACCGGTGAAGTTGCCTCCCCCTGCGTCGTAGCCTTGCGCCCCTACAATAAGGTCAGCATATCCATCATTGTTGACATCTCCCGCGCTGGATACAGATCTGCCGAAATGGTCACCAGTTGCTTCACCGATGAGTGCATATAGTACCGATCCGTCCAGGCCGGAATAGACGTACGCGTAACCTGGTCCAACTTCGGGGTTGGCAGCCCCCCAGGCTTGCGGTGCCCCGACAATGATATCAGCGAACCCGTCGTTGTTCACATCGCCTGCTCCAGAGACTGAAAGGCCGAGGCAATCCCTGGCCTGGGTTCCCGTGAACGTGTAAAGCGTTGATCCATCGATACCTGAATATACATACACTTGTCCCGTTCGATCGCCTCCGACATCGCTGCCTGGTGCACCAATAATCACATCTGCAAAGCCGTCCCCATTTACGTCGCCAGCCCCGGCAACCGATTGGCCGAACAGATCGTTTGCTGTCTCGCCAGTAAATGTGTAGACCAGGGAGCACTGGCCATAAACGGCTGAATGCGGAGATAGCGTTGTCAGGACCGCACCACAGAGTGCCATGATTGTTTTCATTCTTCTATACCTCCTGATTTGTTTGTTCGACGTCACCGGAGACGGCGGCGTCCGGGTATTGTGCCTCATGCCAGCGCACGGGATCAGTGTATCCGGAACACCACTCGTCGTGATGATCCTTTCTTCAGAGTGAATAGGACCCGAAGGATGGAATTGTAGGAGTTTTTTTGTTTCTATTGTCCGCGGAGTTCACCTTCGGTGACCCAGCCGGAGTCTGTCCAGTAGGTGACGGCGTCGAGCAGATGGGCTGTGTAAGTCTGCCAATGGACGGCAGGGAGCTTTCCCGCAGTTGCGAGCGCGTCGCGGTCCTCGATGAAGGTATCGCTGACTTGCACGTTGACGACACGGAAGTTCCCATCGAGGTAGTAGTACACACAAAGCAATTGATTGGTCCGTATCTCGTTGACCTCAACTCGGATGTGCCCATCCGGCTCGACGTTGACTGCGTGGGGTGCATTATACAGTAGCCCGTAATATCGGTTCAGGTCTGTAGGCGGAAAAAGTACGTAGAAGAACTGACGGCCATGTAATACCCCTGAGAGGTCAAGTTCGGGGTGACTGTATGGTGGCGCTACGCCGATAGCTGCCTCCGGATTCAGTACGAACAACGAAGTGGATTCGAGTGCGTTGTTAATCCCCAGGAATATAAACCCTGTTTCGAGTGCGTCGGAAAAAATGCCGTCGTGAGCCATTGCCATGCCAGGGTTTATATACCATCCGAGCGAATCACCCGCCGCGTTAAAGAACCTGATATGCGCTTGGGCGGGATAGGACTTATTCATAGCGGTGACAATCACCGGGTTATCGCGGTGGCCAGCGAACCTGATTTCTACGGTGCTTCGCCAAGTGCTCTCGGGGTATTCGTCAGAGATTGAGCAGTACCGCCGGAAGAGTCCTTCGCCGTTATCGTCATACACATACAAATAGCCATCAGATTCGCATGGAGAGTCGTCAGGTCCCATAGGAGCAAATGCAACCTCGTTCTCTTCGTCACTATCTAAGTCGCCGATTCTCCACCGGCAGCCCGGACCGAGAGCAGGACATCCATACCCCGCTGACCATAACCGGATAGAGTCGGCATTCAGCGCCTCAAATCCGCGTTCGGTGAGGCGGACATATTGCGGGTTCCAGTCAAAGCCGACCCACGCCTTGGGATATATCAGGCAGACCAGCAGGTAGGCCAGCGCCAGGAGGATCGGCACCTGGATGCGAGTCGCGCGGCTATACTTGTAAGCCTTGCGGGCGATAAACTGCCCCATGCAGACCCGTTCGGCGCGTACGATGTTCAAATTGTCGATCACCTCGCGCAGAGTCGACGCCCCCACCAGGTGCAGGCGGCGGTGAGGATAGGCGCGGCGGAACTCGTCGACACACCCGCGGGCGGTTTCGAGATTTGCTTCCGGAAGCACCAGGTAGCGCACCGGCGAGAAGAAGGCCCGCTCGATCTTCTTCTTGAGGCCGTCGGCACTGACCGGGGTGAGGCGGCCGTCCGGGCCGACCCCGCCCGTGAAAGCCGCCTCGAGCGCAACAAACCGCTCGTGCTTGTGGATTTCGGGCCTGAGAAGCTGGGCGTACGCGACCAGCGCGGCGGCCAGGCCGATCGAATCACCGGTGAAAGTGTGATCGCTTTCCGTCACCCGGTAGCGGGCGCGGATGCGGTGGGCTTTCCCCGGCAGACCGGGGGGTCTGCCGGGCATGTTGGGTGAGCCGGCAGATGAGGGCATCTGCCGGGCACGTGAATGCATGTTGCCGGACCGGCCGAGCAGTCGCGCCACGGTGTCCAGCGAGTTGTGCACACATCCGACAAACGGATCGTCCGGGGCTTTGGGCTGGTTGTCCAGCGTCAGATCATGGTTGACCGCGCCGGGACGTCGGAAGATCGCGTTACCCCAGAGCGAGCGAAGGCGTCCGCGCGTGTGTTCGCCTCGGGCGTTTTTTTCGACAAACAGGCAGCGGGCCTCCTCGAAAGACACGCTTATCCGTTCGATTTCCCAGTTGCGAAGGATCGAGCTGACGGCGGGCACGAGTTCACTGTTCGAGGCTATCAATTTTTCGCGAGTGATGCGGAGGAGGTCGAGTTCGGATATATCCTCGACCTCTCGTGCCCGGCAGATGTCCTCATCTGCCGGATTCTCGGCACCCTCGGTTGCGTCAGGTCCTGGCACCGACGCAGTCGGCGGTGTGACCTGACGCCGGGAATCATGTGCGCTCGGGGGTGTCGGGTCACGCGAGCCGCGGCCACGGGTTGCAAGACCCGACACAACATCAACCGGCATCGGCAGGCCGCGGGTGCGGGCGAGACAGGCGAGGCCTTCGCGCACCGCGCCGACATAGAAGTACTTGCGGGCGGCTTCGGCGGCGAGCATCTCAATTTGCGTGGTGAGGTCATCGTCTTGGTGGTTGTCCCGATCATACCGCCGCAACTCTATTGTGATATTGAGCAGCGGTTCCAGTTCGTGTGGCAGGAGATCGACCAGACTTCTTTCGTCCAGATCGTTTTTCAGGAACGATCGGTATTCATCGAAGTAACTGAGGGCCGACCGCTCATCGCGGAACTCGCTCAGGGCCGGCCAGAATTCGGCCAGCCACAGCAGTCTCAGGTCGGCGGCAGGCTGTTCCTCCAGCCTGTTCTTGAGCTGTTCAAAACTCCGGGCGAGGCTGAGCGGTGACGGTTTCATCTACTGGTACAGGCGGATATCAATGGTGTTATCCGGGTCAATCGGGCCGATCTCGACCGTTTCCCCCGGTTCGACCGAAGTCACGTGGGCTGTGTCACCCTGGGTGACCGTGACCCTGAGCGGTCCGAAATCGGTCCGGCCGTCGAGCTGCACAACTTTGATCAGAAGACGCTTGCCCTCGGTCATTCCTTCGAGACGGAACTCAATACGGTCATGGCGGTCGGTTTCGAGGGCGGTTTCGCGGGTGTACTCGATCCGGTCGGGGTCGTACTTCAGCGGCTCAAGCGAGAAGACCGCCTCCGGCATCTTGATCTGCCACTTGAGTTTTTCGAACGCCTGGTCGGGGGCGAGATCGATTTCGGCCCGGCCGGAGGCATCGGTGATAAACTCGCGCTTGAGTTCCGGCAACCGCACCATGACGTGCGCCGACAGGCGGGTATCCTCGGCCATGACCTGAAGGTAGTTGCTCTTGCCGGCGCTGTCGCGCATCACTCGGAGAACGACCTCCGGGTCCTCGGAGAAGAGGGTGGCGAGATTCTGCACGCTCGGCCGTTTTTCCGGGGTGCCGTCGGCGGCTAAATATGAGACGGTTGGACGTTGGCCATCAGCGCTCAGCGGTTTGAGGTCGATGACCGAACTCCCGAGCGCCGCCTCATAGATAGAATCGCGCAGTTGCCGCAGTTTTTCCGGAAGCGATTTGTCGAGGGCGAGATCGTCCGGTTCGGTCAGCAAACCGTACCTGCGGCAGAAATCCCCGCAAAATTCGCAGACCTCGACGTGGCGGGAAATGTCTTCCCTGCGCGCCGGGTCGGTCAGGTTGCCGTCCAGGTAGGCGATCAGTTCTTCCCGGGACGGATGCATACTACGCCCTTCCGTTATTCATCTGTTGGATAGCCCCCACACGACCGGATTGTAGAATCATCGTCCAAACGCCGCCGAAGTTCTTCGAGCACCCGACGGGTGACCGTATCCATTATGTACTTATACCGGCTCTGATACTCTTCCTGGCCGGTTTCGGGTTTTATTTCAAAGAAATACGAGGGAATCGAATCGGCCTCGCCGGACAGCGCGAGATCTTCCAGCCAGAGGCGGCAGGCTTTCATGACGGCGGGCGCGTCTTCGGACGACAGGCGACCCTTCTGGACGAACCGGGCAGCCTCGGTTTTCTCAACCCATTCCAGTGCTGCCTCACAGGCCGCGCTGATTCGCCGTCGGATATAGTCGCCCGGGACTCCGCTCAGGTGGCCGTCCGGATACGGCAGGGCAGTGACATACTCGGAATTGACGGTTATCATTTCGCTTTTCAACCACGCCAGCGGCACGGCGTTGCGGTACTCGGTTTCCTGCTCCAGGAGTCCGAACAGCCGAGCGCACCAGGTGGTGCGATTGACCGCCTCGTAGAAGGCTCTGAGCACGAGTTCCCGGAGCTTCTCGCGAGGGAGGCAGGGGCGGTTTTCGCGAAGATGTCCGACGTTAGCACTGAGATAAACATACTTGCGGTTTTCACCCGGCCAGATCGTGGCGGCGTGCGGCGGGCCGTTGAGGATCTCGCTGATGCGGCGCTTCAGGTTGGCGATCTGCGGGTCGATGTCGTCTTTCAGTGTGGTGACCTTCTTCTGGATGAAGCCCCGCAGCAGGATGCGGTTGTGCTTAACCAGTTCGGCGCCGTCGGCGTTGGCGAAATCCGTGATGCCGTGACGCCTGAAATAGTCAAAGATGATGTGAAAGCGCTCCCCCTGGCAGGTACCGAAGAAGCAACCGAGGATATCGCAGGCGATGTCGTTCAGCGGCTGCTCGGCCTGGACCTGGTCGAGAGGAAGCTGCCAGCCGGCGGCGCGGAGACGTCGCAAATGCCCGATCGTCCTGGAGTGACAAAGGGCAAAGAAGCGATTGAAACCCTCCCGACTCTGTGGGGAGAGTAGAAAGCGCCGGATGATTTCGACCTGGTCGCTGTTATCCCGTCCGATCACGTTCCGATTTCCGGTATCCCGTCCGTTGCTCTGAATCTCGAATTAGGGCTTAGAGACACCCCAATATAGCTGCATAGGGGGCTCAGAGACAAGACCTTCGTGTCGTGATTACAGCATGCCGGTCTGGAAGCAGGTCAGAGGTTCCTGGTTCTGGACATCAGCACCGGGTCCGAATATCAGGCCGGGCACCTTCGCCTGTCCAGGTGGATCCTGCGCGGCAAGCTGGAGTTTGAAACTGCCGGTGGTGCGATTCCCGCAGACTCGGGTCAGATCGTCGTTTACTGCAAGCGCCACGGTCGCAGTGCCCTGGCCGCAATCGCCCTGAAGCAACTCGGATTCACCGATGTGCGCTACCTGACGGGCGGTTTTGAGGCCTGGGTCAAGGCCGGGTTTCCCATTTATAACCAGCACGGTGAATTGATCGTCCGGGAGTTTGAACAAAGCGAGACCGCCTTATCTGATGAAGGTTCGTAATCCGGTCACGTCGTATGATCTGCGGTTGCACATTTCAAGGCTTGCTGCGTCCTATGCCTATGAGTGGCCGATCGGTGTATCGGCCGAGTGGCACCGGAAATTCATAGCAACGTATAGACTTGGTTCCTGGAATTGAGGTGTATTGTCATGGCACTGGTAATGATGTTGTTACGGTCGGGCATGGTGGCGGCGATTTTGATCATGACCGTCGCTGTAACAGTCGGCGCCGAGGAGGTAGCGGAGCAGATGGAAAACGGATACCTGAATGTACCCGGGGGGCGGTTGTTCTATGAGAAGGCCGGGCAGGGCGAACCGATCGTCCTTCTTCACGACGGACTGCTCCACCGTGAGGTATGGGACGACCAATTCAGGGTGTGGGCTGCTGATCATACCGTCGTCAGATATGATCGTCGCGGTTATGGCAGCTCGGATCTGCCAACCGAGCCCTACTCGGATACCGATGATCTGGCGGCGATTTTCGAGCATTTCAAGATCGGCAGCGCGATAGTCATGGGCATGTCGGCCGGAGGAAGACTGGCCATTGATTTTACACTCCAGCACCCCCACCGGGTCACCCATCTGGTGCTCGTTGGTGCCGTCGTTGGCGGCATGTCGTATTCGCAGCATTTTTGGGGCCGGGGCGGCCGCCTGACTCCAGAGATAATCGCCGATCCTGATCGTTACCGGAATTATTGGACAGACATTGATCCGTACGACATCTGGGAAGGGAGTACCGAAGCCAGACAACGAGCCCGAGTATTACTGGCGGCCAATCCCCACAATCTGAGCGGGGATAAGCACCGGCTGGTCATCCCGCCCGAGCGATCGGCCATTAACCATCTCGGTGAGATCAAAGTGCCGACGCTCATCGTAGTCGGCGAGTATGACATCGCTGATGTGCACACCCATGCGGGAGCTATCGAGGCCGGCATCGCCGGCTCCAGTCGGATTGTTGTCCCCAACTCGGGACATCTGGTGCCTCTGGAGCAGCCGGAGCAGTTCATGCAGGTCGTTGGCACGTTCATGATGGCGGTCCGGTTTTTCCAGGCCCTGGATTCTGAGGGTGTTGATGCGGCGGTGGCCTGGTATGAGGCGGAAAGACGGCGCGACCCGGAGAAGATGCTGTTTACCGAAGACCGTCTGAACAGAGTGGGTTATCAATACTTGTTTTCCGGTGATGCTCAGTCAGCCGTGAAACTGTTCGCGATCATGGTCGATTCCTACCCGAATTCGAGTAACGCCCATGACAGCTATGGCGAGGCTCTGGGTACGGCCGGAGACACGGCGGAGGCGATTCGGCACTACGAGAAGTCTCTCGAACTGAACCCGGACAACACCAATGCGGTGCGCCAGATCGAGCTGTTGAAAAAAGCCGGCGAAAGCGACTGACCGACACCGGACCGGCGCCAAGAATCCACTTGCGGCCACCCCTGCTTCGAATAACTTGACCAACAATGGTCGGGCGGCGCCGGGCTGATCGGTGCAGCGGCGACGTTAGCCGCCCGGCAGTTGACCGCAAGCCGGAATTCAGCATGGGTTATGATCATAGTCGTTTCGTCCGACGCCCGTTGAACGAGGGGCGAAACAGCGACATACGATGGAGAGGTTGCCTGCGCCGACTGAGCATGGGTCTGTGCATCCTTGCTTTCTTCAGCCTGGCCTTGAGGGTAGAGGCCCCGGCCGGTGAGACGGCCGTGAAGACAGGGAGAATCTCCGGACGAGTAATCGACGGTGTTACTCAATCGCCGCTGGTCGGGGCGACCGTGATGGTGGTCGGCACTCAGCATGGGACCGCGACGGACGTACGCGGTGATTTCGCGGTCGCTGATCTGCCGGTCGGGAGCTACAGACTGAGTATCAGCAGTGTGGCCTATGAAACCCTGGTCAAAACCGACATCATTGTGCGGTCCCGCCGCAACACTTTTGTGGAGGCTGCTCTACAGGCACGGACCGTTGAGGTCGGCGGTTTTCAGGTGACCTCGGACTATTTCGCCGAGGACCCGGCGCGACCGACCAGCAATACCGGCTTCAGCGGCGAGGAGGTCCGCCGGGCTCCCGGTTCCGCCGGCGATGTCAGTCGCATCGTGTCCGTGCTGCCGAGTATCGCCAAGGTAAACGATCAGCTGAACAGCCTGATCGTGCGCGGCGGGACCCCGAGCGAGAACGGCTTCTACCTCGACAACATCGAAATCCCCAATATCAACCACTTTCCGCTGCCGGGCACTTCGGGCGGGCCGATCAGCCTCGTCAACGTAGATTTCATTCAAGAGGTGTCGTTTTCAGCCGGCGGTTTTGGAGCGCGTTACGGTGACCGGTTGTCGGCCATCATGGATCTCAAATTTCGGGAGGGCAACCGCGAGGAGTTCGATGGTCAACTCGACCTGAACTTCGCGGGCTTCGGCGTTGTGGGCGAGGGTCCGCTCAATCGCGGCCGGGGTTCGTGGATGCTTTCGGTCAGGCGCAGCTATCTCGATCTCCTGGTTGACGCCATCGGGATGGGAGTGGCGCCGCGGTACAGCGACTATCAGGGAAAGGCGGTCTACGATCTGTCGCCATCGCATCAACTCTCCTTACTGGCGGTCGTGGGAGATGATTTCGTTGAATTCGATAGCACTCAGTCGGTCGAAGACGGCAGCAACTTTTTTGGTATATATGAGGGCTTTGAAGCGGCCGCGGGCGTCAACTGGCGTTACCTGTGGGGCAAAAAGGGGTATTCGAACACATCGATCTCGGTTCTGGCGACCGAGTTGAGCGCCGCTTTCGATGAGACCGATTCGGGTGATTGGCTGACCAACGAAGCCACCAGCGAGAAGGCGCTTCAGCTCAGGAACGCCAATGTCCTGACGCTTGGCCGCAGTGCCCACCTGGAATTCGGTGTTGAGGCCAAAGGGCTGTACTATGACTACGATATCCACGTGGTGGAAAACACCGATGCCCTGGGCAACTTCCAGCCGGCACTCAATGTGGTTGACCGCCTGAGATCGTGGCGCGGCGGTTTATTTGCCAGTCTGACCGCCAGCCCGACCACGGCTCTGGCCACTACGGTGGGTCTAAGGTACGACTACCTGGAGTACAACCGTCACGGGCATCTGTCTCCCCGGCTCTCGCTGGCCTATCAGTTGGGACCGAGGACGACTCTCAATGTGGCCACCGGCCTTTACCGCCAGCATCTCCCGCTGGCCCTGCTGGCGCAGCATGAGCGAAACCGGTCGTTGCGTGACCCGATCGCTTACCAGTATATACTTGGCCTGAATCATCTGCTGACGGACCACACTAAGCTGACCGTGGAAGCGTACTACAAGCGCTACGATTACTTCCCGGTCGATCCGGGTCAACCGCAGCTGTTCGTATTCGATGAGCTCATCTATCGCGGCTTTTACGGCTATTATCCGAATTTGCAGGACGTCGGAAGCGCGCGCTCTTATGGAGTGGAAGTCACGGTCCAGAAGAAGCTGGTCGAAGGTACCTACGGAATGGTGAGCGGTGGTCTGTCCAGATCGGAGTACCGCGGTCTGGATGGAGTCTGGCGCGATCGCGTCTATGACAACCGGTTCGTGGCTTCAGTGGAGGGCGGCTACAAGCCGAACAACAAGTGGGAATTCAGCGTACGGTGGATTTTTGCCGGCGGTCCGCCCTACACGCCGCTGGATATGGAAGCGTCGCGTCGGCTGGACCGGTCGGTGCTGGATGCCCTGCGGGTGAACGACGAACGGATGCCGGCGTATCACTCGCTCAACCTGCGCTTCGATCGGCGGTACAATTTCAGCGGTTCCAGCCTGATCGTGTTCTTCTCGGTCTGGAACGTCTACAACCGAAAGAACGTCGCTCAGTATTACTGGAACGAAGTGGAACAGGATCAGGATGTTCTGTACCAATGGAGCCTGCTGCCGGTCGGCGGGTGTGAGTTCGAATTCTGACACAAAACCAGCGGGCGAACCTGGTGGAGGAGTCATCTGGTCAACAAGACGCTTACGTTGCTGTGCCTCGGTCCGGTCTTAGGCTCGGCCGTCGTAGCCGGGACAACCGTCCGACGATCGCAGCCTCAGTAAGGATAGAACACGAAGAACAGCGCGGCCAGCACTCCCAGCACCCAGCCGCCCGGTTTCACCTCGCGCCATCGTCCCGTCAGCACCTTCAAGAGGGGATAAGCCACGAAACCCGAGGTGAGGCCGATACCCAGATTAAGGGTGAAGCACATGAGGATAATCACGGTGAAAGCGGGGATGGTTTCGGTGAGGTCATCAAACGGCAGTTTGGTGATCGGCGACAACATCATCAGCCCGACAAACCAGAGCGCCGGGCCGTAGGCACACGCGGGCACCGCTGTCAGCACCGGCGCGAAGAACAGGGTCAGCAGAAAGAGAAAGGCGGTCACGACCGCCGAGAAGCCGGAACGAGCGCCCGCTTCGATCCCCGCGGCCGATTCCAGATAGGCGCCGGCCGTGGTCGTACCGAAACAGGAGGCGGCGACGGTCGAGAGGGCGTCGCACAACATCGGTTTTTCGATTTCCGGCAGGTGCCCCTTGTCATCGAGCATACCGGCTTTGTAGGCCATGCCCAGCAGCGTGCCGGTGGTGTCCACAAATGCGGTCACCAGGACGGTGAGGATGACCGAGAAAAACCCCCAGTGGAGCGCACCGGTCAGATCGAACTCCATGAAGATCGGAGCCAGACTGGGCGGGAGGCTGACAATCCGGTCCGGCAGGGGGGCGGCGTTGACCGCAAACGCCACCGCCGCGGTGGCCAGTATGCCTATGAGCATCGCCGCCAGGACCTTGCGCACCGATAGAATGCCGATGAGCAGGAAGCCGAGCAGGGCCAGGACAATCGGAGTACTGGTCAGGTCTCCGACATCAACGGGTGCGCCCTCCACGCCCAGGGTCACCACACCGGTGGAGTTGAGGCCGACGAAAGTGAGGAAGAGTCCGATGCCCACGGCGAAAGAGACCTTGAGCGAGTCGGGAATGGCCTCGGCCAGCCAGCGCCGGACCCCGCACAAGCTGATGATGGTAAAGAGTACCCCGCCGATGAAGATCGCACCCAGAGCCGTTTGCCAGCTGTAGCCCATGACCTGAACCACGGTGATAGCGATAAAGGCGTTCTCACCCATGTAGGGGGCGATGGCAAAGGGGCGCCGGGCATACACGCCCATGGCCAGGGTACCGAAAAACGCGCTCAGAGCGGTCGCTACCATTGACGGTCCGAACGGAATGCCGGCGGCTTCGAGAATCTTGGGATTGACCACGACGATGTAGGCCATCGTCACAAACGTAGTCAGGCCGCCCACGATCTCCCGATTGAAGCTGGTTTGCAGTTGTGCGAACCTGAAGTATCTGGCTATCGGACTGGTATTCATGATCGACCTCTGACCGGTGAAGTGGCGGTGTCTCCAATCTACTCGCCGCAATCTGACCAAACAAGCTTCTAATAGCTCCGGGGGCTGAGCCGACCGGATACTGCAAGAGGTTGGCCGGCAGGCAGATACCCGCAGCGGGGACCACCCGGACCGTCGAACCGATTGCCGGAAATAGGGTTAACGGGATCGCCCGATATGCCGACAACATCATTAATAGGCTGCTTCGCCCTCCTTGACGGCGCCGTGGCTGTCTGCCTGCCAATGAGGTCAGGTCGCCTTCCAGGATGGAGAAGAACGCTGGTGAATGATCAGAACAAAACGAAGGGTGAGTTGATCGATGAGTTGTGCCGGTTGCGCACCCGTCTGTCCGGACTGGAGGGGA
>SMTZ1_10002307_pt1 | contig 25130 bp, 16 predicted proteins | sample DeeMarSWOR136_30_FD_25667 | JGI IMG/M metagenome (IMG submission 25667) | reverse complement strand
GATAGGCCCGCTGCCACCACATGATGGAGTGAAACCACCAGAAGGCAAAAACGGAGAGAAGGAGGGCTGTCATGCAGACGAAGGTGTAATAGAGGAGGGGATAGTTTTCCCTGTCGTAATGGTTGGCATGGGCATACCACTGCGTGAAGTTGACGTTAGCCTTGGTATGACATTTGCCGCACGTTTCGACAAGACGATTTTTGGAAATGGTCGAACTGGGATTATCTGCCTTCAGCGCGCTATGGTACCCATGGCAGTCGGCACACCCTGCCACGAAGGTAGGATATCCTAGGTACTCTACCTTGCCGTGGTAGCTGTCCTCGTAGGTTTCGTTGGCGATAAACATGATCTTGTTTCGCCTCATCATCTCCTCATCGGCATGGCATTTCTGGCAGACCTTTGTATGGAAGGTGCGGCGAAATTCAATGGTATCGGGTTCTTCCCCCGACAGGATGGGGATCTTATGAAGCCCGTGACAATCCGAGCAGTCCGCCGAGTCCCTGTTACCAGCATAGACCGATTCCCCGTGGATGCTTTCCGAATACCCGTCGTCCTCGTGACACATCGTGCACTTTTCGATTACCCGGACTTTGTTCCCGCCCCACGGGGTAACCTCGTGAATTTCCACATGGCAGTCCTGACACATCACGTCGTTAATGAAATGGGCGCTGGCGTAGTGTTCGGCACCTGCAACCTTGTGACATCGATGACAAGTAACCGGCTCGGCTTGGATTTTTCCACCCTTTGCAGTATGTTCCTCGATATCGGTAATATCCCAATGGCAGCTATTGCAGGAATTGGCGCCATGGACCGATTTGGCGAACTTGGGCACATCGATATTCTCATGGCACTCCAGGCACGTTGAATTATCGATACACTCCAGGCAGTACTCCCTTCCCCGGATCTTAAACTTCTTCTTGGCCAGCTCCATTTCCTCACGGAATTTCAATTCCTGGGCGGAACAGACCACGAGGAGGGAAAAAAGGGATAGGAAAAAGAGGAGCGATGACAAAAAGGGAATCTTCAGTTTTGATTCCATTGGTGATACCCCGTCAGTTGAAAAAAAATTCACAGATTAAACTCAAAGACGTGTAACAAATATCATCTTCTTTGTCAAGGGGAAATCCCGCCGTAATTTCCTTGCTTTCTGGAGGATTCCGTTATTCCTGAGCGTAAATTCATCCTTCAAACCGCAGCACTGCAGCACCTAAACTCGCTTGGCTACTTGAAGGCCTTCTCCCCGGCTTTGATCTCCACGTCGAAATTATTCTCCTTCGGGGGGATGATACAGATGTACTTCTCATTGTAAACACAGGAGGGATTGTAGGCCATATTGAAATCGATGACCGTTTTATACCCCGGCATGATGATCTCGGCATCGAGGTAGCGGCCTCCCTTGTATGTAGCGTCTCCATTCGTCTTATCCCTGAAGGGGATAAAGAGTTGGTCGCTGCCAGGGGATTTGTAAAGCTGCATTACGTATTCTTTGCCATTGAGTTGAAATCGGAACCTTCCATATCGGATATATCTCTTCTTTACCCCCCTATTGGTCAGGAAGTTGGCGTAGTATTGGGGATTCATGATGTGGTACTTGTATCGTTCGATTTTTCCCTCGAAACGATACTCCAGTTCGATGGGATAATACGCTAACCCTTTAAAATTCCTACGCTGCGAATCATCCAAGGGTGAGCGGGGATGTTCGTTGAAAAATCGGTCCCTCCTCTCCCTGAATTCCCTGATGAGCTGGATGTCCTGCTGACTGGATTTTTCCTTAGGATAAACCAATCCCCCCGAAAGGGATGCCACCATAAGGAGAATAACAACGGTGAAAAATTTTTGACCTAATCTTACAGACATACCTTATCTCCTTCCTCGATAACATTTCCAGAGATCTGATCCCCGAGCCCTCGGAATAAAAGATCTTAATGAGCCTTGAGGGCTATCTCCATCTTTTTTAGGAATTCCTCGGGCTTAATCACCTCATAAAAACGGAGGTTTTCAATCTCCTTGCCCCTTTGATCAAGAAAGATAACCGTTGGGACCCCCTTTATTCGGTACCTCTCCATGAAAGATCGCCCCTTGGGTAAGGTCGAGTGGGTGAGATCAACCCGCAATGTTAAAAACTGTTTTGCCTTGGCGAATACCGGTGCGGATGTAAAAGTCCGTTGTTCCATTATTCGACAGGGAACACACCAGTCGGCCGTGAAATCGATGATGATGGGTTTTGCCTGCCTTTCTGCCTCTCGGATCAACTCCTCATTATAATCGAGCCATTGAATGCCTTGCCGATGAAAGAAGAGGTGACCAGGTGCCAGAACGAGGTAGGAGGCGAGAAGGAGGCCGAAAATGCCAGTACTCCATTTGATACGCCGGAACCCTTTTAAACCCTTGCCCGATCCCTCGACCCATCCCAAATATATCGAGCCTACGGCGGCGATGGAAGCCTGTAGGAGCCAATACACCTCATTGGAGATGAGATACCGTAAGAAATAAACAGCCATTCCCAGCATGACGAATCCAAAAATTCTCTTCACCCAGACCATCCATTCACCGGAACGCGGAAGCCTATTGAGGCTTCCCGAGAGAATTCCCAAAAAGACGAATGGGGTTCCCATGCCCAAGGCCAAGACAAAGAAGGTCCAAAACCCGAGGACCGGATCCCCCTTCTGCCCAACGTAGGACAGTAACCCGATGATAAATGGGCCGATACAAGGGGCAGCCAGAATCCCCACGGTTAGGCCCATGAGAAGGGCCCCGAAGATCCCCTGCGATGATTGCCCGGCAATCCGGGTAAGAAAGGCTGGAATCCTGATTTCGTAGACCCCAAACATGGAAAGGGATAAGCCCACGAGGACGAAGGCGACAAAGAGGAGGATGAAGGGATTTTGCAGGGCTGACCCGAATAGGCTTCCCGTCAAGGCTGCAATCGTTCCGAGAATGGAGTAAGTGATTGCCATACCCAAAACGTAAAAAAGAGAGAGAACGAATACCCACCGCGGGCTACCCGCCCCTTGAGCAGCGAAGAAGCCGACGGTGATGGGGATGAGGGGATAAATACAGGGCGTTAGGTTGAGCCCCAACCCGCCCAAGAAGATGATAAAGAGGGAAAGGATGACTCCCCTTTGAACTAGGGTAGAAGAGGGAATATCCTGCCTTTTGGCAGAGATCGTTTCTTCGGATGGCTGAAAAATCGCGACGTTGGTGGAACGGATTTCTGTTGGATCCTTGGTGATGGGGATCAAAGTCGAAAAAGCTCCTTCCATGGGAAGAAGACAACTGCGATCGTCACAGGCTTGGTATTTGATTTTCCCTGAAATCCGGCCTTCCGCCGGGGCAGCTTCGGCGGAAACAGCGAGGTCCATAAAGATAAGCACTTTGCCCTCATATACAGCCAGTTCTCCCTGGATAAATGCGAAGGTTTTGCGTTTGGGTTTCGGGTAGTGGATCTGTTCCAATGTGAAGTGAGGATTCCTCTCCAGAACGACCTCTGTTGGGATGAGGGATGTATCAAGGGGTTTGTGGGCGTTAATGTGCCAACCCTTTTCAATATCCAGTTGGAGGGCAACCCGTATCTCTTCACCCAAGAGGGCGCTACTTTTCGACAAAAAAACGTTGGTAGAAAGGACTTTTGGCTGAGCAAGGGAAGCGCTGGCCATGAAAACGGCCAACAGGATTTGGATAATGATAGCCCAGGAAGATATCGTTATTTGCTTCATGCGGGTTATGATCCCCATGAAAGGGGAAGCAAGGGAAGCCCCTTTAGCAATAGCATACGTGAAGGACTCCAGCGGAAAATAGATAGTAAATCCAAAGATCCTAATAGCGAGGTTTGTAATGCAATATATAAAAATAACAGAAGTTACGATAAAATCAAGGAGTTACAGGCATATTTCCATTGACAAACCGGCAAAGGTCCTATTATAAAAGATTTCACGAATATGGCCTCGAAATTGCAAGTTCTCGAAAAAGGGATTCCACCGAGAAGGAAACGTGAGATGAGGAAGTTCGTTGCAGTCGGAATGTTGTTCTTTTTGATGGCCTGCTCACATATCGGTCATCTTCACAACGGAGCCTTGGATGACGAACTCACAGCGGAACCTCTGGCATCTCCGGAGGAGGCTCCCTTAGACCCTGGGGAAATTTACAGCATACCCAGTGGTGAGATGGGAGAACTCCCTCTAATGGCGGATCTTTCCTCTTCGGATAAAACTCCTGAGAGAAGGAAAGAGGAGGAACAGGAACTCATTGTGGGGATTCCCGGTCCACCCGTGGATGAGGAGGTCGATCCCTTCAGCGAACCGTATTTATCCCCAATGGAACAAGGGCTGGATCAAGCAGATAGAGAGATCGTGTGGAAACACGGCTTCCCTTGGGAAGGTGATGAAAGTCTCCTTGTGGAGACAGAGGAGTACTTTGAGGTGTACGTTCAAGATGAAGTTTCGTTCCAGGAAGAAGAGGTGGCTGAGGAGCCAGAATTCGATATCCCAATCGTCATCAATGGGAAAGTGGAACAGTTCCTCAAATACTACCAGACAAGGGGACGAAAGGTCTTTAGCCGTTGGCTGGCACGATCGAAGAGGTATATCCCCTTGATGAAAGAGCTCTTGAGGGAGAAGGGGTTGCCCGAGGACCTGGTCTATCTTGCGTTAATCGAAAGTGGATATAATCCCCGTGCCTATTCGAGGCGAAAGGCCATGGGCCTCTGGCAGTTCATGTATCACACGGGAAGGCGGTATGGTCTGAAGGTGGACTGGTGGATCGATGAGCGGAGGGATCCGGTGAAATCGACAATTGCCGCGGCCAGATACCTGAAGCACCTCTACGATCGGTTTGAATGTTGGTACCTGGCAGCAGCCGGTTACAACGCAGGGGAGGGCAAGATCCAGAGGGCCGTTAAGAGGTATAAAACCGAGGATTTCTGGGAATTAACCAAATATCGGTATTTGAAAAGCGAGACGAAAAATTTCATCCCCAAAATGATCGCTGCCGCCCTGATCGCCAAGAATCCGGAGGAATATGGTTTTTCAGACATTTCATACGAAGAGCCCATTCGTTTTGAAACGGTGAAGGTTCCCGATGCCACGGATTTAAGGGTAATCGCCAAGGCATCAAGATCAACCTATGAAGAATTGAAACGTCTCAACCCAGAGTTGAGGAGATGGTGTACTCCGCCCAATTACCCCGATTACGAGCTGAAACTTCCGTATGGGAAAAGGGAAATCTTCTTGAGGAACTTCTCCAAAATTCCTCCTTCGAAGAGGGTAACGTTCCGGAGGCACGTGGTTCGCTCCGGTGAAACCCTCTCTCACATAGCCCTCCGATACCGAACCGATATGAGGGCTATCATGAGGATGAACCGTATTAGAAACCTCCACTCGATTAGGGCCGGCCGGTCTCTCATCATCCCCGTCAGGGGAAGCGAGGGTTTGAGGAAGGGGAAGATGCCGGCGAGGTTAAATCAGGGGAGGAACCTTTCAAAACACGAGGGGCGGGGCTTTATATATACCGTAAGGAAGGGTGATACCCTCTGGGAAATTTCGCGTTCTGCGGGAATTGATTTGGAAAGCCTCTGTCATTGGAACGGAATTCAAAACGCGAGCAGGATTTACCCCGGGGATAGGCTAAAGATACTTACTGAGGAGGGCACCCCCTCCTTGGGAAGCGGGGGAAAAGTCCTCCCTGCGCGAAATCCCGAGGGATGATCTTTTTCAAATCCCTTTTCGCCCGTTAAAAAACTTCTGCCCATTCCAAAGATCGCTTTCGGTAAATGAGCGCTCAAGCGCAACTTCACCTCCCAACTCACCTACCTGGTTCAAATGGGGAAAATTGCCCTTTTTCCCCTTCGCAACAAGTGATTACCCAAAATTCTCTCACGTTTTTTCAGGGGTTATGATGCCTGGTGAGCTGGAGAATAAGATCAAAGCCGCCCGGGGAGAGGGGAGGGCTCATCTCCTCTTGAAAAATACAAAGCTGGTCAATGTCCTATCCGGGGAAATCTATCCCGCCGAGGTGGCCATATATGGTGATACCATCGTGGGTATTGGTCACTATGAGGCGGAAAGGGAGATCGATCTGGGGGGAAAATTCCTCTGCCCTGGATTCATAGACGCCCATGTCCACATGGAAAGCAGTATGGTGATTCCTCCCGAATATGCAAAGGCGGTGGTTCCCCGGGGTACGACTTCCATCATCACCGACCCCCATGAAATTGCAAACGTGATGGGGATCGAGGGAATAACCCTCATGGCCGAGATGACAGAGGGAATTCCCCTCAATACCTATATTATGTTCCCCTCCTGTGTTCCCGCAACGGAGATGGAGACCTCCGGGGCACGGCTCGATGCCCGAGATTTCGAAGGGCTGATGGATAGGGAATGGGTCCTGGGCCTGGGGGAAGTAATGAACTTTCCCGGTGTGATACAGTGCATGCCTGATACCCTGGAAAAAGTTGTGATGGCCCGGGGAAAACCCATTGACGGCCATTGCCCGTGCCTTAGGGGAAAGGACCTTGCTGCTTACATTACCGCCGGTATTCGGTCGGACCACGAGAGCATGAACGTAGAGGAGGCCAGGGAAAAGCTCCGAAATGGTATGGCAATCCTTATCAGGGAGGGGTCGATGGCCAAAAACCTGGAAGACCTCCTTCCCCTGGTGACTTCGGGAAATGCTCGAAGATGTCTCTTCGCATCGGATGATCGACACCCCGACGACTTAATGGAGGAGGGCCATCTTGATTTCATCCTCCGCAAGTCCGTGAGACTTGGATTGAGGCCCATTACGGCGATTCAGATGGCAACCATCAATGGAGCTGAGATTTATGGGTTACGGAACATGGGGGCAGTTGCGCCCGGCTTTAGAGCGGACCTCGTCGTCCTCGAAGATTTGGAATCATTTATCGTCGATTGTGTCTTTAAAGATGGAAGACTCGTAGCCAAGAAAGGAAAAATGTTGCCCGGGGTCATATCCCCCAAAGGGATCGAGATAAGAAATACCGTGAAGGTGAAGTCCGTTAGCTCGGAGGCGATAACGATAAGGGCGGCAGGTCCCCTTGCCAAGGTCATCGAGATCATCCCTGGTCAGCTCGTCACGGGGGCAGGAGTTGAACCGGTAACCATAAGGGGTGGGAAAGCAGAAGCGGATCCGAAACGGGACATCCTCAAGGTGGCCGTTTTCGAAAGGCATACTGCTTCGGGGAACATCGGGCTGGGTTTCGTGAGGGGCTTTGGACTCAAGGGCGGGGCCATTGGTTCCTCTGTTGCTCATGACGCCCATAATATTGTTGTGGTTGGAGACAACGATATTGATATGGCAGTGGCCGCAAGGGAAATAGCGGAGATGGGAGGTGGCCTCGTCATTGCTCAAGGGGGGGAGATTGCGGGGGCTTTGGCACTTCCCATAGCCGGGCTCATGTCCGATAAGGGTATCGAGCATGTGGGGAAACAGCTGCAGCTCATGAGAAAAATTGGCCGAGATATGGGATGTAGACTTGAAGATCCCTTAATGGCCCTCGCTTTTTTATCCCTTCCCGTGATTCCAGAACTGAGGGTCACCGATCGAGGATTGGTTGACGTCGGTCAATTCCGGATTGTCCCCCTTTTCGGGGAGTAACATCCGCGGTGAAAGGAAAATAATGATAGGAGAGAACGGTCTATTACGATTTCTGCCCTTTTCGGGCGAGCAAATCCGAATTGTTGAAGATCCATGACCATAGCGAATGCCTCTCAGGGGAAAACTTGTCATTCGGTAACCGACTGATGTATGAGATCGTGGAGGAGTGGCGGGCCTTTAAGACATCAACGATCAATGGTATCCTTCGCCTTTTTGAAGGCTTCTTCGGCCTTGGACCGTTCGCCGATACCATCGTAAGCCGCACCCAAATGCAGGTATACTTGGCTAAGAAGGTGCGACTGTGTTTCATCGAATAGGGAGACGGCCGTCTCCAGCACACCGATAGCTTCCCGGTACCGGTGCTGTTTTAAATAGATGGCCCCGAGGGTATCAAGGTAATATCCCTTGTGTTCCGGGGTCAATTCCATTGCCCTCAGTATCAGGTTTTCCGCCTTTTTGAGCTTCTTCCCCTGGGAAAGATAAACCCAAGAGAGATTGTTGTAAAGGTCGCCGTTTCCTGGTGCCACTTCGATGGCTTTTCGGTAGTACCTCTCCGCTTGACCGTACTGGCCCATTACATAGGAGAGTTCCCCCCCGCGGGTAATGGCTGGAAGGAAATGCGAATCCTTATTCAAGGCCATTTTGTATTCCCTCAGGGCCAATTCAGGCTCACCCCTCTTCTCATAGATGGACCCCAAGGTGAAATGTTCCCGCGCCGACAGTGGATCCTCACCCTGTTCCTTTAAGCCCACATGAGCGCATCCCACAATCAGTAGTAAAAAAAGGATGACTATGAGGAGGTCGACGTATCGAATGAATCCCCATCCCGGGTGGTGGGAAGGATGAGGAGCGTCCAATAGTCCATTTTTGCCCATGACCTCAAGAATCTTTCATAGGAGATAACCTTATTCTTTCGTTTTCCCGAGTGGAGTACAAGGATTCCTTTGGCATCGTCATAGCCGATGACTACCGAGAAATGCCGTACCGGAAGGAGGGGGTAGCCCAAATCCTGGAAGACGATGAGCGGACGTTCCTTCGAAATAGAGTCCTTTAGATCGGATATGCTCCCCTTAAAGGCGCTGGCATTGAACCCCATCCTTCTGGCAAAAAGGAACAAATCGACGTTCAGGGTTCCCTTTAATTGCTTTTCATAGATCGCCTCCGCGATCTCCTCCGGCGTTACAAGGCATCCATGGTAGTTAAGAACGCTCGCCAAGGATGCGGGGCCGCATTGATATTTGGACTGAGGGAAAAAGGGAACATCGGAGATGTAATGTCTAATTTCACGGTCTTCGAGATCACCCTTTTCGAGGGAAATAAGACCCTCCCGAGCGCAGCGGAGGGAGATGAGGCCCATGAGTATCGTCAGAAATAGGGCATTTCTCATCGTTCGGTGGCAAGCGAGGGTCTCAAGAACTACCATTTCAGAACGTCTATAACCCCCGTCAACTCCAGGATGAGGAACACGATAACCAACACGAGAACGAGCGCAACGACCCAGGCGACGGTGCTATCTCCACCCGCCTCCAATGCATCGATCTGGCTAGCGACTTGGTGGAGTTGCTCGTCATCGAGTTGGTGAAGGCGTGCCTCGACTTCCTCCGCCGTCAATCCGAACTGCGAGAGTTTGTGCCGGACGAGTTTCGACTCCAGCAGCTTTTGTATTTTCTGGAGGTCGGTTTCCCGATGGCTGGTTCCGCTCCCTTCTAAAGGGGATGGGATGAACATGGCCGGCGCACTGCTGACGAAGGACAAAACTGAAAAGGCCACGGTGAGATAGCAAACAAAGACCCTGTTAAAACAGAACTTCTTGAAGAAAATCATGTACTCTCCTCCTTTCTCTTGGGTTAAAGATTGGTATTTCCTACCAAACTCTCCTCCCTTTGTCAAGTCAAAATTCGGCCGGAAGCGTGAGCGATCATTTTCGGAAAAGGACCACAAGGTGCTTCATGATAATGTTGCTGATGACACGGGTTATTTCGTCTTGCGCCAATACCTCTCCTTTTCGCTGTAGATGCAACCACAGTACTGCTGGCGATACAGGCCCATGGCCTTGGATTCGCGGATCCCTTCCTGCCACCATTTCCGGAAGTCCTCGTAGTGGAAGGGGACTGAGAATTGTTTTGCCAGGCTTTCGCCGATTTCCTTGATGAGGGAGTGATTCTGATGTTTGCTGTACAACAGTGTCGTGGTGAAGGCATCAAATTTCCCTTTTCTCGCCATTTTAGCAGTGGCTTCCAGGCGGCAGTGGTAACAGTGTCTGCATCTTTCGTTCTCACGATAGACCACGCTTCTCAGGAATCCCTCAAGATCATATTCATCCCGGTAGATCATCTCCAATCCGGATCTTTGGGCGTAGGTTTCGATGGTCCCCTTTCTCCTGAGATATTCTTGATAAGGGTGGATGTTGGGGTTGTAAAAAAACCCGAAGGGTTGAAATGCCGCCTGTCTCAATTTCTTCAGGGGAACAATGGCACAGTGAGCACAACACATATGAAGCAGAACCTTCATGGAACCTCTCTTCGCTTCTTGGAGAAGGGATAATAGGACTCAGCGGGATGGTGATTGGGATGTCTCCATGTGCTTCTCCACTTCCAGGATATGTTGCGTCGTCTTGATAACCGTATCCGGATTCAATGAGATGCTGTCGATACCACAGGTAACGAGGAATTTGGCGAATTCGGGGTAGTCGCTCGGTGCCTGTCCACAAATTCCTATCTTCTTGTTATATTTTTTGACCCGTTCGATGAGGTATTGGATGAACTTCATCACCGCCAAATTTCTTTCGTCAAAGATGTGGGATATGGTTTCTGAGTCCCTGTCCAATCCCAGGGTCAACTGTGTTAGGTCATTAGACCCGATGGAGAACCCATCGAATATCTGAGCGAACTCATCGGCCAAGATGAGGTTACTGGGAACTTCGCACATCATGTAAATTTCCAAACCGTTCGACCCCCTTGCCAAACCGTTTTTCCCCATCTCCTCCAAAACTTTTTCCGCCTCCTTCAGGGTTCGGACGAATGGTACCATCAGCTTCACATTGGTCAATCCCATCTCGTCCCTTACCCTTTTCATGGCCAGACACTCAAGGGCAAAACCCTCTTGATACCGTTCGTCATAATACCGGGAAGCCCCCCTGAAGCCGATCATGGGGTTATCCTCGACGGGTTCAAAATCCTCACCTCCTATGAGGTTGGCATACTCATTGGTCTTGAAATCGCTCATCCTGACGATAACATCCTTCGGATAAAAAGCTGCCGCGATCTTGGATGTGCCTTGGGCCAGCTTGTCCACGAAAAACTCCTTCTTGTCGGGATAGCCGATGGTAAGTTCTTCGATTTGATCCCGTTCGATTTTTCTCCTCAACTGATCGAAGTGGCAGAGGGCCAAGGGGTGGATACGGATATAATTGCTGAAGATGAATTCCATGCGGGCCAATCCGATCCCGTCATTGGGGATGAAGGAAAGGGAAAAGGCCTTATCAGGGTTTCCCACGTTCATCATGATTTTGGTCTTGGGCCTCGGGAGGTGTTCTACATCAACCCTTTCAACCGTGAAATCCAAGAGGCCTTCGTAAACATATCCCGTCTCGCCTTCTGCACAGCAAACGGTAGCGGGATCACCGGTTCTCAATATCTGACTTCCCTTTCCCGTGCCCACAATACAGGGAACGCCCAATTCCCTGCTAATGATAGCAGCATGACAGGTCCTTCCCCCCCGGTCGGTGACGATGGCCGAGGCCATCGTCATGATGGGTTCCCAATCGGGATCCGTCATCTGCGTCACCAGTACCTCCTTCTCACTAAATCTATGGATGTCCTGAACGTTGGGGAGCACATTAACCGTGCCCGCCCCGATTTTTTCGCCGACGCCCCTACCCTCGACTAAGACTCTCCCCTTCTCCTTCAGTTTATAGGTTTCCAAGATGGCCTGTGTCTGTTGGGACTTTACGGTTTCAGGCCTGGCCTGGAGGATGAAGAGATCCCCCGTAATACCGTCTTTTGCCCATTCCAAATCCATAGGCCGATATTTTCCTGCCTTCTGCGAATAATGTTCCTCCACAATCAAGGCCCATTCCGCCAGTTTGACTACCTCATCATCTTCCAGGATGAAAGAGGTCCTTTCATCTGCCGAAGTCGGAATGTTCTTTGTCGAACTCTCTCCGTCTAACCAGTAGACCAATTTTACTTCCTTCTCCCCTAAGGTCTTCTGGATGATAGGTTTGTGGCCACTTTTCAGGGTTGGTTTAAACACGTAAAATTCATCGGGCCTCACCACACCCTGAACGATATTTTCGCCCAGGCCGTAAGAACCCGTGATATAGATGACATCCCTAAATCCGGATTCCGTATCCAGGGTAAAAATCACCCCGGAGGAGGCTTGATCCGATCTTACCATCTTCTGGACCCCAATGGATAACCCCACGGAGAAATGATCAAATCCCTTGTGTTCACGATAGGATAGAGCACGATTGGTAAACAGGGACGCAAAACAGCGGCTGCAGGAGGCCAAAACGATATGCTCTCCCCTTACATTGAGAAATGTCTCCTGTTGTCCCGCAAAGCTTGCATCGGGCAGGTCCTCTGCGGTGGCACTCGATCTGACGGCAACATCAGTATCCTCTCCGTATTGCTCACACAGCTTCTCATAGGCCTCGATAATTTCATCCTTAAGATCCTCGGGAAATTCGATGCTCTGAATGAGCCTCCTCACCTTGCTTGCCCTTGCGGATAGGTTCTCCAAGTTGTTGACATCCAAGTCGGAGAGTATTGCCCTAATGGTCTCGCTTATATTTCCCCCCTTGAGGGGGAAATGGTGTTCCCTAACGGTTCCTTCCTCCAAGAGGTATCGATAGGCATTTACGGTGATGGCGAATCCATTGGGGACGTTTACCCCTTTAGGAGCCAACTCTTTCCTCATCTCACCGAGGGAGGCATTCTTCCCCCCTACTCGTGGCAGGTCTTCCATTCCTATTTCATCGAACCAGAGGATAAAGGATTCTTGCCCCATATGACCTCCCTTCATTTTGCCGCGCCCCATAGGCCTAAGGGAAATCTATAGGATTCCCCCGGGTCTTGTCAAGGTCTTCGAGGTTGGTGCTCTCCCGAAAATCCGAGGGTCTCGGGTTTGACGGTTGCTTTTTCAAAAAAGAATGCTAAAATTAATTCTTCGAGCAGATTCATATCTCAAGGAGATCAATTATGAGACGTCGAAAGTATGTCTTTTCCTTTGATAAAGCCGATTCGAAGAATAAGAAACTCCTGGGGGGCAAGGGAGCTGGGTTGGCCGAGATGACACAGATAGGCCTTCCGGTTCCCCCTGGATTCACCATATCCACCGAGGCATGTGTAAGCTATTACGAGCAGGGGAAAAGGATGCCCGAGGAGCTCTTGACAGAGGTTGAAGAGAACGTGAAGGTTTTAGAGAAGAAGACGGGAAAGGGTTTTGGGGACCCCAATAACCCTCTCTTGGTCTCAGTGAGATCGGGGGCAGCCGTGTCCATGCCCGGGATGATGGATACCATATTGAACCTGGGATTGAACGAAGATGGGCTCAAGGGGTTGGCGAAAAGAACGGGAGATGAACGTTTCGCCTATGACGCCTACAGGCGATTCATTCAACTCTTCAGCAAGGTAGCCCTCGGAATAGACGAGCACTATTTCGATGTGATTCTGAATGAGACGAAAGGGAAATACGGGGCAGAGTCGGATACGGACCTGGATGTGGAGGCCCTTGCCGCGATCTGTGAGGAGTATAAGAAGATCATTCGAAAAGAGACTCAAGATGGTTTACCAGAGGACCCGAAAGGGCAGCTCGGATTGGCCATCGAAGCCGTTTTTAAGTCGTGGATGGGCAAAAGGGCAGTCGATTACCGGGAGAGGTTTAAAATCACACCCGGTGTAGCTAATGGAACGGCGGTTAACGTCTGCACCATGGTATTTGGGAATATGGGAATGGATTCGGCGACAGGCGTTGCCTTCACCCGGGATCCGGGTAATGGAGATAATGTTTTTTACGGAGAATACCTCACCAATGCCCAGGGGGAAGATGTGGTTGCGGGGATTAGAACCCCTAAGCCCATCCAAAGACTGAGGGAAGAGATGCCTCCCATGTATGATGAACTGGAAGGGATTCGGCATCTCCTGGAGACTCATTACAAAGAGGTTCAGGACCTAGAGTTCACCATCGAGAAGGGGAGGCTTTATATCCTTCAGACCCGGAATGGTAAGATGACCACCACCGCCATGGTGAAAACCTCAAGGGACATGGTGGAAGAGGGGCTGATCAGCAAGAAACAGGCCTTGCTTCGCTTAGACCCGGACGAACTGGATCAGGTTTTACATCGACGGATCGACCCCAAGGCCGGAGCCCAGCCCAAAATCCAAGGCATTCCGGCTTCGCCGGGCGCGGCCATAGGCCGGGCCATATTCGAAGCCGACGAGGCCGAGAGGAGGGGAAGGCTCGGGGAGAAGGTCATATTGGTGAGGGAGGAAACCAAACCCGAGGACGTGCATGGATTCTTCCAGGCAAGGGGAATCCTCACCAGCCGGGGTGGCAAGACTTCCCACGCAGCCGTTGTGGCGAGGGCCATGGGAAAGGCCTGTGTTGTGGGATGTGAGGATCTCATCATCGATCCGAAGAGAAAATTGGCCACCTTCGGGTCTGACAAGATCGGGGAAGGGGAATTGATCACCATAGATGGTTCAACGGGGAACGTGTACCTGGGGGAAGTTGCTACCATCGATGCCGAATTCGATGAGAATCTGGAGACCATCCTGAAGTGGGCCGACGGTGTCAGAATGTTGGGGGTCATGGCAAATGCCGATACCCCGGAGGATGCCCTGAGGGCGCGAAAATTTGGGGCGGAGGGAATTGGCCTCTGTCGAACGGAGAGGATGTTCAATGCCCCAGATCGGCTCCCCACCGTCATTGAAATGATCCTGGCGGACAGCCCCGAGGACAGGATGAAGGCCATCGAGAAACTCTTTCCCATGCAAAAGATGGATTTTAAGGGGATCTTAAAGGCCATGGAGGGGTTGCCCGCGACCATCCGGCTTTTGGACCCACCATTGCACGAATTTCTTCCCTCCATTGAGGAATTGACACTGGAGATCGAAAGGTTGAGGGAATTTCATCACATCCTTACGGCCATGGAGGAACTCCCCGATTCCATTAAATCACATGACTCCTCTTTAACCAAATACATATCTCCCATTGCACACATATTGGAAGAGCTCTCCGAGGTCAAGAGCAAGGGCCTCTATGAGGAATTGATCGCCCAGAAGGAGCTGGTTCTAAAAAAGGTGAGGGAGCTTTCCGAGATTAATCCCATGCTTGGACACCGGGGCGTACGCTTGGGTATTACCTATCCGGAAATCTACGACATGCAGATGAGGGCGATCCTGGATGCCGCGGCGGAATTAATAGAGGAGGGGGTTCAGGTCTTTCCCGAGATCATGGTGCCCCAGGTTTGTACGGCCGAAGAACTCAAGTGGGTCTATTCACGTCTCACCGATATCAGGAGGGAAATGGAGGAGGCCCGTAACATTGAGATTCCCTTCAAGTTCGGGACGATGATTGAGGTAGTGAGGGCATGCATGAGGGCGGGTAGGTTGGCGGAGATCGCCGAATTTTTCTCCTTCGGGACGAACGATCTGACCCAGGGCACGTTCTCGTTCTCGCGGGAAGATGCGGAAAGCAAATTCCTGCCCCTTTACAACGAGCGGAACATCCTCCAGGATAATCCCTTTGAGATATTGGATGTAAAAGGGGTCGGAAGGCTCATGATGATCACCATAGAGTGGGGAAGACGAAGGAGACCCGATCTGAAGGTCGGCATCTGTGGCGAACACGGAGGGCAACCCAGGAGCATCGAGTTCTGCCACAATATTGGCCTCGATTACGTCAGTTGTTCCGGTTATCGGGTGCCGATCGCCCGATTGGCTGCTGCCCAGGCTCGTATCAAGGAGGAAGCGAGAACATCGGCGGGACGATTAAACCCCTTCGACATTTCCACCTACACTGCGCCTATTCCGTCACCAGTTTAGAGAAATCGGCGATCCGAAAAAAGAGGGCGGCAATATTCCCTAATAGGGCCAGTCGATTTTCCCTCTTTTTTCTCACCCCGTCCATGATCAAAACGGATTCAAACAGATCGTCGATGGGGTCTTTCAATTTCACCATCTCCATGAGGGCACGTTCATAAGCTTTTTCCCCAAGGTATTTCTCCACTTCCCCCTTCGCCTGAAGATACCGTTCAAAAAGGGCCTTTTCCGATGGGTGTTGAAGGAGCGAGGGACTGACCTTCCCCCCCGGAAAACCTTTGATGATATGGGTTACCCGTTTAAAGGAGGTGGCCAAGGCCAGGAACTCCTCCCGTGACTTTAAACGTGTCAGGGCATCAATTCGGAACCGACATTCCACGAGATCGTCGAAATGGACGCTCAAGACCGCTTCCACCACATCGAATGGATTAGCCTCGGAAATGAGGAGAGTTTGAAATCGGGATCTGAAAAAATCCAAGACGGCCCCCTTGGTCTGTTCGGAGGGTACGGTCAGCTTTTCCTTTAATAATTCCAGGCTCTTATCGATGAGCTCTCCAAGGGATAGGGAATATTCCTTGCCCAGGAGGATGCGGATAATCCCCAATGCCTGTCTTCTCAGTGCAAAGGGATCTCCTGCGCCGGTAGGGATCAATCCAATGCCGAAACACCCCACAATGGTATCCAATCTGTCCGCGATACTAATAAAATCCCCAACGGGTTCGGACGGAAGGCGGTCACCAGCAAAAGCGGGAAGATAATGCTCAGAGATAGCAATGGTCACTTCCTCGTCTTCCCCCGAAATCAGGGCGTACTCCCTCCCCACCACGCCTTGAAGGGTGGGAAACTCTCCCACCATACCCGTAACCAGGTCGGCTTTGCAGAGCATCGCGGCCCTCTCAACCTTCCCCTCCAAATCAGGTCGAAATTTCCGGGCAAGGTGGAGGGCCAATTCCTTAAATCGAAGGACTTTTTCGTAAGATGTTCCCAATTGAGCTTGAAATATCACCTCCTTCAACGCTTCCACCTTCCGATCCAGGGGCTCCTTTGTATCCTCCTCGAAGAAGAATTTGGCGTCGGAAAGCCTGGCCTTGAGGACCCGTTCATTTCCCCTTTTAACCGTTTCCATGTCCGGTGTTCTGGTATTGCATACGCACACGAAATAGGGTATGAGATTTCCCCTCTCATCTACTACTGGGAAATACCGCTGATGTTCCTCCATAGCGTGTATCACCACCTCTCTGGGAAGGGTCAAAAACTCCTCTTCAAATGTCCCCACAATGGCGATGGGATACTCCACTAGATTAGTCACTTCCTCCAGAAGATGCTGATTACTCAATACCTTTCCCGAGACCTTCTTCGCGGCTTTCGCGATCCCTTTCTCGATCACCTTTCTCCTCTCTTGAGGATCCACAATAACAGAGGCACCTTTGATTTGCCTCTCATAGGTTTGGAAGTCCCGTACCTCGAAGGCTTGGGGGGCCATAAAGCGGTGACCATAAGACTGATTTCCACTTTCGATTCCTCCGAATCTAAAGGGTATGACCTGTCCGTCGAACAAAGCCAGAATCCAATGAATGGGCCGGGCGAACCGGATATTAACAGTGCTCCAGTGCATCGATTTGGGAAAGGAGATGGAGCCGATTATCCCCGGCAATATTTCGACCAGGAGGTCGGACGATGCCTTTCCCTCCTCCTTTTTAACGGCACCGACGTATTCTCCCTTTTCCCCTTTGACGGTAACCAAATCCTCCACCCGTAGGCCCTGTCCTTTGGCAAACCCCAGAGCCGCCTTGGTCGGCCTTCCCTTGTCATCAAAGGCCATGTGCACGGGGGGGCCTAATTTTTCCCTTTCCACATCCTCCTGTTTTTCGGCTACGTCTTCTACAAGAAGGACCAACCTGCGAGGAGTTCCCAGTGTTTTCACCTCTCCGTGGGCAATTCTGGTGGCATGCAGTTCCCTCCGAATCAGAAGGGCCATCTCTTCCAAAGCGATTGAAATGAAACCCGCCGGAATCTCCTCGGTTCCGATTTCCAAAAGCAATTCCTTCCCCATTCTCCCTCCTGAGGGTTGGCCCTTGCCCCTTAACCTCTTGAGGAGTGCGATGGTCATCCCTTGTGGGATTTCAACAAGGGAAATCCCATCTTTTCCCTCTGGCTCAAATAATGCGACGCACAGGCCCTGGCGAGATCTCTGACCCTATGAATGAATCCCGTTCTTTCCGTGACACTGATAGCACCTCTCGCATCGAGGATATTAAAGGTGTGAGAACATTTTAAACAGTAGTCGTAGGCGGGAAAGATAAGACCTTCGTCGATGAGCCGTTTGCATTCCCCCTCGTACATCTCAAAGAGTCGAAGGAGCATCTGAACATCCGCCTTCTCGAAATTATAGGTCGAATATTCCCATTCCCTTCTGTGGTAAATATCTCCGTATGTAATGCCCTCCGTCCATTTCAGATCGTAGACATCATCGATCTCCTGAAGGTACATGGCGATGCGTTCCATTCCATAGGTCAATTCAACGGGGATGGGATCGAGCTTAAACCCGCCCGCCTCCTGGAAGTAGGTAAATTGGGTAATCTCCATGCCGTCAAGCCACACTTCCCACCCAAGGCCCCATGCACCGAGGGTAGGAGATTCCCAATCGTCCTCCACAAAACGAATATCGTGGGCTAAGGGATCGATGCCGAAGCTCCTCAGACTATCGAGGTAAATTTCTTGCACATCGATTGGGGAAGGCTTCAAAATGACTTGATATTGGGTGTGCTGTTCGAGGCGATTGGGATTCTCCCCATACCGCCCATCCGTTGGACGTCGGGAGGGCTCTATATAGCCTACCTTCCATGGTTCAGGGCCCAATACCCTGAGGAAGGTTGCGGGATTCATCGTTCCTGCTCCCACCTCGGTATTATACGGCTGCTGTATGAGACAGCCCCGACAAGCCCAGAATGTCTCGAGGGCCAAGATCATCTCCTGAAATGTCATCAATCCGCCTCCGGTTGTCTGTTCTTCCATTAAGATCTCTTAGAAACTGGAAAAAGAAGCTCTGAGCGCGAATGGAACGTCTCGGAAATTCTACAATATAGTTAAATCATGGTTTTGTTGCCACGATCGATTTGTGATATCCACATGGAATGATGGAATGTTGGAATATTGGAAGAGTGCGTATCAAAAGCAGAAGGAATAGATTTTTTTTCTTCCTGTTAACCCATCATTCCAGTATTCCATTCTTCCACTATTCTCGTTGGGGCGAGGCGGCGAAAAGCGACTTTTTCAGAGACCTCCCATTAAAAAATTGAAATTCATTACCATGTTACCATATCCCTGTCAAGATGCCATGGTAAAATTGTGTTAGCCTGGCGATTATGTCCCCTTTAACTGCCAAGGTAAAATGGACCATAAGGGATGAACTCTTGGGATTTCATTGCTTCCTCTGCGGTGAAGGTGCCCATTCAGGTAAACCAATATCGAAAAAGACCTGGGGTTTCCCAATTTTCTATGGGACACCGTTGTCCATGATCGTAATTTGCTGAAGAAGTGGGGTATTCCCTGATCCACCATCAAGGCATCATCTGCGGCGTTGGCTCCATACGCCTCAGTCGTCGCTCCTCGGCGCCTTGCATCTAATACCTTGCTGGTGATCAGGAATACTCCATAACCTGCTGATTTCAGTTTTACTACCTGAATTAGACGGTGGATTTTGGTATTCTTCGAGGATAGTTTTTTGCATGATTGACTTATGGTATCCGCATCGAATACATTCCATCAATCCATCGGCCCACTATTCCAACTGTAAAAACCAGGATACTCTGATGAAAAAAGGCCAGGGACTCTTTTGTCCGTGGCCTCAAGATCGTTTTCTTTCTTATGAATTTGTTAATGGTATCCTTACGGTGCCAAGGCAGATTCTTCTGGGTATTTTACTTGCCTTGTTTCGCCTCATACGTTTTCATTTGTTGAAATATCCTGCTTGATGCTTTATCCAAATGGTTTGATGCCGTCTGAATGGATTCGATCGCCCTTACGGTAGGACCGGTCTTTTGGGCACTCTCTCGATATTTTTTTTCGATAAAGCTCGTCCACTTACCCTCTTCTTCATGGCCCATATCCTTTATGAATACCCCCATCTTGAGCTGGTACGGAATTTCCAACAAGGACCATCTTACCTCGCCCACTGCCAGAATCTCATCCCCTCCTAAATCAATCCCGATCTTCAAATCGTACTTCTTTTTATCCCCCATAAGCTTGGTGGCGATGGGGATCATCTGTGGGATCCCCGAGTGCATCCTTATCCCCAGCCCCCGCATGGAGACATCCATGGTTTCCCCAGAAAAACGGGCAATGAGCTTTCTCCCCCCCTTGATATCGACGAGACCGAAATGGATGGGAAGGTTCACATCAAGTCTGGGATGTGCTCTTTGCCCGGCCCAATCGTCCTGCATGTTTGTTATCCTTATGTATTCCCATGAAAATTAGATCAAAAAGCATGCCAAAAGTGAAAATAGACGACTGTAGTCGATTGAAGTCGCCAGGTCCACAATTATTCCCATGGAATAGATAATTTTGGATAAAAAAGTCCCTTTTTTGGCAAGGCGATCTACGGAGATTTTTACAACCCACAGTATGAAGTGGTATTTTTTTCACATACTCTGAAAAAATTTCACATGCAGCAATGAAATTACATGATGTGAACGATTGGACTCAGGGCGGGCAAAATCCGTGAGCTGCTGAAGGTAACCATACCGGAGACGAACTACATACCGAGGTCTTTCAGGAATTTCTTGGACTTCAGTTCCTTGTTGATATGGTACTGGATAAACTTGGAAAGAATGGTTTCGCTTTCCAAAAGGGCCTGCTTTGAGAACTTCAGCCGGTGAATTTTGGATAGGTCCATTTCCACTGCGGCTTGCAATATTTTCGCCGTTCCCGGGGAAATGACTGGCAGATCATAGTAACCCTGGGAGCATCTTTGGCAGAGCAATCCCCCCTGCTGGGTGCTAAAATGGATCGGCTCGCCAGCCCCGAGTATTCCATTACAGTGGAGGCATCTGTCCAGCCCGGGTCGATAGCCCAAGAGGGAAAGCAAACGGATTTCGAAGATTCTCAGGATTTGCGCCTCGGCTTCATCATCGCTCAGGAGGGAAAGGAAGGCCTTGAACATATCGAACAGATCCGGGTTGGCTTCCCTCTCGGGGGTCATCTCATCCACGAGTTCAACAAGATAGCAGCCAAAGGCAATCTTTCGAATGTCTTCTCGTATCGCGGGGAAGGTATTGACAATATCACACCCTTCTATGCGTACCAACCCCGACACCTTCTTATCAAAGAAGATCAACCTGCTGAGGGTAAAGAGCTCCAGTGCATTGGAAAAACGCCGTTTGCTCCTTTTAGCCCCTTTGGCAATCCCCTTGACCTTTCCGAAATCAGAGGTGTAGAAAGCGACGATTCGGTCGGATTCCCCATAATCCAGGGTTTTAATTACGATTGCCCATGTCTTGAATTGACCCATAGGGAAGGATTCAGTGGATTAGATATTTCAGGAAAAGCGTGGCAACCCCGAAATATACGAGGATGCCCGTGATATCGTTGGCAGTGGTAACGAAGGGACCCGATGCGATGGCCGGGTCCACCTTTATCTTTTTGAAGAAGGCCGGGACCAATGTCCCCATGGTTGAGGCGATGGTCATGGCGACGACCATTGCAATACCTACTACCAACCCGATGGCCGGATTCCCATGCCAAAAATAGCCCACCAGGCCGACGGCGATGCCACAGGCAGTGCCCATGATGACTCCCACCCGAACCTCTCGAAGCAGGAAGCGTTTCAAGCTATCGAAGTCTACCCTGCCCGTGGCAAACCCTCGGACCATGATGGAGGAAGATTGGACCCCTACATTTCCCCCCATTGCCGTAATGACGGGAATGAAGGTGATCAGCGCAAAAACGTCCCTTATGGTCACCTTAAAAATCCAAAGCAGATATCCGGTAATCAGCCCTCCGAGCAGGTTGGTTAAGATCCAGGGGAGCCTGAATCGGGATACTTTAAAGACATTGTCCCGATAGACGAATTCATCCTCGTGGGTTCCCGCCATCTTCATGATGTCCTCCGTCGCTTCCTCCCGGATGACATCGATGATATCGTCGACGGTAATGATCCCAACGAGCTTATTCTCCTCGTCGACGACGGGAACGGCGAGGATATCATACTTCTCGACTACCCTGGCCACTTCCTCCTGATCCATGTCGGTCCGCACGCTGATGACGTCGGCACCCATGATCTGCTTGAGTTTTTTGGTGGGGGGGACCGTGATGAGCTGTCGAAGGGAGATGACCCCGACGAGATGACTCCGGTCATCCACGACATAGACGTAGAAGACCATTTCCGCTTCCGATGCCTTTTGTAGAGCCTCGATGGCCTCTTTGGCCGATGTCTCGTCTGTGAGGGCGAAGAAATCGGGGGTCATAATCCGACCAGCAGTGTCCTCCTGATAGCTGAGTAAATCCTCGACTTGATCTGAATGCTTTTTCGCCATCAGGCTTAAGATCTCTTCAGCCAATTCTTCCGGCAATTCGCTGATAAAATCAACCCTATCATCTGAGGACATTGCCTGGAGGATCTCGGTAATGCGAGACCTATCCATTCCCTCTAGCAACTGAGTGCTACTGGCCTTATCGATTTCGCTCAATACCTCCGCCGCCTTTTCCGAATTGTCGATCAGATCGAAGATGACCCTCTGGTCCCTTTCGGTGAGATATTTGAAGAGGTGAGCGATATCAGCGGGATGAGTCTTATCGATAATCCGTTTTAAGTTAGCCGTGGCTTGTCTTCGGATAAGCCTCCTCGTTGTTTCCAATAGGAGCTGTGATTTCGATCCGGCCATTTTCCCCTCAATGATCTACCGGATGGATTCCGCGGGAGATCGAAGCACCTGTGTCCCCGGAGGGATGATGAAGGTAAACAGGGAATCCGGAAGGTTACGGTTTATCTTTATACCCGAGAAACGGGTTCGATTTACATTCTCAAAAGCATCGAAGATATCAGTCTGAACGATGAGATATCGCTTGGGGTCAACTCTTAAGACGAGCCTCTGGATGTCGACTTGTTGTTCAATCGGAGCCAACTCCAGGAGATAGAAGGCGCCGCCCCTTTGGCTCTCGCCCTTGGAGCTTAAAATACGGAAGTCCCTCCTGAGGTCACCCTGCCCGGAGAGAAAAGCTGTTGGAGTCTTTGCCCGAATCGTCTTCGAAATTTCCCCAACGATCACCTGGTTGTCGTCGGGCTGGTAGAGCCATATCATGGACCCATCGCTGACTATTTCTTGACGAATCGGCTTGCGATATTCCCATCTCATCATTCCCGATTTCTTGAAGTAGACCCTTCCCTCGGCCTTCTTGACCCGATTGAGGGATTTGTGGATATACTCCTGGGCAAATCGGGCTTGAATATCAGTGATCTGATCGTAATTCCGCTGAACCTTAGTGATCAACTCGTCGACGGAAAGGCCGTAACATTCCATTGCCAAACCGAAAAAGGCCACGAGAATAAACGAGCCAACCTTCTTTGTGACCCTTGCCATTTATTTTTCCCCTTTATGTCTTATGGATTAGGACCTCCCTCGGTTTTACCCCATCCGATGGTCCTACAATCTCTTCTTCCTCCATCTTCTCGACAATCCGGGCAGCGCGATTATAACCGATCCGGAACCTTCTCTGGATGAGGGAGATGGATGCCTGGCCCGTCTCCGCGACAAAGGCAACGGCTTCGTCATATTTTTCGTCATATTCTCCCTCCTCCCTGTCGGTTTCTTTGGCCTTTTTCTCTTCCAAGATCGACTGATCGTAGATGGGTTTGCCCTGATTTCTCAAGAAGTCCACCATGCTCTTGATCTCACCCGGTGAGACCAGGGCCCCATGAACCCGCCCCAACTTCGAACTGCCGGGGGGCAAGAAGAGCATGTCCCCCATCCCCAGGAGGTGTTCTGCGCCAATGGTATCCAAAATGGTGCGGGAATCGACTTTGGATGAGACCTGGAAGGAGATCCGGGCGGGAAAGTTGGCCTTGATGATTCCCGTCAAAACATCGACCGAAGGCCTCTGGGTGGCCAGAATGAGATGGATTCCCACTGCCCTGGCCATCTGGGCCAATCGTGTGATGGATTCCTCTACCTCCCTCGATGAAATAATCATCAGGTCGGCCAGTTCGTCGATAACCACAAGGATATAAGGGAGTTTTTCACCCGCAGCTGCCTCCGGCGTATTCCCCTGGGCATCAGGCGTCTCCTCCCTCATTTCCGATTCGATTTTTCGATTGTATTGCTCGATATTCCTTGTGCCCCTGTTGGCGAGGAGAGAGTATCTCCGTTCCATCTCTTCGACAAGCCACACCAGACCCGTTGCCGCTTTTTTGGGGTTTGTAACCACAGGGAGCAGGAGGTGGGGGATATCCTCATAAGCGGACAGCTCCAGCATCTTGGGGTCGATCAACAGGAACTTTACCTCATCTGGGGTAGCCCTGAGGAGAATGCTACAAATCATGGAATTGACGGATACGCTCTTGCCTGAACCAGTTGATCCAGCCACCAGGAGGTGGGGCATCTTGGCCAAATCAATGACGAAGGGGTCCCCCGAAATATCCTTTCCCAATGCCAGGGTTAGTCTGGACTCAGATGTTTTGAAGGCCTCCGAATCGACTATCTCCTTTAGGTAAACTGTCTCCCTGAGGGCATTGGGAATTTCTATTCCCACCACTGACTTCCCCGGTATGGGGGCCACGATGCGAATGCTGATCGCGCTCAAGGCCAAGGCCAGATCATCCGCAAGGTTGACGATTTTGTTCACCTTCACGCCGGGGGCTGGTTCGAACTCATACACGGTTATGACGGGACCTGGCCTCACTTGCATTACCTGCCCCTCTACGCCATAATCCATCAATTTCTTCTCGAGAATTCGGGAGTTCATCACCAGGCTCTGTTTGTCAATGGTCACCCCCTTCATTTCCCCCGAGTCCAAGAGGGAGAGGGGTGGGAGGTGAAACTTTTCCTTGGGCTTTATGAAGTTAAACTCCTCCTGTTCAAATCTCCTCTTCCTCTCGGTCATGCTGGGAGGCTCTACCACAACGGGTTCCGAGAGGTTAGGGTCTCCTTTTCTTTGCCTCCGCTCCGCGGAAACCTCCCTGATCCTCCGAACCCGCTCCTTGCGAATCATCATCAGAAGATTCCATCTTCGAATTCCTGCTTTGAAGAACCCCACCAATCCGTCGATCAAGGAGACGAAGGAGAGCCCCGTACTGAGGGATATTGCCATAATAAAGACCACGAGGACGATTATAGTGGCGCCTGGGAGGTTGAAGTACCTCACCAAGAGCCGAGAGGAAAGTTCTCCAAAAACCCCTCCTGCAAGGACCTCATGGCCAGCAATCCGGATTGTATCAACTTCCAAGCCCAAGCCCATGGCACTGGAGAGAATGACGAGCAGAAA
>SMTZ1_10002137_pt1 | contig 25134 bp, 30 predicted proteins | sample DeeMarSWOR136_30_FD_25667 | JGI IMG/M metagenome (IMG submission 25667) | reverse complement strand
CTTCTCCAGTATCATGGGGTCGGTCAGGTCGGCCTTGCTGCCTGGCGTCTTGGTATAAACCCGGATTATATTCAGGGCTTGATAAATTGCTCTTTTAAATTCCTCGAGGCCGCCACCTTCCCTGGCTGAAATGGGGACTAGCGGGAACAGCCTGGCATATTGCGAACGCAGGCGCTCCCAGTTCTTGCTGGAGTCTGCCAAATCACTCTTGTTTCCTACAATTAACATCTTCCGGGGATAGCTTCCTGGAGTTACCTGCGTACCATTATCTGTTAAGGGCTCTATTCTGGCTTCTCTCAGCCCCTGGAGGGCTGCCTCCACCTGGCTTATTGGCTCCAGCGATAAGTCTATTACAATGGCATGGGCGGCGTATCCACCAGTTGTATCTGGATGTCTTCAAACTTCATCATACCAGGAATAGGGGTCTTAGTGGTGAAAGGATATTCGGCTATCTCAGGGATGGCCTCGGTTAGCACCGCCAGCAGTTGTGATTTTCCGGTATTAGCTGGCCCTACCAGCATTACCTGTCCGGCACCCTCCCGGCTAATATAGAAGCCCGCTCTTCTGGCTGTGGCTAGCTTTCTTTCAGCCTCCTGGGAAAACCTGGCAATCTTCTGCCTTAACATGGCATGGAGCTTATCGGTGCCCTTATGCCTGGGCATAACGGCCAGCATAGCTTCGAGAGCCGCGATCTTCTCCTCCGGCTCCCTGGCTGACCTGAATCTCTTCTCAGCCTCGAAATACTGTGGCGGTAGATTCGCTGGCATATAACTAATTCTAACATTATGCCCTTTCTACCAAAACACCCGGTGCTCTTTCCCTTCCTTCGCAAGAGAGGTTGGTTAGCTGCGATTTGTGCCGCTAAGTGACTATTGGTTTTTTGGTGGTCGTGAAAAGTCCGTTAGCAAAAATGTTGATGAAACTACAATTGGCGTCGTTTTTGCCACATATCTATGGCACTCTAGGTGTCTAACTCACACGAAACAAATTGTTCAAACTCTTTTCTTTAGGTGTAATTTACGTGCTAACATCCCGACTTGGGTATCATTGAAACTGCCGGACCAGGAGTGAGAGAGCTTACCAACGGTTACTGAGAGCCTTGGTACTCTGAGTAGTAATACATATGGTCATCGGGAACATCTTCTTCTGCACCCGATTTCTTTACAAAGGAGCGCTTCGCTGTACGAATATTCAGGCGGTCACCCAGTAAGAGGGGTTGCCAAAGAATTACGCTGGCAAAGAAGGAATGTTCTCTAAGAATACCTTGTCCCGAAGTGACAATTTCGTCTCTCTTCGTTGGAGAGAATCGTATTTATCTAGGATATTTAACAGTATTAGCATCACTTCTATCCTCAGCTTGACTGGGTGCAAACATGCTGTTGAATTTAGAAACAGTACCGTGGTGGACGACCTGCAAAGTAGTCACCTCATTTCCATACGTGATAGCCATGATTTCCTCTCCCTGCTAATAGAGTTTCCACACAGAATCCCAGTCGTCCGTACTTATACCCACAGAATCTAATACTCTTGTAGGAACTTGGATATTAACACCGGTTTGCCGTTCGTGATGCATTATTTGCCTTCGTAGGACAAAGGTCATTAGTTTCAAGTGCTCTAGGCTCATCCTTATTGTAGCCAAAGTTTCGGGCTGCGGCGTTTTACCAGGGGCTGGTGGTGTAGATGGAGAAAGCAAGAAGTTTAGAGTACACCCATAAGGGCCGGTATTCAGTTGAAAAGAGTCACAGTAAATATCAACAGGTTCAGCCATTTTTGTACCTCCTTAACGAAGAAATCCACGAACTTAGCAGGACAAAAGTCTATCGCACAGGATTTAGACTGTCAACTGGATCTTGACAAGATCAAACAAGTCTAGGGGGCCTGATGTTAGCAAAATTCGTTGATTTAACTGATAAGCCATACAGGATTCGAACCTGTGACACCCTGATTAAAAGATAGAGGCGCAGGGTTCCGTTTTCCATCCTTTTTGAAATTTTTTTAGAGATATGCGCAAAAGGACTTGACAAAATTAATTGATGGGACTACAGTATATTAAGATACTTAACTTGCATATTGATTTTAGTAATGGAGCCCAAATGACTACAGAATGGAATGAGCTAACAAAAATGACACAGGGTAAGGCCGTAACGGTTGAGCGGGTCCGTGTGGTCGATAGCGGAATAGCCATCGAGGGCAGTTTCACACCGCCGCCTCTAGCCAGTCTCTCAGCGGAAGACCAGGTCTTTGTGATGGCATTTATCCGCTGTCACGGCTCCATCAAGGAGATGGAGGAGATGTTCGGCATAAGCTACCCTACAGTTAAAAACAGGCTTAACCGGATCGCCAGGCAATTTGAGTTTGTCGAGATCGTCAAGATGGCTGGTCAGGATGAGGTGATTGGCGAGCTAGAACGCGGTGAAATCTCCGCGGAGGAAGCAATAAGGAGGCTAGCGAAATGAAGCGTCCACCCATGTTGATGCATGTGAAAATTCGAGGTAAGAGAAGGGGATTTGGCTTGTGGTTACCCCTCTTTTTAGTGCTGCCCCTGGCGCTGGCATTGTTTATTATCCTGTCGCCACTGATATTAATCGCAATCCTCGTTTTCTGGCCGAAAGGCTGGCGGAAAAGGGCGCTGCACATTTTCGGAGCTGCTTTCGAGGTATTCAACTCAATGCGCGGCATCAAGGTTGATGTTCGGGGTGAACATCGCTGTATATATATTTCTGCCATATAAATGGTAAAGGAGGATATGAACATGGATGAGAACAAGAAAAAGGTCTTAGAGATGCTTGCCCAAAACAAGATAAGCATTGATGAGGCTTATCGGCTCCTCGGTGCGCTGGAATCTGGAAGGAGCACATCTGAAAGCACGGCAAAGGCAGGGACAGCAGCAAAAATGAAGTCCAAATACCTGCGCGTCTGCATCATGCCTGGCTCTGGGCACGAGCATGGTGATAAATGTGATCGTGTCAATATCCGTGTGCCCATGACACTAATACGCGCCGGTATGAAGTTCACTTCTCTGCTACCACCCGAGGCCAGAGATAAAGTCAACGGGGCTCTCCATGAAAAAGGTATAGACTTCGACATGCGTAATCTAAAGCCAGAAGAGATGGACGAACTTCTCGAAGCTTTGAGTGACGTCGAAGTCGATGTGGCGGGCAGTGATGGAGAAACAATCAAGGTTTTTGTTGAATAGCGGTCTCATAAAGCAATTCCCAGGGCGCTAAGTACTCGGTTCAATACTGCGCACAGTTATGATATTTAGCTTACGTGGTACCATCCGGTACCACCTCGCCTTTTATGGTCGCGATGAAAAGTTCGTTAGCATAAATGTTAGCAGGATTGTTTGACTCAGATAGAGAGCCTTCCTCGCCATTGCACGATTTACTATGTTGTCGCATCCTCATTGGAGAATATGACTCAGGAGAATTCTGAGTCCAATAGCTAGTAGTATAATGCCCCCGATTGCCTCGGCTCGTTTGCCGATCAGCTTGCTGGTCCTCTTGCCCAATCTAAATCCTGTTATCGTAACTACGAAAGCTATTGCCCCGATGGTTGGGCTGGCCAGTGCAATATCTACATTCAAGAAGGCAAAGGACAGGCCAACGGCCAATGCATCAATACTCGTTGCTATTGATAACGTAATAAGCAAGAGACCCCTGGTAATATCTACTTCCTTGCCCTGGCTACGTTCAGGGCGAAATGATTCCCAGAGCATTCTCCCACCAACGATTGCGAGCATGGCGAAAGCTACCCAGTGGTCATAATCCGCAATTAACTCGACAACGGTTCTCCCAGCCAACCATCCAAGAACTGGCATCAAAGCCTGAAATAGCCCGAATGAAAAGGATACGCGTAATATCCGTGACCAAGAGTGATTTATCTTTGAAATACCACCGCTCAGGGCTACGACGAAACAATCTGCAGATAATCCTAAAGCTACTAGGAAAACAGATAGGAAATCGTTATTAAGCACCAATTAAGTATGCCATTTTAGGTGACAGCTCATAAAGATTCAACAGGTATGTCCCTGAGCGTGAGAAAGAATAATTCCTTAATACCTTTTGATTGGCGATTTAGCTTCGGATGATGGTATAATCAGCGCTGACATTTTGGCAAAAATAGAGTACTACAAAGGAGACCGACAATGTGGGATGCTTCAAAGTGTGACCTGTGCGGCGACTGCCTGGTGAAATGTCGTTACGTCGATTACGATAAGGATAGGGCTGTCGCTGAAATTAAACTGCTCATGGAGGGCAAAGACGCCGAAATCCTGAGCAAGTGCACCACCTGTATCGCCTGTATCGACTACTGCCCTACCGGCGCCGACCCTGCTGACCTCATCTTCCAGATGCAGGAGAAAATGGGCACCTCGCCCATAGTGGCAGTCGGCAAGCCAGTGCTCGAGGCATTAACCAAGGGAATCGAGGGACATGGAGAACCCAGCCAGGTGATACCGGGCGACCCTGATAAGCCGGTGCTGTCATTCGATTCCTTCCAGTTTAACCAATTTCCCGAGGGCACACTCGACAGCCAGCTATTCAAAGGCATGACGGTGATCAGAGGCTATAATTACGCGAACCTGGCCGGCAATGTACACATGGGTGGGGAGAGCTTCGTGGGAAAGTACGGCCAGCGTGTCCTGGACAATCTGGCCAGCCTGGGCAAAGACATCGTGTTCATTCACAATGAGGGCTTTGTCCTGCCAGAGGTCAAAGCTAAGGAGTACGGTTTCAGAGTTAGCTTCAAATACATGCACCTATTCGAATACCTGCGCAACTATCTAAGGGACCACAAAGATAACGTCACCAGGCTGGGCAAGAAAGTCGCCTACCAGGCTAACTGCGCCACCAGATGGATGCATGAATATGATACCTTCCTGAATGAGATCTTCGAGCTTGTCGGCGTGGAACGGCCACCCAGGCAATATGAAGGGGTGGACGCCCTCTGCTGCAGTGGCCCCCTTATCTATACTAACCGGGAGCTTGCCGTGGACATCCAGAAAAAGAATTTCGAGGATGCCATAGCCTGCGGTGCCGACGCCATCATAACTTCCTGCCCTATGTGCGACTGGGTGCTCCGCCGTCCCAGCGCACAGTTCGGCCTGCCCAAGATATTCATCACCGACCTGTGCCGCATCGCCCTCAATGAAAAGCCCTGGCCGGACGGCTCCCGGTAGCGAAAGCACATGTAGCTTTTTGTTTAGTTATTGTTGCTGCTATTATTGGGGTGAAATAACAGACGGAGGCAGCAAATGATAATCGGAGCCATGGCAGATACTCACGATAGGCTTGATGCAGTTGACAAAGCCATCAGTTTTTTCAACTCACAGAAGGTAACCGATGTCTTGCATGGCGGCGACTTGGTATCTCCATTTGTGGCACCACTGTTCTCCAAGCTGAAGGCGAAACTACACTTCGTCTGGGGAAATAATGAAGGTGACCACGATTTCATTAAAGTGAGATTTGCCGCCATTGGAGTTACACCTCTGGGCGATTTCGCTGGGCTGCAACTGGGCGGGAAGAAAATTGCTTTGCTCCACGGCATACATGAGGAAATCGTTGATTCGCTAGTCAAGTCCGGCCGCTATGATGTGGTTGTCCGCGGACATAGTCATAAGGCGGAGATTATTGAGGGCGAAACTCTAGTAGTTAACCCGGGGGAAGTGTGTGGTTATCTTACCGGTCGTCAAACAGTCGCACTGATCGACCTGCAAGAAATGCATGCTCAGATAATGGAGCTATGATTGTTAGCTCTCGGTAGACTAGTAGCCCTTGTTGTCTACTATCGGAAGGGTGACCAAACTTTGTGACGGATTGTCCGTTTCAAGATCTTGTCTCCTCGAGTTCCAGGAACACGATGTTAATTAGGGCTGCTACAAATTGAGTATTGTGTCTCCCGAAAAGCAAGATCAGACTTCACGAAAACCAGAATGAAAACGACGTTAAGGCGCATCGCTATTGGAGCAAGATGCTGGCAAGAAGAGGAAGCAAATAATAGCCGCCTGGGATTCGAACCTGCGACGCTGCGTCTCTCTACTGAGAAAGCTTTTTAGATAATCGTCCGATTACTTCGTCGCGGGTCTATAGACAAGCTAGCAGTGTCTGGCCCAGGTCAATAATAAGTATCATTTTGCTGCCTTAAGGCTGACACTGCCCGGACCTGTGCCTTTTCTACGGGGCAGGCTGAAGAAAAAGGTTGAACCCCTGCCTTTTTTAGATTCCACCCAGATTTCCCCACCGTGGGCTTCCACCAGTCTCCGGCAAACCATCAGGCCAAGCCCAGCCCCCCTGGCCTGGTCGGGTCTGCTGTTCTCCAGACGCTGGAATGGGCCGAAGATTCTGGCCTGCTCGCTGGCCGATAAGCCTCTGCCCTTATCATTGACGCCGATGACCAAACGCTCTGGCTCTGCAGTAACCGAGATCTTGATCTGGCTGCCCGACGGAGAATATTTGGCCGCGTTGTCCAGCAGGTTGTAGAGGATGCGTTCGATTCTGAGGGGGTCGGCGTTTATTGATTGCAGCTTATCGGGGATAGAGGTGACGAACCTGTGCGAAAGAGCCTGTCGCTTTATCTTAGAGATTGCCTCTTTGATCAAGCTTCTGATATCGGTTGGTTCCGAATACAGGGACAACTGCCGAGCCCGGGCTCGTGATAGCTCCAGCAGGTTTTCTATCAGGTGGGAGAGGGACTCGCTTTCTAGAAGGGCATCTTTGAGGAGTTGCTGCACCTCGTTTGGTGACAGACGATTCCACTCGGTGAGTAAAGTACTCAAACCGCCGCTGATTATAGTTAATGGTGTCCGCAACTCGTGGGATACGAGTCCGATGAACTCGTCTTTAAGCTGCTCAAGTTTTTTGCGTTCAGTGATATCGACAAAAGAAGCCATCATACATATAGGTCTGCCATCCGCGTCGGCAACCAGGTTTGCCAGGACCTGCACATCAAAAGTCGACCCATCACTCCGCCTAGCCTTGCCTTCGCCCTGCCATACACCATCCTTCAACACTGCCTTTAACGCCACACCAAACTCATTCTTATCTGCAAAGAAGTTGTCAGCATGCTTACCAAGCACCTCTTCTTGTTGTTCGTAATCCCACATACTGAGACAGGCAAGATTTACATAGGTTACAATGCCATCCATGTCCGCAATGGCAATACCAGTGATAGCTGATGCTACAGCATAGTCTTTCACTCTGAGCTCATTTTCTATTCTTTTCCGCTCGGTGATGTCCTGAACAGTGCCAAAACCGCCTTTGAGCTCACCCTTTGAATCGAACTCCAGTTCGGCCCTCTCGCGAACCCACTTCACGTCGTCGTCCACGATGATGCGGTGCTCAATATCGTATGGCTCACCTTGAAGAGCGGCGTTCCATTTCTTATCAACATATTCCCGGTCATCTGTATGCACGCTTGACAGGAAAGTCTCATAAGTCATAGGTGTTTCCCTGGGGATGCCGAAGATTCGGTGGGTCTCGTCGGACCATAAAAGCTGGTCATGCTTGACATCCAGGCGCCAGCTACCGGTATGAGCCACAGCCTGAGCACGGTTCAGATCCTGTTCGCGCTCTAATAGTGCCTGTTTAGCCTGCTTGTAAATAGCGCTTTCGATGATATCCCATTTCCCTTCCTCTTTGATCAGAGCAAACTGATGATTCTTGACCACGTCGATCACGGCGTTGCCGTCGCATTTACCAACGTTATAGGTGCATACTGCCATCATCCGATACTTGCCGATGATGTCGTTCACCTTAGCCTCATATTCCGTGAAAGCCTGCCAGTGATTTCTCTCCAGCCAGAACGTGTTGCCCGTCAGCCGCAGCCCGGAGTAACCTCTGGCCAGAGCTTTCTCCAGCTTGCTAACCCAGCCGTTGAGCACACGGTCATCATCGAAAGTGCCTCCCAGCAAATACCATTTGTTATATGGGACTATCTCTATCTGCCCCCGGTGCAGGTATTCGTCAAAATCATCGACTGACTTCCTCATGGCTTCTTCAGCCTCAGCCACCACGAGGGGTTCTGAGGTAACCCACATGCAGAATTCATTATCCTCGAGCCCGGCTTTGAAGTAAGGGACAAGTATATCAATCAGGTCCTGTTTGGTCTGATAGAACTGACAGAAGTGGGTACCCCAGGGTACGACGCCAATCACATTAATGCCACTGTTTCTGAGTTCACCTTCCATTGGCATCCTCCTTGCATCAGCCTCGCAATCAGGCCAACTGTTCATATTCTAGTTATGCCTGACTTGCCAGTCAACAAGAAGATTGGATACGTTTGACATGATCCGCCTCGATAGATATTATTTTAAGCGAATGGGCGTGTACAGGACAATGTCATGAGACGGTTTCGTGTCCTTGTAGTCGATGATGAGCAGCGTATTCTTAGTTTTCTAAGCTCCAAGCTAAAGGCTTCAGGTTACGAGGTTCTGACCGCTAGCAATGGAATAGAGGCTTTAGAGCAGATAGAAGCGCAGGAACCGGACCTGGTGGTGCTTGATATCTTGATGCCTAAGAAGGACGGTTTTGAGACATTAAAGGAGCTCCGGACATTTTCCCCGGTACCGACTATTATCCTCAGCGCTAAGGGAACGAATGCAGATAAGGTAAAGGGTCTCAACCTCGGTGCCGATGACTATCTAGCCAAGCCTTTCAGCCCCGATGAACTTGTGGCGCGAATCGAGGCTGTGAAGCGACGTCTGTCATCAGATGAGACTCGGAAAATCCGTGACCAGCTTTGTCTGGGGGATTTGGTCGTTGATTTCAAAAAGCGTCTTGTCATTATACGGGGGGAGGAGACTCACTTGACCCGCATAGAGTGGCTTTTGCTCAGCGAGCTCGCCCAGAATGCTGGGAAACTCATGCTTTACGGCGACCTGCTCACACGGATCTGGGGGCCTGAGTATCGGGACGATATACAGATACTGCGCACGTGGATTAGCCGGCTGAGAGAAAAGGTAGAGAGTGAACCTAACAATCCCAAGCTCATTCGCACCATACCCAAGACAGGCTACATCATGGATTTGCTGTCTGCCTGAGGGTGCATGCTGCCTGACCTTTGCAGTACTCTGCCAAATGTCATGGTTTTGTAACTTTTTCCACCTGCATTTTATGACTTTTCCATCGCCTGCTTTATAGAATATTGCTACCGAATCACTCTTGGAGAAAATTAATGGTGGTTGCATTAGTCCAACATCCGAAAACTGAGTCATTAAACAGGACGGGAATGCGTTCAATCTCGATCCTCACGAGATTGTGCTCTTCTGCCCCGAATGGCAGGCGCTCGAATGCTTCGAGACTCATTTCATGGTAGAGTGGCATATCTAGAAATCATGCGCGAACAAACAGGTGCAAGGGAATGAGCAGAAGGGCGTACATGTTACTTGATATCGCAGATAGGAATTGCGAATACGCGGTTCAGATGCTGCGGAGCAGGGCAGAGGTTATTCTTGCTGACTGGCTGGAAGGGTATCCCAACATCATTGCCGTAGTTGAAGCTGCAGACAGGCAAAGCCTAGCTAGAATGACAATTTCGGTTCTTGGATGCATTGATGGCATCACCGAAGACCTGCGTTTGCTGGTGACTCAGGATGACGGGATTTCACCTGACCTTCGTGCTTCAGGTAATTCCACGCCACGCAAACGGAGGGCGGCAAAATCTGGCACCAGTAGAGATATGACCAGTTCAGGAAGGAGATAACATATGCTTGCAGGAAAGCGCATTGCAATTCTGGCTGAGGATAATTTTGAAGACTCTGAACTCACGGAACCACTGCGAGCGATGAAAGACGCCGGTGCCAGGGTGATGATTGTGGGTAGTGGCTCAAAGAAAGGTTACAAGGGAAAAAGAGGCTCGGCCGAGGTGAAAGTAGACACAACCGCCGATAAGGTCGAAGCCAGTCAATTTGATGCCGTAATTATCCCCGGCGGCTATGCTCCGGACAAGATGCGCCTGCATCAGCCGATGGTTGACCTGGTACGAAAGGCGCACGTTGAGGGCAAAATAATAGCCGCAGTCTGCCATGGGCCCCAGCTCTTGATCTCAGCCGATATAGTCAAAGGCCGCCGCATGACTTCATGGCCTTCGGTAGCGGTAGACTTGAAAAATGCGGGCGCTATCTGGGTTGACGAGCCGGTGGTTAGGGACGGCAATATCATCACCTCGCGTAAACCTGCGGACCTGCCGAAATTCAATAAGGCAATAATGGAGGCTTTAGTCTAAATCAGGATATGTCAGAAGGAGGGAATGATATGTTACGAATAAACCTGAAAATTGTAGCGCTATGACGCCAGTTGTGTAAGGAGATCAAAAGGAGGTCAAAATGTACAAGAAAATTCTAGTTCCGCTAGATGGCTCAAAGTTGGCCGAGTGCGCACTTCCGCATGCAGAAGAGTTGGCCGAAGGCTGCAACACGGAAGAGGTCATCTTGGTCAGTGTTACTGAGCGCGTTCAAGGCTATAGAGCAGTTGAGGGCTCAGCCGAGCCAGTCGTTCTCTCAGGGGGTGGCTGGGTAGGCTCCAGCCAGCCACGTGGCCAACGACTTGTACCGGAGGCATTCGGCAAGAAAGAGAAGCAGGCACAGAGGTATCTTGACAGAGTAGCTAAGAAGATGGCAGCTAAAGGAATCAAGGTAAGTACAGACGTGCTTCTTTGGAAACCTGCTGAGGCGATAGTCGGCTACGCGAAACAGTACGGATGTGACCTGATTGTTATGGCGACCCATGGTCGCTCCGGTCCCAGTCGATGGGCTTATGGCAGTGTTGCTGACAAAGTGCTCAGATCCAGCGGCATCCCCGTGTTACTTATCAGGGCGCCCGGGTGCATGGCGAGCACCTAGTCAATTAGAAAGAGACCAGAATATATACAGATATCTACGCAGGAGGGGGCAATGAAATGAAACAATTTGGAGAACTGTTTCAGACGGCGGACTGGAAGATGGAGAAGCATGTCCCGGTAATAGAGTGCACGGACAAAGTGAAAGCCGATGAATTCTTTCCGGTGAAGGTGACTCTGGGAAAGGAGATAGCTCATCCCAATACGACCGAACACCATATCCGATGGATTTCGGTTTATTTCCACCCCGACGGTGAGAAGTTCGCCTACCAGATAGGACACTTTGAGTTTACCGCCCATGGGGAATCGGCAGAGGGACCTGACAAAAGCTCAGTATACACTCAGCACGAGGTAAGCCTGTCTATGAAAACTGGCAAACCCGGAGTTATCTACGCTGCTGCTCTATGTAATATACACGGACTGTGGCAATCACAGAAAGAGATCACGGTATCAAAATAGCGTATTGAGTCAAGGGGACAAAGGACAAGTTGATTGATTTTCCCTGCCAGCATTGCCGGGGATCAGAGCTTAAATACTACTGAATGAGAAAGGAGGGCGCTATGGCTACAGAAAGATGGAGACCAGAGTGGGGAATCACCCCGTGGAGACCATTCAGGGACTTGGAAGAATGGGAGCGGCGTTTTGACGATTTGTTCGGACGACCATTGCGGCGATGGCCTGTCGAGGAAAGAGGCTGGATGCCAGCGGTAGATGTCTTTGAAAAAGAGGACAAGTTCATCGTCAAAGCAGAACTGCCGGGGATGAAAGATGAGGATATAAATGTCTCGGTGGTCGGTGACACACTATCTATTAAAGGTGAAAAGAAGACTGAGACAGAGGTTAAGGATGAGGACTACTACAGATGTGAGCGCAGCTATGGCAGCTTTTACAGGTCAATTCCTATTCCGTCTAACGTAGATGCCAATAAGATAGAAGCCAGCTTCGGGGATGGGGTTCTCGAGGTCGCTCTCCCTAAATCAGCCAAGGTAAGACCAAAGAGAATTTCCGTATCAGCCAAGAAGAAGTCTACCCAATCAGCTAAGAAGGCTGTTAAGTCAGCGAAGCAAGCTGTCAAAGCAGCCAAATGAAGCGCAAATAGCTTTGCTCATTGGCAATGCTGGTATGAACCAGGCAGGAATGAAATGGATGATACATGCCATTCTGGCAATAGTCTTCCTGGGCTAGTTAGGCTAGTCCTTGAAAGCAATGTGAAAGGAGGTATATGATGACCTACTTGCCAAATATTTACAAGGAATTTCAGCAGCAATTTCCTGAGATAACCAAAGCCTATGACGATTTGGCTCTCAAATGTCATGGCTGGGGTCCGCTGGATGAAAAGACAAGGCGGCTGATAAAGCTAGGTATTGCCATTGGCCTAAGTTCAGAAGGCGGTGTAAGGTCACATGCTCGACGGGCGCTTGCAGAAGGCGTAGCTGCCGATGAGCTCCGTCACGCTGTGCTTCTGGCGTTTACCCCGGGGGGTTTTCCCGCCATGATTGCTGCTATGAAGTGGGTGGATGAGGTCATTCAGAAGCATGCGTCATGAACTCGTGACCTTCAAGTCACTCAGCGTAACAGGTATTAGCTCGGTGATAGCGGGATGGATATGAATGCTCGTTTGTATCTGGTGAATGCCACCACCGGATGCCATGGCATTTATGACTTCCTGAATTAAAATAGGGGCATAGGGGCCGATAATGTGAAACCCCAATATCTTCCCAGTACCTGTCTCCACAATTGCTTTGGCGAAGCTGTTTTTTTCTATCATGGCCTCGCCCTGGGCAACATCTGAATACCCAGCTTTGCCAACCAGGATCCTGTGCGCTTTTCTTGCAGTTTCTTCAGTCATTCCTACGGATGCAATCTGGGGGTGAGAATAGACAGCATGGGGAGTAGCGCTGTAGTCCATCTTTGTCTTGTTGCCACGGATGGCATTATCGGCAGCCAGCGACGCTTCCACGTTAGCTATATGCGTAAACATTTGCTGACCATTGGCATCTCCAACGGCAAAAATGTCTTTCTTGCTGGTCTCAAGGTACTCATTGACCTTGACAAAGCCTCTTTTGTCAACCTCCGCACCAGTATTTTGCACTTCTAGCAAGTCGGCATTGGACCTTCGCCCCACAGCCACGAGGATTTTCTGTGCCGTGAATTCCTTATGCCCACCACCCTGCAAATCATTTGCAACAACAGTCACGTCACCACCATTATTCTTCACCTCCTCAGCTTGGAGCTCAGTGTGAACATCCATGAGCCGGCTCAGTTCCTTTTTCAGGATCTCCGATATTTCTGGTTCCTCAGCGAGAACAAGCCGATCTGCCATCTCCAGAATAGTCACCTTGGTCCCCAGGGCAGCAAAAAAGTGGCCATATTCCACTGCAATATAGCCCCCGCCGATGACTATGAGGCTGTCCGGCGGCTCCTTCAGCTGCAGTACTGTCTCATTGGTAAGAAAAGGAAGGCTTTCCAGACCTTTTATTGGTGGTATAAAGGGCCGGGAGCCAGATGCGATGAAAATCTTATCGCCCTTGATTTTCTCACCATTAACCTCGATGGCGTAGTCATCAACAAAGTGGCCTTCCCCTTCATAGAAGTCCAGATTTTCTGCGTGAGAGAGTCCGTGCCTCATGTGTTCTTGATTTTCCTGTACGAATTTTCGCATGCGCTCCATGATGAACTTAAAGTCAATATTCTTCACCTCAGCTTCGATGCCCAGCCTTTTGGCTTCCTGTATCTCGGCTATCCTGTCAGCGGTGAATATGAGCATCTTCGATGGTATACAGCCTAAATTGGCACACGTGCCTCCGAGTGGGCCTTTATCGACGAGTGCCACACTTAGGCCATGGGCTAAGGTTTCCTGGACAATATTCATTCCACACCCTGAACCGATGACAATAACATCATATTTCTTCATACTCTCTCCGACCTCCATTTGTTTAGTGCTTGGAAGCTTCGTCGACGGCTACGGGAAAACCAGCAGCTGTCGATGCCTTCACGCTGCCGAGAACGTTGTGAACACTTGCATAACCAGCCCGAAGCAGGATGCTCGCACCGAGCCCGGCACAGTATCTCCAATTGTGTATAACACCCCAATGCTTACGTTCTTGGTCGGGCGGACAACAATTGTCAACAGGCTATGTTGTTGGCCACCCACCATCCATAGCAATGGCAGCCCCGCTCATATAGCCAGACTCCTTAGACGCCAGAAAAACAGCAAGGCTGGCAATTTCCTCAGGTTGTCCCAGTCTTCGCTTAGGAATCCTTGCCAGTAACTGTGCCAGCTGACCGCTTTCCTTGACTCCTTTAGACATGTCCCTATCTATCGCCCTGGGGCAAATCGCATTGTAATCATAACTTGCCTGTCATCGATAAGTCATAAAATATTGACGGTGACTATTACAAAACTGTGAAATTTTACCTCTGAGTCCAAAGCGGCAAAGTCACGGGGGCAAATCGCCGCTGAGTATAGAATCGTACGATGAAGAGAGAGTGATGCGCCGCTCAAGATGAAGAGTGAAGCAGGAGGGCCGTAAATTCATCGTTACGGTGGGAACGCTCTAAGTACAATGAGCAGTCTGATGCAGGTAACGAGACGGAGGAGCCATTGGAGAAAGCCAGGGCAAAAATTTCGCGCGCATTTTAGCTGAAGGATTGCAGGCGTTGTCAGACCGACTGGCTCACGGCGGTAAGGTTAGACAGTGAGAATGTGGAAGCCACTCAGGTGCTATAATGAAGCAGATTTTGCTACCCTGCGGGGATGTAAGGCATGGCAGTTCAGTTGGAGTTCTTGAAGAGCATTCTTTACTTTTCCGGTCTTGGTCCTGGTGAGCTGGAGTCGATCAAAGAGCTTGTCTTTGAGAAAAGTGCCGATAGAGCGGAGATGGTCTTGCTTGAGGGTGAACCGGCTGAGAATCTCTATTTTGTCGCTTCGGGAGCGCTAAAAATGTTCAAGACCTCAGCCGAAGGAAAGGAGCAAATCTTGAGCATCGTGCGCCCCGGGGACTCGTTGAATGATGTCCCCATCTTTGATGGTGGTCCAAATCTCGCCAGTGCTCGAACTATGGGCCCCGTTATTCTTTATGGGGTGAAGAGAAACGACATAGAAGCTGTCATCCGAACTCATCCACACGTAGCATTGAATGTAATCAGGGTGCTGGCAAGACGAGTACGTCACGTCGTATCGCTGGTTGAGGATCTCTCCTTCAAGCATGTCATCAGCAGGGTAGCCAAGATACTTCTTGAGCACAGCGGAGGTGAAGTGGGCGAAGGGCCACGGCTTACACAGCAGGAAATGGCAGCTATGGCAGGTACTGCTCGCGAGGTTGTGGGCAGATCGCTGAAGGCATTAGAGGAGGAAGGAGCAATCAAATTAGATCGCCATCGCATAATAATTATGGATGGAGAAGCTCTCCAAAAGATAATGGAGATGCCTTCTTGAGACAAAGGTCACAGACAGATGGCAAGCTTTACTTTTAAAATAGTGGGAATGGAGACTAAGAGTAGTGGCTGAAAGACCTGTCATAGACCCCCACAAATGTGACGGATGCGGGTTATGCGTTGGCGTGTGCCACCGCGATGCTCTGGTGATAGTCAACAATATTGTTGCTATTATTGAAACAGTGGACTGCGATTGGTGTACAGACTGCGAAGCCGTCTGTCCCACTGGGGCAATAAATTGCCCTTATGAGATAATTATCCACAAGCCCTAGAGAGCAAGCAGGACATTTTACACAAGCCGCCCCCCCTTTTCTGGCTGGTCTTTTGATTTCCCCTGTTTCATTTTCCCCGCGCCATACGTATGTGAGACAAAAGTCGCATACAATGATTGCCTACATACCTATAATGATTTCGCAGCAAAGATGCGATTGCTCAGGCAAAAAACATGAAGGAGGTTGAACATGATAACGGTTCTTCGGAACGCTAAAGATAGAGAACAAGTCTTTTCCGATGACCAGGAATTAGATTTGGCTGACAATGAGATTGATCAGGAAGATAGGGTGCCTGACCTCAGGCTTGCTTCTCCGAAGCGGGAACTCGAACTGGGCGAGGATTCCTTGAACTTGTACCTCGCTGAAGTCGGGCAAACTCCCCTTCTCACCGTCGACGAAACAAGAGTACTGTGTAGCCAGATAGAAGAGGGGAAACATCTCGCCCGAATTGAGGAGGACTGGGTTGCCAAACACGGCGTCAAGCCTTTAGCGACAGACCTATTGTCGGCGTTGTCGGAGCGCTTCAGTAGGTCGCATTCGCTTTTCGAAACCCTTTATCAGTATCTGGAACTTCCTTCCGGCGAGAGTATAGAAGACAGGGTATCGCACCCGGAGCTACGTCGCGCGATCGATGGCAATACTGATGAGCATTTGTCCAGCGCAATAGCCAGAATCACCGGGGCAAGCCAGGACAGAATTGAGAAGGCTGTGATCGAATTGTCGCTGGATAGCCGGTTGATACCTTGGCATATTTTAGGGGGGGCAGGCCAGAAAAGTTCCCTGGCCGAATTCGGGAAAGCGCTGCAATCAGCAGAATTCCGGGATAAACTGGAAGCGCATCGCATGGAAATTGTGGAGCACTTCGAGCAAATAAGACAAAAGATGCGCCAGGCAACCGACCACATGATTCAAGCCAATTTGCGCCTGGTTATAAGCGTGGCCAAGGGACACATTGGTCGGGGCGTGCCTCTGCCTGACCTTATCCAGGAGGGTAATGTCGGGTTAATGCAGGCAGTTCAGAGATTCGACCATCGGAGAGGGTATAAGTTCAGCACTTACGCTATTCCCTGGATCTGGCAGGCAATCAACAGGGCAGTCGATGACCAGTCACGCATTGTGCGTCTGCCGGGACAAGTGGTTGACGATCTGACGAAGCTAGCACGGGTAAGAAATAGCTTAGCTCAGAAGCTCGGCCGACAGCCGACAGAGAAAGAGCTGGCTTCTGAAACGGGACTGCCGTCCAAAAAGATAGAAGCGCTGCTTAAGGTGATTTCTGCTGTGCCTGTCTCTTTAGATATACCTATAGGAGAAGATGGAAGCCAACTCGGTGATTTCATCGCAGATCAGACGATTCCGCAGCCTGAAGAGCAGTCCGCTGCAAGCCTGCTCAGGGAAGAACTGAGCAAAACATTGGAGTCGCTGACCCCGCGAGAACGACGCATCATTGAGTTGAGGTTTGGGCTGGGCGATGGGTGCGATCGAACCCTAGCGGAGGTTGGCACGGAATTGGGGCTCACCAAGGAGCGAATACGCCAGATTGAAAAAGAAGCACTGGCTAAGCTGCGTCATCCAAGTCACAGTCGGGAGTTGGTAGGGTATCTGGGATAACGATTTTTCAGGGTGTTTAAGTTTGATTTGATGTTTGCACAAAAAGAGGAAACGGACATTAGGCCGCTCAGGACTTGGACCTGTGACACCGTGATCGAAAGACAAAAAACCTATATCCCTGAGTCTAGCAGTAGGTAGCCCGCTTCTGTAAGGCAGTTTAGCTTCGATAGTCTTCTTCCAGAATGCGGTCGCATTCTGGAGGGCTGGCATATAGTCCGCAATGGGGTTATTCCTTGAGCGCCGTGATGCCTGGAATTCCCCCTAGAATGCATCTGAGAGGCCCGAGAAAGGCTATTAAGGCTGCTGAATGTCCAATTCTCCAGTGCTGGCGAAGCCGTCGGAGATTCCATTGTCTTTTTGCCTTTTTAGTGTAGACCTGGCCTGGGAGTCCGGTTCATAGCACGGTTGCTAGAGACTGGTCTTTGCCACTGTGCGCCGGTGATTAGGGCTTATCTAGTCAGTGCCAGGGCCTGAATAGCCGTTGCCACCATTTTTGCTTAGAGGTCTGCTTAGGGGCTTCCAGGAGCAATAATCTTTGCTCAAGCAGTTCTGATTTAGCTTTCCAGTAACCGACTTCCTGGGATAGTTGCTCTATTCTGTTGATAAGGGGTTGCATTTGCAGGCTGTCGTCTGAAGAGGGCTTAGTGGGTAGGGGGAGGTCTTCGATGATATACGACTCCCCGAATTTGGAAGGGACCAGCCTGGCCTTGAGCCTGCCTGATTTGATATGCCGGCGGATGGTGACTATGGAGACCCCTAAAGCCTGAGCAGCCTCTCTCAGTGTATAACCACTCATCAACAATATTGTAGCACCTTAGTCAATAGTCCTGGAATAGGGCTGATCAGTATGATCAGGGCGTTGTGTGACTATGTTGAGAGAGGAGGCGAAGTATGAGGGATGCAGGATTGGAACGTTGGGCATCTTGGCTAGGAGCTATGGGATGTCAGAATTGAGACGTTATTCTCAAATGTGGGGATCTTCGGCTGAGAAGTAATTGCCGTTCTTGTGTAAGTAGGAGCCTTTTCAGTGAGGACATGGCAGGCTGTACTGGTCTTGAGGTCTATGGTGATCCCGTATAAAGAACGGCCAGTACCTTGGCTGGAGTGGTACCGGCACATCTAACGAGGTGAAGTTGATTAGACTCGTAATAGACGGCATCCCCGGGCTTGAGAAAGTCAACGCGGTCCCCGACTTGCACTTTTATTTCGCCCTCCAACACGTACAGAAATTCCTGGCCGGAGTGCGCGGAGAACTCTTCTGTCTCGGTCGGCACCAGCGTAACAATAAACGGTTCCATGAATCGGTTGGCCTTGTCAGGGGCCAGGGATTCGTAAGAGTAACCGTAGAGCATGCTTTTGGCCTCTCCATAGCGGGACACCGGCCGTCGTTGATCCTTGCGGACAACCGTCATGGGCTCGTAAATTCCTGGAGATATGAAGTATCCCATCTTCATGTCAAGCGCTTTGCCCAGCCTAACCAACTGCCCCAACGCAGGGATTAATTTGTTCGATTCTATACGTCCCAGTGTGTCTACATCTATCCCTGTTCGGCTGCTCAGGTCCTTAACGGTAAGTCCCAGTATCTCCCGAACTCTGCGGATCCGACCGCCGAGGGATTCCTTTCCCTCTTCAGTTGCTTCCAGGCGGGGGCGCTTAGTCAGGTCAGTGAGAAGGTCATCGTGCCTCGGTGCGCTGCCCTTAGCGCGACTCGGTCTGGCAGGATTATTGCTTTTTGCCCTGTCGTTTTTCATACTATCCTTCTTTCTACATTGCCCTTCCGGACACGCCGATGTTACGGGCAATCACGATGCGCAGTACTTCTGAGGTTCCCTCTCCGATCTCGAGAATCCTCTGGTCCCGATATAGTCTCTCTACTTCGTAATCCTTCATCAGCCCGTACCCTCCGTGTAGTTGAACTGCCTGGTCAACGCAGCGGTGCATAACTTCTGAACAGAACAATTTTGCCATCGCTGCCTCTTTAGTAATGGGACGGTCATTTTCCCGTAGCCAGCAGACCTTGTAGAGTAGATTTCTCGCTAGTTCGATCTCCAGCGCCATGTCGGCTAGCTTGAAGGCGTTGACTTGAAATGAAGCGATGGGTCGTCCAAATTGGCAACGTGAATTAGCATATTGTAAAGCCAATTCGAAAGCTCCCTGAGACCCGCCCAGTCCCATGGCGGCAATGCTGAGACGTCCGCCATCGAGTGTCGCAAGCATTTGATGGAAGCCATCGCCTCTCTTTCCGAGAAGGTTTACCTTGGGGACGACACAATCATCGAAAAAAAGTTCCCCCGTGTTGGACGCTCGCCATACCATCTTGTCTGTCATCTTGTTAGCTGCGAACCCGGGGGTCCCGCTTGGGACAATAAGGCAGCTAAGCTCTGGCCTGCCATCCTCACGTTTACCAGTAACAGCCTGGACAATAATGACGCCTGTTAAGGAGCAAGCCGAGTTGGTGATGAAAATCTTGTGGCCATTGATAGTCCAGTGGTCTCCGTCAAGTGTCGCGGTGGTTCGGGAACTACCAGCATCGGAGCCAGCATCTGGCTCCGTCAGGCCAAACGCAGCTAGACACTCTCCCGAACAGAGTCTGGGAAGCCATTCCTGTTTCTGCTCTTCATTACCGTAGTAATAGATAGGACCAATTCCTAGAGAGTTTCCGGCAGCTATGGTAGCGGCCTGGGAAGCATCAACTCTGGCCAGCTCTTCGACCGCAATCGCATATGAGATGTAGCCCATGCTGGAGCCGCCGTATTTCTCTGGAACAAAACATCCCAGGAGGCCTAGGTCGGCCATTTTACGAGTTAGCTCGGCAGAAAACTCCTCTCTTTCGTCTAGCTCTCGAGCGGCAGGAGCTATTTGTTTTTCAGCGAAAGCCCGAATCGCCCGGCGCGTTAAGTTCTGCTCTTCGCTCAGATCAAAATCCATGTCTCATCTCCCTCAAGGATGCTCTCTGCCTATTACGCTCAAGAGAGGATACCTCCTGACTCAAGCCTTTCTTGAACTATGCCGGAGCAGCGTCGCTACTGACTCCAGCTGCCCTCAATTTTTTGGCTCCTCTTCATAGTAATCCAGGCATTGGGGATTGCCAAGGGCATCCCTGTTCATGACAGGTCTGCCATGGATTATGTTTGTGACAGCGCCTTCTACCTTCTTCATGTTCGTGGTGTAGGGAATATCCGGTGCTGCCATGATTCTCGCCGGGACGTGTCTTGGGGAGGCTTTTTCACGTAGGTTTTTCTTGATTTTGTAGTCCAGGTCTTCCGTCAGACTATATCCTTCAGCCAATTTGACAAAAAGAAGGACACGCTGGTCTCCTCCCCAGCTCTGCCCGATCGCCAGGCTATCAGCGATCTCCGGTAGCGTTTCCATTACATTATATATCTCGGATGTACCTATGCGAACCCCTGACGGTTTCAGCACCGAATCGGAACGACCATAGAAAGTGGCGCCTCCCGTATCACTATGAAATACGATATAGTCCCCGTGCCGCCACACACCCGGGTAAATAGAAAAATAGGCCTCCCTGTATTGGTCACCAGCCCGATCGTTCCAGAAGTGAAGCGGCATAGGCGGGGCAGCCGCTTCGCAGACGAGTTCGCCTTGTTGGTCGAATACTGGACGCCCCTGCTCGTCATACGCTTTCACCTTCATCCCCAGACCGGGCCCCTGCAATTCACCAGCGTATACAGGCTGAATGGGACTCCCGGTGAAAAAGCAGCCATTGATGTCTGTGCCACCTGAACTCGAATTGAAATGCAGGTCTTTCTTGATTTCCCGATACACGTACTCAAACCCTTCCGCTGACAGAGGCGAACCGGTTTGCCATATCTCCTTTAATGATGACAGGTCGTAATCATTAACCGGTCTAATGTTTTCGTTCCTTAGGTAGTTGATGTAACTGGCGCTGCAGCCGAACATAGTGACTTTTTCATCCTGAATCAGCTTCCACATAGCTCCCGGGCCAGGGTAGGCGGGGTTGCCATCATACAGAATAATGGTGTTACCTGTGGCCAAAGAAGTCAGCATCCAATTCCACATCATCCAGCTACAAGTCGTGATAAAGAAGTGAACGTCAGCTCGCTTCAAATCGGTATGGATTATTAGCTCCTTCAGTTGATTAACGAGAATCCCAGCCGCTCCTTGAACCATGCACTTCGGCTTCCCAGTAGTCCCTGACGAGAACATGATAAAAACAGGATGGTCTCCCGGCAACTGTTCAAATTGGATTTCGGGCATCCCTCCTGACAGGAAATCATTGTAGTATACAGCGTCAGGAATATGGCTGATATCTGGTTTTTCTTCCCTGTAGCGGGCCACTACAACTTTCTCAATAGAGGGTATCCCTTTTACAATTTCAGCAGCGCTGGGAAGAGAATCAAAGGCTTTCCCTTTGTAGAAATAGCCATCAACGGTAAACAGGACCTTTGGTTCGATTTGACCAAAGCGATCAATGGCTGCTCCAGGACCGATATCCGTGGCACACGAGGCCCAGATAGCACCGATACTCGTGGTGGCAAGCATCGCCACAGCTGTCTCCATCATATTAGGCATGTAGGCGGCTACCCGGTCTCCGGGCTTTAGCCCTATTCCTCGAAGAGATTTCGCCAGCCGTCCCACAGAGTCATACAGTTCAGCGTAACTCATCCTCGCTGATTTCTGTGTTTCTCCTTTGAAGATGAAGGCTGTATTCTTATCCCTGTATCTCAATAGATTTTCGGCGAAATTTAGCCTCGCTCCAGTAAACCATTTTGTGCCCGGCATCTTAGTCACATCGTCAACCACCGTCTCGTACCCTTTGGAAGTCTTCACCCCAACAAAATCCCACACAGAAGCCCAGAAATCCGGTATCTTGTCTACGGACCAGTCATAAAGCTCTTTATAGGAATGAAAGCTCTGTCTATGTCGCTTACTAACGAACTCCATGAAACTCGTTATATTGGCATTCTTCTTTCGTTCTTCTGTCGGCTCCCAAAGTAACTTGCCCACGCTGTCTCTCCTTTGTTTCGTTAGTGCCTTTACTAATTGGCTCCCTGCCGACTACCTGTCTAAGACCGCACGTCTGCATTATCAGCTACAGGTAACCAGTATGTGTCAAGTATTGTGTACGTCGGTTTTTCCGTGCGGAAGCAAGCCTTCACCTTCATTCCTATTTCGGGTGTTCCGTACTGCAGATAGCCCTTGAATATGGTGCAGACGCCAGGTAATTCAACGTCAATCTGGAAATAGGGGGTAGTGAGCTCTATGCCAGCGCCGGCGTATTCCACACGCGCGTAGGTGTGCACCGTGCCAATTACCGGCTGGGGCAGTTCTTCCCAGGTCATGGGCTGGTTACAGTCGGGGCAGTCAGCCCGCGGCGGAAGCCACAGTCTGTGCTCTCCACATTCAGGATTGACGCATCTGGTGGCTAGTAGTTTGCCCTCTGTCAGCCCCTTGAAGAACGGGGAAAGTTTTCCATAAGTATGCCTATGGGCCAGGTTTCTCGGCCACTCTATCACTAGGGCTGGTTCAGATTGAAGCACTTTCGCGGGTTTGCCAGTATGCTCTGTTATCTTTCTCTTTGCTGCCACAGTTTTCCTCCTTTAAAAAGTCTTCCTGAGAATGCCTGCTGTTACATGTGACCCGACACCGGCGTGAGATATCCACAGTGCCTGCTTAGCATTGGGTACCTGAAGGCTCTTCCAATCATCAGGCTTTTTCTTGCCAAAGGACTCCCAGATCCTGGGGTCGCCATGGAACTTGTCATATTTGCCCTGTAGTTGCCACAGGCATTCGACTCCAGAGAAGATGCCGGTTGCCCCCACAGCATGCATGGTGCCTATTAATCCTCCCGACAGATTGGCTGGACATTTACCGCCGAAATAAGCATCTCCCGATTCAATGTAATCAGGTTCCTGTCCATAGGGACGGAGTCCGATGTCTCCATAGGTTTGAATGTCACTTATGGTGAATGCATCATGCAACTCCACCAGGTCAAGCTCTTCAAGCGGGTTAGTGATGCCGGCCATCCGGTAGGCAAAATAAGCGGCAAATCGTGACGCAGCGAAACTTTCAAATCCTGGCCAGCGTTGCCCCTCTTTTTTGCGCAGGCCCTTATACATATCGGCCGTCTCGTGTGGCAACAACGGGATCTCCATGTCTCTACGATCCGCTACCCTCAATGTATGGCTCCCGCCGGCTATGAAAAGTTCGCAAGGTTTATCTGTCAACTTGTAGGCAGTTTCTTCATCACAAAGCAGCATGCAGGCGGCGCCATCTGTCATGGCACAGCATTCCAGGAAACGCAACGGGTAGGTTGACATCGGGCTGTCAAGGACATCCTGGATCGTGTATTTGCCTGGCTGCTGGGAATACGGCGAGTAATAAGCGTAAAGGTGATTCTTGACTGCCACCTTGGCTCTGGTCTCCTCGGAGAGGTTGTAAGCCCAGGCGAAACGGACTGCCATAGGAGCGTAGTAAGCAGCGTAAATGCGGGAAAGCCTGGTCTCAAAGTCCTTACAGGCTGCGTTAGCGATGTAGTAGTTGCCTGTTCGCGTATCCACTTCAGACATGCGCTCCCAGCCTACGGCTAACGCCACATCAGCGTATCCGCTGGCTACTGCCATAGCGGCTGTCAGCACTGTGGAGCCACCGGTAGCCCCGCCAGTCTTGATACCTATATCATACATGGGATCAAGGCCTAGGTAGTCGGTGACCTTGGCTTCGCACAGGAGCTGGTCCTGGAAGTGGTCGGCAAATTCGCCGCAGGCAAGGAAGTTGATCAATCCCTTTATTTCGGTAGGGGAAAGCTTTAAGTCATTATTTTCCAGCATCTGTCGGAACGCCACCATCACCTGCTCTTCGAGCTTCATTTCCGGGCAGAACTTCTTATAATTCGTCACCCCCCCGGCAACAGCAAATACTCTTCTATTCCATTTGGGAATGCGCCAATTTCCTTTCTTCAAAGTAATCATTGTGATGACTCCTTTCTCTGTAGATTAGCGACCGCAGTTCTATCGTCTATTGTAACCGCCCTCAAAATAGCATCGGTTTGTTCTTTCACATATGCCCTGAAAGTCCAGTGTTTTCTCAGGTGCCAACGCCTGAGAGCCCAAGCATGGCCAAGAACGACTATGTCGTGGGCAATCAGCCTGGGATCGTCGATATCAAACTCACCCTGTTCAACGCCTCTGGCCAGCAACTTCACAAATACAGTCAATATACGCGCTTCGGAGTCGAAGATGCTTTGTTGGGCATTGCCGGGCAGGTTCTTCGTTTCCTGATATGCAAACAGAGTTACATCTTGATTATCTTCGTGCCATTCATAGAATCTCTTCATAACCTCTACAAGGGCAGTTGTCGGGCTGGCCGTTGCCAATTCATCGGCGCAATCTTCCATGGAACTCGCCTGTTGTGAGGTAGCACTGTTGATAATCGAATAGAGAATCTCCTCTTTTGAACCAAAATAGTGATACAGCGCACCGGCACTCATGCTGCAAGCTTTAGCCAGCTCACGCATATTGGTCCGGTCATACCCCTTCTTAGTAAATACCCTTGTAGAGCAACGGACTATGTGATTTCTGCGCTCTTTGACCAAAGCCTGGTCATTGCTGAAGGTACGTATGGTGAACTCTTTGGGCTTTTGCGCGCTTGATTGAACGAACATTCAATCTACAACTGCTGTCCTACTATATCATCCAGCAGAACTTCCGTCAACAACTTGTGCTCGCTGACTGGTAAACACTAGATACGCACCAATTTTCTATCGGGGCTATGGGAAGCGGCAGTGGAGAGATTTGACGGGACGTTTGAGGTACATGACAATGATAACTCAGACGCTGGTATCACCAAATTGCGATGATTTAGGTGACGGACCTAAGTCTACAATAGAGAGGGCTTTCAGTGTGGAATTTGCCCTTTCATCAGTTAAGCATCGAAATGATTGCACATTTCAAGTCTTTGTGCAGTTTCACCATCAGCTATACATAGGATTTTTGCCTCGTTG
>SMTZ1_10004710_pt1 | contig 25139 bp, 18 predicted proteins | sample DeeMarSWOR136_30_FD_25667 | JGI IMG/M metagenome (IMG submission 25667) | reverse complement strand
TGCACAACTTGGGGTCGATCCAGATGAGAATGGGCTCGTGGGATCAGGCACGCGAAACGCTGCTCCAGGGGCTCGCCATGAGCAAGGATGTTGGAGAACCTGGCGTGGCGGTCGCGTGTTCCCTGCTCCTCGGTCAACTCCACCACCGGATGGGCGCCTGGGACGATGCGCTCGACCACTACCTCAGTGTCATCCGCGATTGCGTGCGAATGAAGGACCTGCTCAGAGAGGCCAACGCCTCAGGACTCCTCGGCCTGCTGCACCTCGACCGAGGCGACACTGAGGCGGCACAACCTCTGTTCACCCGTCAACTGGAGGTCGCCGAAAAGGTCGGCGCTCGCGACGAGCTCGTCGCCGCCCACATTGGTCTCGCACAGTACCACCTGGCCCGAGGCGAGGATGACGAGGCAAACCGTCTGGCCCTGAAAGCGGTGGAGGTATCCCGCCAGATCGGCATTCCTGTACTCAAGGGTGAGGCGCTCACCGTCGCAGCCACAACATGGAGTGCGCTCGGGGAGAGGGAGCAGGCCCGTGAAGCGTTCGATGAGGCCATTGAGCTTCTGCAGTCGACCGGCGCACCGTACGAGCACTCCCGCGCACTGGCTGCCTCGGGATGGGACAGGATAGATGCCGGGGAGACAGAACGAGGGTGGGAAGATCTCGGAGAGGCCGAGACTATTTTCCTGAAGCTCGGTGCAGCACGAGAAGCGTCGAAAATCTGGGATGGCGTGAAGGGCGCCGACGATTCCTACGTCTCGAAGCTTCGTAAGGAGGGGAAGGAGCTCGCGACCCTCTACCGGATCAGCCAGGTTATGAACTCAATCCTCGATCTCGATCGCTTGCTTGACAAGGTCATGGATCTCGTCGTCGAGACAATGCGTGCAGAGCGCGGCGTCCTGATGCTCCTCGACAGTCAGACTGGCACTCTCGACGTACGGGTCGCGCGCAATATGGATCGGGCTACGATCGAGGATGCGCGTAACATCAGTCTCGGAATCATCAGAGATGTGGCACGACGCGGACAACCCGTCGTTACTGCAGATGCCCAGACCGATGCCCAGTTCAAGGAGCGGGAGAGCGTCGTTCTGTACGGCATCAGATCGCTACTCTGCGTTCCCCTCAAGATCCGGGGAGAGATCGTCGGCACGATCTATCTCGACAACCGACGCGCGTCCGACATGTTCGGCCCGGACGATGTCGAGTTCCTTACGGCGTTCGCCAACCAAGCTGCCATCGCGCTCGAGAATGCGCGTATCTATGTGGAGCTCAAGGAGGCCAAAGAGCGTCTGGACCAGGAGAACATTGCTCTCCGCAAGGAGGTAGTGGGCCGCTATCGGTTCGAGAACATCGTCGGCCGAAGTGCGAGGATGGAGGAAGTATACGATCTCGTAGAGAAAGTGTGCCAGAGCCGAGCCAACGTACTCATCTTCGGGGAGAGCGGCACAGGGAAGGAACTTATCGCCAAGACGATCCACTATCACGGCCCGCGCGCCCAGGGGCCGTTCGTCCAGATCAACTGCGCTGCCCTGCCCGAGACCCTGCTGGAGAGCGAACTCTTCGGCATCGAGCGGGGAACGGCAACCGGTGTCGACCGCCGGATCGGGAAGTTCGAACAAGCAGACGGAGGAACGCTCTTCCTCGACGAGATCGGCGATATGAGCCCTGCCGTCCAGGCCAGGGTGCTGCGCGTATTACAGGAGCGGGAATTCGAGCGCGTGGGCGGGCGAAAGACCGTCTCGGTCGATGTCAGGATCATCGCCGCAACGAATAAGGATCTGGAAAGCCTGGTGAAGGATGGGACCTTCCGCGAGGATCTGTACTATCGTCTCAACGCGACCGGGAACTCACCGGCATCTCACCCGCCGCCATGCGCCTCCTCACATCCTACGACTGGCCGGGGAACGTGCGCGAATTGGAGAATGCAATCGAGCGAGCCGTGGTGATCGAGTGCGGAGCCGCCATCGCTCCTGAGAGCCTGCCCCAGGCTGTGGTCCAGGCCGTGGAGGCGCCAAAGACCGAGCCGACCGAAGAAGATCTGCACCATATGGACTACCGGAAGGCGAAAGAGGTGCTCATCGATCAATTCGATCGCGACTACCTGGAGGATCTTCTCTTCCGTAACTGCGGCAACATATCCCAGTCCGCCCGGGAGGCAGGTATGGACAGACGAAATCTCCAGACCAAGCTGAAGCGGTACGGGATCGATCCAGAGAAGTTCCGCAGGCAATAGGATACCACTACCTGCCACCACTTCCTGTTCTCCCCGATCGACCACAGCACTTCTCCGTTCCCCCTCAGACATCGATGCCATGTCAACCAGCGATGCCCCAAGAGACGGCGACGAGCCCCGAGCCGCGGAGATCCGCCCTCGGCTATCAGGGCCATTGAAGCCTTATCCGGCCGTGAACATCTAGACTGCTGCGGCGTGCAGGCTACACCCGATACTACCTCTCCGGGCGCGTAACTCACCGACTGGTATGAGGATGCCCCTGACCGACGAGCAGCAGGTGCGGCACCCAGACCGCACCCGGCCGGGCATCACATATACCTGCGCCTCGCGTCCATGGCTATCGTAACAAAAGGGCAGACAGTAAGTTATGATCGTCACGCAGAAACGGAGTGGAGGGATTCATCCCGTGGCACAGGTCTTGCTTTACCAGAATAGTGCGCGGGGAGCAGTGATGGCCCCGCAGAGGAAAGTGGAAGCGACCCGGCGGCACAGAGCCCAGGCGTTCTCTCTTGAAGGAATGGAAACGTTATGATAGACTACTCGCGGCCTCTGCCATTCCGATCAGAGGAGCCGGTCCTGCGCCGCCGGCCGCAGACCGAACCAAGGGGAGTTCGAGGGCTCCCCGGCAACAGGAGGGAAGGAGAATGCGTAGACAGAGAGGAATCGGATGGTGGCATGGTGCCATTGCAGGACTTCTGCTCCTCGCGGGAGCAGCGGCCTCATACGGCATCGACATCGAGCCTGATGATGACTCCTGGGTCGATCAGGCTAACCCGCCGATGAACTACGGCACTGACTGGGACATCCACGTTGGATACTGGAACGGGATCCAGCGCGGGTACTTCAAGTTCGATGTGAGCGGCATACCTGATGCCGACACGGTATACGAGGCCAAGGTCTATCTATACCTGTACGGCTCGGGCGGCCCTGTCGTCAACTACGGGATGCATAAGGTGTACGACGACTCCTGGAGCGAGACAACGATCAACTGGATAAACCAGCCCATGACACACGGACCGACGATCTCGGTGAATGCGATCGGCGGCATCAGCCCGCCCGGCTGGTACATCTGGGATGTAACAGATGATGTGGAGATCGAGCACCTCCTCCTGGCAGATGACATCCTCAGCCTGGTGCTCAAGCTCGAGGACGAGGCCCCACCGCCTCCCAATTGGCCGTGGGCCGAGTTCTACGCCAAGGAGAACTTCACCAACGAGCCGTACCTTATGGTCGCTCACGGGCACCGGGGGTTCGAGCCCTCGACCGAGGTGTTGACCGGCGTATGGCAGGGAGATGCCGCGTGGTCCGACACGGACGGCGACGGGGATCTTGACCTCGCGCTCCACGGCAACTCGAGTATCACCCAGCCGGGCACGAATGTGACCGAGGTGTACAAGAACTTCTACCTCGGGTTCACCTATCTCCACCAGAACCAGTCTCTTGACGGCGTGTGGAGCGAGGGATCGAATTCGATGGCCTGGGGTGACTACGATGGAGACGGGGATCCGGACCTGGCGGTCGCAGGAGACACGGGCTCGGGATTCACAACTTCAGTCTATCAGAATGACGGCGAGGGCAACCTCACGCTCGACGCGAATCAGAATCTTCCGGGTGTGAAGAATGCCTCACTCGCCTGGGGTGACTATGATGGCGACGGCGACCTCGACCTGGTACTCGCCGGACATGACGGTACTGCCAACATCTGCCGCATCTACGAGAATGACCACCGACACCGGCTGGTCTGGGACCCGAATCAGAACTTGACGGGTATCAACGCCGGCTCGGTAGCGTGGGGCGACTACGATAACGATGGGGATCTCGACCTCGCCATCGCCGGCGGCTCCGCCGGCGGCCGGATAACGGAGCTGTACAAGAACGGGCCCACCGGAACCCTGACGCTCGATCCGAGCCAGAATCTGGTCGGAGCCAGTCTCTGTTGCCTGGCGTTTGGCGATTACGACAACGATGGCGATGTCGATCTGGCACTGACAGGATCGACTGGCGCCGGAGCCCAGAAGTCATACCTGTACGAGAACACAAATGCTGTCTACTCCCTGACCGACAGCCTGCGCCATCTGTACCGCAGCTCCCTCGCATGGGGAGATGTCGACGGCGATGGGTACCTCGACCTCGGGCTTATGGGGTATGACGGGGGCACGCTCCACAGTTACGTGTACTACCAGTCGCGGTGGCCTCTGATCGGCATCTTCACCGAGCGCGATTGGGGATTCTCGGGCGTTCGTGAAGGCTCGCTCACATTCGCCGACTACGATGGAGATATCGATCTCGATCTCCTCATCACGGGGGCGACATGGGACGAGCCGCGCGCAGACCTGTACGACAACCGGGGGACGATCAACACCGCGCCGTCCCCGCCGACGAGCGGTTTTTCCTCGAGCCATGCGGCAGGCGTGCTCACGCTCGCCTGGGGGAACGGCAGCGATACCGAGACTCCGTCTTCCGGCCTGTACTACAACCTGAGAGTGGGCACCAGTTCCGGTGCGGACGACGTGAGGAGCGGCGTGCTCGCCACGCCGATGCTGGGGAACTACCTCCAGACGAATTCGATCTCGCTCAACGTTCCGAGCGACATCTACTACTGGAGCGTACAGACGGTCGACCCAGGCATGCAGGTCTCCAGCTGGTCGGGCGAACAGGTGTTCACTCCTGGCGTCACCGTACAGATGGTCCCGGATACGACCCCGATCATCATCCCGCAGGGAGGCGGGTCATTCGGATTCACCGCCATCCTCACTAACAACACGGCGTCTCCACAGACGGTCCAGGGATGGATCGAGGTGACACTCCCCAACGGCAATCCGTATGGGGGGAACCCGGTCATCGGTCCGCTCAGTGTAACGCTCAACCCCGGCCAGGTTTTCTCCAAGCACATGACGCAGAGCGTCCCGGGAAACGCACCTGCCGGTGCCTACGTGTACGACGGCGTGATTGGCCAACCCTATCCCATACAGCTCGACAGGGACGGAATCGAATTCACCAAACAGTAAGACTCCTCCCTCCACCCTCAGCTTGCAGAACGAAGGACCTGGGTTCCATTCCCAGGTCCTTCGCCTCCCCCCAATTCTCAGGATATGAGACACTTTCCCGGACGAGTGAGAATCTTAACACTGCTTCTTCTCTCGAACATATGTGTCGCGTGCCCGGAAATCCCCCGCTGCCGGGGCGCAGACGGGTTGATCCCCGATTTTTGCACTCGCCGTGTATCTGGTACGATGATTGCTCCCTCTATAAGTATGATAGGAGTCCTTCCTTCTCCTCTTCTCCGGGAACAGACTCCATCGTACGTCGACCAGCGTACGTCGACCAGATGCGCCACTGAGGGAGGTTATCGCATCGATGTTCGGCAAGCTCACCCCAAGCCCCCCACCCATAGCAGTGGCTCTCACTCCGGACAGGGCGCTGGTCGCGCGAGGTGACCTGTTGGGATGGAGCTACACCATATCCAACATGACCGATCGGGCGTGTGACCTCTGCGCGTGGTTGTCTCTCCTGTTTCCCGATCTCAAGGAGCGACGGCTGGCCGGTCCTCTCGCCCTGAGCTGCGGCCCGCGGCAGATGTACGACGGCCATCGGACCCTGCTCGTCCCGGCGGATGCGCCCCTCGGCCAGTACAGGCTTGCTCTGCGCGTCGGCCCGGCGGGACGGTACCCACGCCTGTGGGATGAGGACGAATTCCGCTTCCGCACAATCGCATTTCCATCCTGGCCCTAAATGCAGCCCGCCGGAGACAGGCCGATCCCGCCCCACTCTCCTCCTCAATTGTCCGGCGTCGATGTCCGACGTGCCAATCGACATCGCCCCCGGGGCGCCGGCTCTATTCTCTCCGCGAGCTCTGCCATGACCGGCTGATGTCGGCAAGCGTTGGTGCGGTGTCTGCACCGCACCCAAGGCTCCCGGCGACGCCGTACCGAATGCGACCATGCCCGTCGCGTGTCCATAATCTACCACTGCGCATATAGTTCCGTCCATCGGGTCCACAGATCACCGGTCCCACGGCAGACTGGCACGGTGCTTGCTATGATGACTCTATAGATGGCGATGCGGACCGCCATCTGGTGAGGATCCGGAATCCAGCCGGAGAAAGCGAGGTGAATTAGGATCATCCCGGGAGCGACTGAGTTCCCACAGCGGCAGTCGGCCTCACCACGGGTCTCTTCGGTTGCACATCTCCCCTTCGCTCGGAGGGCGTCCTTCGCCCTCCGAGCTCCTAACTCTATCGGGCCTGTCCTCCAGACAGAAAATTCCATTGCCAAGGGGCGAGCTTTCCGGTAAAGTAACGGTAAACGGGCCTCGACGCCCTGACGCGGTATGGGGCGGACGGACGTTCCCCCGATCAAGGCCATCTGCCGGGGACAGGAGGGACCTCTGATCGAGCCCATGCGGGCATGGGGCGCCTATCCGGGCCCCCGCACCATGAATAGGAAATGACTTGATGATCGAGGTACGCGATCTCCATTTTTCCTACCGATATGCCGGTGGATCGATCGATGCCCTTCGCGGCATCACGCTCACCGTCGACCATGGCGAGTTCGTCGCCGTAATGGGCCCCAACGGCTCCGGGAAATCGACACTCGCCCTCTGCCTCAACGGCATCCTCACCCCGACCTCGGGCGCGGTCATGATCGACGGAGAGGATTCAGGTGCACCTGGCATGCGCTGGAAGATCAGACGAACGATAGGCCTCGTCTTCCAGAATCCGGACAACCAGTTCATCACGTCCACTGTAGAACGAGAGATCGCCTTCGGCTTAGAGAACCTGGGCCTCCCCTCACGCGACATCCGCGACCGTGTCGAGAGGACTATGGCCGCGTTCTCTCTCGAACGGTATCGCCACACTGCTCCACACAACCTCTCTGGCGGCGAAAAGCAGAAGGTGGCGTGTGCTGCGGTGGTGGCGATGGAACCGAAGTGGATCATCCTCGATGAGCCCGCCGCCTTGCTCGATCGCCGCGGAGAGGATCAGGTCTTCCAACAGATAGAGCGTCTGCGCGATCTCGGTGTGGGAGTGATCCTCATCACCCAGAATGTCCGGGAGGCACTCTCGGCAGAGAGGCTCGTCCTCCTCGACAGGGGGCACGTCAGTGCCGACCGTACTCCTCCGTCGTTTGAGCCGGGAGAGGGGCTTGAATCGCTGCCTGCGGTACGCCTGGCCACACAACTGAAGCAGAACGGTATTGGCATCAGTGACCTCCCGGTGACGCCACAGGCTCTCACAGATGAGCTCCATCGGGCCTACGGTAATCGTTCCTTTGAGATCAGGGTCTCTGAGGCAGATCATCCCGGTCCGGCGAGCCCGTCTCCAGCGCTCGCGCTCTCGATGCCCCCTCAGCCGACCGGTACGTCTTCCGACACAACCGGGGCAGGCGCGACCCCGCGTTCGCCTGAACAAGCGCTCATTGAGATGCAGGATGTCGATTTCTCCTACCGGCACGGACTTCAAACGGAACGCCCCGCACTCTGCGACGTGGACCTCAGGATCGGCGCCGGCGATTCCTTCGCCCTCGTCGGCCCGACAGGTTCAGGGAAGAGCACCCTCGCGCTCCACCTGAACGCGCTCCTCAGGCCGGATCGCGGTCGGGTATTCGTACAAGGAGAGCCGTTGACCAATGGCAAAGGGAGGCTGGCTGAGGTGAGGCAATTTGTCGGGGTCGCCCTCCAGTACCCTGAAGATCAGTTCTTTCTCGACACTGTATTCGATGAGCTCGCGTTCGGCCCCAGGAATTTCGGTCTCTCAGAGTCAGAGCTGCCCAACCTGGTGGCCGAAGCGCTGACTATGGTCGGACTCGACCCCGATCAGTTCTCTTCGCGCTCCCCGTTTACTCTCTCCTATGGTGAGGCGAGGAGGGCGGCGCTGGCGGCGGTGCTCTCGTGGAAACCGGACGTCCTCGTTCTCGACGAACCCACGGCCGGGCTCGATGCTCAGGGGCGAGGAGCGATCGTTCAGCTCATGCGATCTCTCGGCGCCGCAGGGCGGACAGTCATCATCATCTCTCATGACGTTGACCTTGCACTCGAGGAATGTACAAGCGCCGGCATACTGGATCAGGGCAAGCTCGTACGGGCTGGGCCGCCGGGCACACTGGTAGCTGATGATCTCCTGTTACAGGTTGGACTGGCCCTCCCCGAGGTGACCCAGGTCATGCGGCACCTCAACGCTCTCGGATGGCCTGTCTCCGGTGCTGTCGCCTCGGTCAGTCACGCCTGCGCCGAGATCCTCGGCGCCCTCTCGTGAACGCGTTCGGCCGCACCTCTCATGTATGAACCTGGAGGCTCTTGTGCAGTGCCACGATAGGCACTACGATATTCAAGACTCGAACCCGATCGGCGCTGAGTGCCAGGGGTTGCCCCGCAGTGGGTTTTGGGGACATATTGTCGTATGGGCGCGCCGAGGCTGGTCCGGACGTAGAGGGTATACCATGAGCAGGTCTCTCCTCGCGATTACGCTGCTGCTGGCGCCAACGATCGCCCTTCCCCAGACAGCACGCATCACCATCGATACCGCTACCGATCTAGGGGCGGTGAACAAAAACGTTCTGGGCACCAACATCTCGGTCCATTTGCCTGAGTATTACATGCTGAATCTGATGCCTCAGGGGAAAATGCAAGACCTCAGGCCCACCGTTGTGAGGTGGCCTGGAGGCAACGCAGCCTGCGAGTACAACTGGAAGATCGACGGAGATTTTCGAGACACCCTCGGCGCAGAATACGGACTGAATATCGTCGACATCGCCCAGGTCTGTGAGACGATAGGTGCGGAGCTCCTGATAGTAGCCAATTTCGGGACGATGAATGCAGAGGATGCCGCCGACTTCGTAGAGTTCTGCAACGGTCCAGTGACCTCTGAGTGGGGACACGTGAGAGATTCGCTCGGGATTCCCGAACCACTCAATGTACAGTACTGGGAGATCGGCAACGCGCTCTATGATGAAGAGATGTGGCATTACTGCTGGACCGCCCAAGATCCGAGGAAGTACTACTTCGGCGGAAGCGAAGAGAGGAGGGGAAGCCTTTCTCCGTTTCCCGCCTTTCCCGCGGCAAAGGGCGACCTGCTCGTGAGCGATGGCTCGCCGAATCAGCGGATCGTGATCCGCTTCCCCGATGTCGTGGAGGGCTCAGACACTCTCTGGGTGGGCCCTGATACTTCCAGTCTCGAGCCATGGACACGGATCGAGAATCTCGGCGAGGTTCAGGAGGGGAACTACTACCAGATGGACTACGAGAACGATGTCGTCACACTCGGCAACGGCAGGCACGGAAACATCCCCGAGTCAGGCCACATCGTACTCTGTGAATACACCACCACCAACCATGATGGCTATGTCGATTTTGCCGATGCAATGAAATCCGTCGATCCCACGATCAGGATCGGCATCTGCCTGGACCCCGACCCGACCTGGAGCCAGGATACCATCGAAACGGTACTGGACCGGATCGACTTCTACTCAATGCACCAATACCGCCAGGAAGATACCACATTCCCTGGCGAATATCTGCAGCGAATCCGCGCTCCGACAAGATACCTCAGGTTGGCGCATGAAAAGAGAAAGGCTATCGACGAATGGGCCGGCCCCCATGCCGAGGGGATCGGCCTCGCCATCACTGAATGGAATTGGATGCTCTGGAGGCACACCCGCGCCACTCCGCTGGCAAACGTGAGCCTGGCCAATGCACTCGTCTCCGCAGAGGTGCTGGGGAGACTGAGCACAGAGGCTGACAGCCTCCATCTGGTCGTGGCAAACCACTTCTGTGCCGCCACCGCCTGGGACCTAGGCTACCTCGCCCTCATAAGCCACGAGTACACGCGGCGGCCCGCCTTCTATGCGTTCATGTTCTTCAACGACTACTTCGGGGAACGACTCGTGCACCGCGAGGTCGAAACGGACTGGTACGTTGCCGGGAACGACACAGTGCCCCTGGTGACGGCCTTTACGAGCACGAGCCTCTCCGGCGATACGCTCCATCTTATCGCCATCAACAAGCACGACACCCTTGACTACGAGACGGAGATCGAGATCTCCGGCTTCGAGCCTGATTCGATCGCCTTTGTGTACACCCTCAATGGAGATAGCGTGTACGCGACGAACGAGGAGGACTCAGCGAATATCACCATCCAGGACACCCTGATCACATATGCCTCGGAAAACTTCACCTACACGCTCCCAGCACATTCCCTGACTGCGATAGCCTTTCTGAATCGCCACATGGGCGAGGACAGCATCACTTCCTATCAATTGCAGCAGAACGCGCCAAATCCATTCGCGTCCTCTACGACGTTCGACTATGCGATCCCGGAGCCGGGCCCTGTCGAGCTCAGGGCGTACAACCTCCTCGGCCAGCGGGTGAAGACGTTCCACAATGGCGGGATGCAGCCCGGCCGGTATACGATGACGTGGGACGGCAGGGGAGACGATGGCATAAAGGTGGCGTCGGGTGTCTACTTCATCGTGTTGCGGGCAGGGGATCTCGTCGTCGCAAAGAAGGTGCTGCTAGTGCGGTAACTCAAGCAGCCAACATTATGGGCCCTCCTGAAATGCCTGGAGGGCCTTCTGTTCAGTCACACCGGTTGGAGGCTAGCGCTCGAGGACAACGAGCGTGTCCCCTTTCTCTACTTTCTCCCCCTCGCTCACATGGATCTCTTTCACCGTCCCCGCAGAGGGGGCCCGGAGTTCATTCTGCATCTTCATCGCCTCCAGGATCAGGAGTCCCTGGCCCCGGTCGACGGTCTCCCCGGGCGCGACCTCGACGGCAACGACGAGACCGGGCATCGGCGCCTTCACCACTGCCCCGCCTCTCCCGTGAGCTTCACCACGCCCTCCCCCGATCCGCGCCCGTCGCGCCTCCTGCACGCTGGCCAGATAGACATTCCCATCGATCGACAGCTCATAATCGCCCTGTACCGTCTCCACCTCCAGCTCGATCTGGCGCCCCTCTATGATCGCGGACAGGAGTGAGCTGCGAACAGCCTCGATATCGACAGCGACCTCACGCCCGTCCACCGACACCGCCAGCCGGCCATTGACCTCCTCGACATCGACCTGGAACTCCCGGTCTTCGACTCTCACCACGTACTTCATCGCTCTATTGCAGTCCTTCCCTGCGGGCTACAGCCTTCCAGCGGCTCATGCGCTTCTGCTCGCCCGCGAACCGACGAGGCACTGTCCTGCCGCGCTCGCGATGGGCGNNGGGCGAGCACGGCGGCCACTATCGCTGCCGCAGCCAGGTGACGCCCGTCCCCTTCCTGCGCCTCCAACTCATCGACGATACCTGTATCATAGTTACCGGATCGAAATCGGGGATTGTCGATCACCCGGCGGTGGAACGAGACTGTCGTCTTGACCCCCGTAATGGCATACTCGGCAAGAGCCCGGCGCATGCGCTCAATGGCTTCCTCGCGGTCCTTCCCCCAGACAATGAGCTTGGCGATGAGAGGATCATAGAAGACTGGAACCTCATACCCCTCGTAGACCCCACTATCGACCCTTGCCCACGGACCGGAGGGCTCACGCAGCTTCTCGATTATCCCCCCCGAGGGCATGAACTCGTTGTCGGGGTCCTCAGTGTAGATGCGACACTCAATTGCCGCACCGCGTGGTGCGAGACTCTCTTTCGAAACGGAGAGAGGTTCACCTGAAGCGATCCGAAACTGCTCGTTCACGAGATCGACACCCGTCACCAGTTCAGTCACCGGATGTTCGACCTGAAGCCTTGTATTCATCTCCAGGAAATAGTAGTTGTGTGCCTCGTCCATGAGGAACTCGACAGTCCCCGCACTCTCGTATCCCACGGCTCTCGCCGACTTCACGGCTGCCTTCCCCATCTCCTCCCTGCGCGCCGCATCGAGGACAGGGGATGGAGACTCCTCGATCAGCTTCTGATGGCGCCTCTGGACGGAGCACTCGCGCTCTCCGAGGTGTACGGTATTGCCGTGTGAGTCGGCAACGATCTGAAACTCGATGTGGCGTGGCCTCTTCAGCAACTTCTCGAGATAGATCGTGCCATCGCCGAATGCTCCTCGTGCCTCATCGGCGGCCATGGCGAGCGCCCCCGCCAGACTCTTCTCATCCTGGACGACCCTCATCCCCTTACCACCGCCGCCGAGCGCTGCCTTGATGATGACCGGAAATCCCAGCTTCTTCGCCCACTCGGTGGCCTGACCTTCGTTCTCAATCGGCCCTTCGCTCCCCGGCACCACGGCAACACCCGCCCCTGCCACCGCCCGCCGTGCGAAGAGCTTGTCCCCCATCGCCTTCATCGCCTCAGGGGAAGGCCCGACGAAGACAACGCCGGCTTCTCTGCAGGCGCTCGCGAAACTCGCGTTCTCCGCGAGAAACCCGTACCCGGGGTGAATCGCCTCTGCCCCCGATGCCAGCGCAACCTCGATGATCGCGTCGCCCCGCAGATAGCTCTCCCGCGAGGGGGCGGGACCGATGCAATAAGCCTCGTCCGCTACTCGCACATGTAGCGATGTACGGTCTGCTTCGGAAAAGACCGCAACCGTCTGGATATTCATCTCCCGGGCGGCTCGCATCACGCGGACTGCGATCTCCCCTCGATTGGCAATAAGTATCTTGCTGAACACCCTTCCTACCCGCCTCCTCGTTCCAGCGCGACCTGCTCCTGCCGCTGCAGGAGACGCGACATCTACATTGCAGCGGCCTCTACACTACAGCGGAATGGACCCATGCTTCTTGGGCGGATTCTGCTGTCTCTTGTTCGTCAGCATCTCCAGAGAAGCGATGATCTTTGGACGCGTCTCTCGCGGCTCGATCACCTCATCGATATATCCCATCTGGGCCGCAACATAGGGACTGGCGAACCTCTTCGTATAGTCCTCGACGAGTTGCGCCCTCATCGCCGCCGCATCCGACGCCTCCGCGAGCTCCCTCCGATAGATGATATTCACCGCTCCTTCGGGCCCCATCACCGCGATTTCGGCAGTAGGCCAGGCGAAGTTGATATCACCCCTGATGTGCTTTGAGGACATTACATCGTACGCTCCTCCGTACGCCTTCCTGGTGATCACTGTGATTTTCGGAACCGTCGACTCGCAATATGCATAGAGAAGCTTGGCCCCGTGTTTGATGATCCCGCCGTGCTCCTGAGCGGTCCCCGGCATGAACCCCGGTACATCCTCGAATGTTATGAGCGGTATATTAAACGCATCGCAAAACCGTACGAACCGAGCCCCCTTTACCGAAGAGTCGATATCGAGCACGCCGGCCAAAAAGGACGGTTGCTGAGCCACGATCCCCACAGGCATCCCGTTCATCCGGGCGAATCCGACGATGATGTTCTGAGCATAGTGCTCGTGCACTTCCAACAGATCTCCATTGTCGACGACCATTGTTATTGCATCTCTCATATCGTACGGCTTGATCGAACTCTCCGGGATAATAGTATCCAGATCTTCCTCCATGCGCAATGGGTCATCCGATGGCTCGATGCTCGGTGGGTCCTCGAGGTTATTCTGGGGAATGAACGAAAGAAGCCGCCTGATCTGGGTACTGCACATGCCATCGTCGTCGGCGATGAAGTGACATACTCCGCTCTTGGTTGCATGCACCTCCGCTCCGCCGAGCTCCTCGAAACTCACTTCCTCATGAGTCACGGTCTTGACAACATCGGGCCCTGTAACGAACATGTGGCTGGTACCGCGAACCATGAAGATGAAGTCAGTCAGCGCCGGCGAGTAGACCGCTCCCCCGGCACACGGCCCCATGACTGCCGAGATCTGTGGTATGACGCCGGAGGCCAGCGTATTCCTGAGGAATATCTCCGCGTACCCCCCCAAGCTGGTAACCCCTTCCTGAATGCGTGCCCCGCCGGAGTCGTTGAGGCCAATCACTGGGGCCCCGACCTTCACCGCCTGATCCATCACCTTGCAGATCTTCTCGGCATGGGCGAGCGATAGGGTCCCGCCGAACACAGTGAAGTCCTGGGAGAAGACGAAGACAAGACGTCCATCGATCGTCCCGTACCCGGTCACGACGCCGTCACCGGGTATTTTCCGATCCTCCAGGCCGAAGTCATGGATCCGGTGCGTCACCATCGCATCGAATTCCTGAAAACTCCCCTCGTCGAGGAGGAGGTCGAGCCGCTCGCGGGCCGAGAGCTTGCCCCGCTCGTGCTGCTTGGCCATCCGTTCTGGCCCACCCCCCTCTTTCACCTTCTCCCTGAGCTGCCGCAGTTCCTGGATCTTCTCCTTGGCTGTCATTGGCTTGCGTACTCCTTGATTATTCTTGAGGCGATCACAAGCCTCTGGATCTGATTGGTCCCCTCGTAAATCTGTGTCAGTTTCGCATCCCGCATCATCTTTTCCACGGGATAGTCGCGCATGTACCCGTACCCGCCGAGAATCTGCACAGCGTTCGTCGTCACCCTCATCGCCATGTCCGACGAGAAGAGCTTCGCCATTGCACACGCCCTGCTGATGTCCTTGGCCCCGCTGTCGATCCACCGACAGACCGAATAGACGAGAGCACGGGCCGCCTCGATCTCCGTCGCCATGTCGGCAAGCAGGAAGCTTACCCCCTGGAACGAGATGATAGGCTTGCCGAACTGAACCCGCTGGCTGGCGTACTCGGCAGCCGCCTCATACGCACCTTGTGCAATGCCGACAGCAAGCGCCCCGATCATGGGGCGTGACTTATCCAGCGTCTTCATCGCCACCTTGAATCCATCGCCCTCCTCGCCCAGCAGGTTCTCCTTCGGGATCCGACAGTCCTCGAAGATGAGCTCTCTGGTCGACGAGCACCGATGGCCCATCTTCTTTTCCTTCCTCCCGAAACTGAAGCCCGGCGTGTCTTTCTCCACGATGAACGCCGCGAGACCCCTGACCCCTCGGGAGCGATCGATGGAGGCGAATACGGTATAGATTTCGCCTTCACCAGCATTGGTGATGAACTGTTTCGTTCCATTAATAATGTACCCGTCCCCATCCAGCACCGCGGTCGTCTGTATGTTACTCGCGTCACTCCCGGCCTCCGCCTCAGTGAGAGCGAATGCGGGAAGCCTTTCTCCCGCAGCGATCGGCGGAAGGTACTTCTGCTTCTGTTCTTCTGTCCCCGCAAGGAGAATGGGGAATGATCCCAGAGATGAGACTCCGAATGTCGTGGCCACACCGCTGCAAACGCGCGCGAGCTCCTCGCCCACGACTCCCAGCTCCATCAATCCGCCGCCGGTCCCTCCGTACTCCTCGGGAAGAAAGACGCGGAACAGATCGGCCTTGCCGAGCTCCTGCACGATCTCCCAGGGAAACTTCTCCTGCTCATCGAGCTCTTCACGAACTGGTTTGATCCGTTCTTCAGCGATCTTCCTGGTCAACTCTTTGATCATCTGCTGCTCTTCCGTCAGGAAGTGGTCCATCCCTCCCTCCTTTCTCCAACGCCAGCCATCTCCGATGTACTGCATTCTCTCCATGCCCGCCCCACAGAATTCAGGGACGGATGGTCTGGCGAGTCATTCTCAGTCAGCCCGGTCCTCGAACGTCTCTTCGAGATAGCTGATGATCTCAGTGGTCGGCGTCCCGGGAGTGAACAGCCGCCCGATGCCGAGTGCGTCAAGTTTCTCAATGTCCTCATCGGGAATGATGCCCCCGCCGAACACAAGGATGTGCTCTACTCCTTTCTCCCTGAGTAGTTCCAGGACGCGAGGGAAGATCGTCATATGGGCCCCGGAAAGGATGCTCAGGCCAATAGCGTCAACGTCCTCCTGGATCGCCGCATCGACGATCATCTCAGGTGTCTGGTGAAGGCCGGTATAGATCACCTCCATGCCGGCATCACGCAGCGCCCTTGCCACCACTTTTGCTCCTCTGTCGTGGCCATCCAACCCGGGTTTGGCCACGAGTATTCGAAGTTTCTTCACCCTGCATCCTCCTTGGATCGCACTCCTCCTCACCGATCTATCATCGAGAGAATCGCGCCGCTTGCATCTGCCCTCGTCTAGCCAGCCCGGTGCCCGATGAATATGGTTTCCGCTCCGCCGTCTCTGCCCAACGAACCAATCCGCGTCGCGTGATTGCGCTCCCGATCCCACTCAACAGAGGAAACGCGGGCCAGGCTACCCGCCTGCCAACAGACAGGCGACTGCGATCGCATCGATCTTGTTTCCCACTGTGTCAGACCGAGATGTGACCACAATCGGATACCGGCCGCCGACCACCAGGCCCACAGCCCGGGCCCCCGCGAACGAGACGAGCGCCTTATACATCCCGTTGCCCACTTCGATCTGACTCACAATGAGAATGTCTGCCCGCCCGGCTACGTCACCGCCAACTCCCTTCTGCTGCGCGGCATGCTCGGACACGGCGACATCGAGAGAGAGTGGGCCATCAATCCATGCCCCTTTGATCTGCCCCCGCTCGCCCATCTTGGAGATCACCGCCTCCTCCATCGTCACAGGCATGGTCGGATAGACGGTCTCCACCGCAGCGAGGAGCGCAACTCGAGGACGTTCGTTCCCGAGGGCCCTCGCCACGGCAATCGCGTTCTCGATAATCCCGATCTTCTGTCCCAGGTCGGGCGCGGCCACCATCCCACCGTCAGAGACGAGGATCAGCCGCGGAACTCCCTCAATCTGAAAGATGCCGACGTGCGTGAGGAGCCGCCCGTGCACGCGGAGCCGACTCCCGTCTTCGAGGACGACCTGCATCATCTGGGATACGGGTATGCGGCCTCTCATCAAGATCGCCCTGGTGTCCGCGCAGACGAGCTCCACCGCAATCCTCACTGCCGATCTCATGTCGGTCTCCTCGACCAGTTCCGTCGTGCTGAGGTCGAGCCCGAGCCCTCCTGCAGCGGCTTCCGCTTGCTCTCTATCTCCGACCAGTACCGGATCGACCAGGCCGAGGCGCCGTGCGGCATCTACAGCCTCCAGATCGTCGGCATCGTTCGGCGCAACGAGGACAAGCCGCAAAGGCCCCAGACCTCCGACAACGGTCTGCGCGCGATTACGAAGCTCCTCAAATGTCCGCACTGGATCGCCCATGGGAAGACCGCTATGCCTCATGGAGCAACTGAGATGAGACAACTGCTGCTACCGACAGCGCCGCCATCTTGTTCATCCGTGTGTCGGAGCGCGAGACGAGGCTGACCGGCAGGCGCAATCCCCAGATCAGTCCTCCGAAGATTGCTCCGGCGAATTCAATGATAGTCTTGGAGATGATATTCCCCTCTTCGATGCTCGACACCGCGATGATGTCAGCATCTCCGGCGACTTCACTCGTGATCCCCTGGAACTCTGCGGCATCCCGTGACACGGCAACATCGAATGAGAACGGGCCGTCGACGACCGCACCCTCCATCCGGGCACTCCGGCACATCTTCGCCAGAGTGGCACTCTCCATCAATTCCCCGCTATGCTGATTGACGACCTCGGAGGCACCGAGGAGGACCACTTTCGGCCTCTCGACTCCGAGTGCTCGCGAGACCTCGACCGCGTTCTCGATTATATCGCATTTCTGCTCGAGATCAGGCCTGATGACGACGCCGCCGTCAGTGATGATGAGGAGTTTATGGTATCCGGGGATGCCTAGCACTGCCGTGTGGCTGACTGTCCTCTTCCGCCTCAGTCCATACTCGCCGGAAAGGAGGATCCTGAGAATGAGAGAGGTACTGATGAATCCCTTCATTACTATGTCGACCGCCCCCTCGCTCGCCAGCCCGGCGACCGTATGACAGATCTCCTCGTCCCCGGCCACGTCCTCCACAGCCGGTTCCTCACCCCCGATCCCGAGCTTCTCCCAGAGCCCCAGAATCTTGTCCCGATCCCCGACGAGATGGGCCTCGACGATACCCTGGCGCCCTGCCTCCGCCACCGCCTCCAGCAAAGACACGTCGAGGGCTCCGGCCACGGCGATCCGCCGCGGTCCATCCCTCCTCCCGCTCTCCTTCGCCCGCTCCACCACCTCATCCATTGTTCGCAACGCTTCACAAGCTTTGTTCATAGAAGCGCTCTTTGTATCCAGTAGCTCAGTTCTTTCCCCGGACCGGAGTGATCAGCCGACTCCGTACTCCATCGCCTCCTCCATACGATCAATCACCCGGAATGCCCCGTCGGCGAGAGCCTCCATCTCATGCTCACCTGGTATGACATGGACCGGCGCAAGGAAGCCTATGTATTCCCGTACAGCGGCAATGACCTTCTTCGATCTGGCCATTCCCCCGGTGAGCACGATCGCCTCAAGCGTGCCGGCCAGCGCCGCCGCCATGGCGCCGATCTCCTTCGCCACCTGGTAGATCATCGCATCGAAGATGAGCTCAGCCTCGGCATCCCCCTGTTCGATCATCTGCTCCACCTCCCGGACGTCGGCCGTGCCCAAATAGGCATACAGCCCACTCCCGCGGGACAGAAGATCGAGTAACTCCTTCTTTCCATACCTCCGTGAAAAAGAGAGCTCGACAAGCGGCCCGATGGGAAGGCTCCCCGCTCGGTTGGGTGAGAACGGTCCCTGTCCCAGGAGCGCATCGTTCACATCCACGATCCGGCCTTGCTTAAGGGCGCAGATCGAGATGCCGCCACCGAGATGGGCAACGACCAGGTCGATGTCTCCGATGCTCCTCCCCAGGATCGCCGCGACCTTCCTCGCCGAAGCCTTGATGTTCAGCGTATGAGAGCGACAGCGTCGCGTAATCCCCGGGACCCCTGAGATCCTCGATCTCTCCCAGAATTCATCGACGGTAACCGGATCGACGATGTAGGCGCGGACTCCGTGGCGAGAGGCAAGCCGGTCTGCAATGAGCGCGCCGAGATTACTCGCATGGTCTCCGTAGCGCCCCGAGCGAAGGTCGTCGAGCATGGCCTCCCCGACGAGATATGTGCCACCCTCCATTGGCCTGAGCAGACCTCCCCGTCCAACAATTCCGACGATCTGCCAGTCTGATTCCGTAGCACTCTCCAGCCATTCCTCGACGAGCCTGAGGCGGCCATCCAACTGATCAGTCGATCTGGCGTCCCGCACAAGGGGCGAGCCGACATGATCAATGTCCTGACTCTTGAGCTCGCGCTCCCGTGTCCGTATTGCAATCCTCGTCGACGTCGATCCCGGATTGACTACGATGACCACCTCTTCGCTCATCGCTCCTCCCCGCCTACCCCCCGGCAAGGGGCAGCAAAATGTCAATCTCGTCCCCACCCGAGAGCGTTGCCCCCGCCCCGGCGAGAGACCGCGCCAGCACCCCACGATGGAAGATGACCAGATATGGTTTGAGCTCTCCCGTCGTCCCGCAGAGCTCGGCGCCGAGTCCCGGATACGTATCGCACAGGTGTGAGATGAGGCCGTGGATATCTCCGCCCCCGACATCCGCCTCGATCTCTTCCCTCCCCGCCGCCCGGGCCAGCGGCCCAGCCAGACGCACCGTGATCCTCATCGATTCTCTCCCGGTCTCATAGACGATGCCCGATCTGTTCACGTTCGAGTTCGCGGCGCGCTGCTCACCGGGGCGGCGACGACCGGATACTGCATCTAGGTCCCAGTGAAAGAAGGCTTGCGCTTTTCCAGGAACGCACTCGTCCCTTCAAGTTTGTCTTTGGTCTCGAAAGTATCACCAAACTGGTCGGCCTCGTACCGCAGCCCCTCCTCAAGAGAAATATCCAGGCCGTGATCGATTGCCCGCTTCGCTGCAGCAACGGCAAGGGGCCCCTGGCCTGCCATCGTTTTCGCGAGCTCGATCGCCTTTGCCAGGACCTCCTCGCGCGGCACGACATGTTCAACAAGCCCGATCCGAAGTGCCTCCTGTGCGTCGATCATCGATCCGCTGAAGATCAGTTCCTTTGCTTTCCCTTTGCCGACCAGCCGGGACAGCCGCTGCGTGCCCCCATACCCGGGGATGATCCCCAGTGTCACCTCTGGTTGTCCGAGCTTCGCACTCTCGGCAGCGACTCGCACGTCGCACGCCAGAGCGAGCTCACATCCTCCCCCCAGCGCGTACCCATTGATGGCGGCGATCACGGGCTTGGGCAGACGTTCGATCTTTGACAGCACGGCCTGACCAGTCGTCGCCAGCCGAATGGCCCCCTTGCGATCGAGGTCCCGCATCTCGGCGATATCTGCTCCCGCGACGAACGCCTTCTCACCAGCCCCTGTGATGACGACACCGCGTACTTCACTGTCGGCCCCCAGCTCTTCGACACTCTGATCGAGCTCTGCCACAACCTCGTGGTTGAGCGCGTTCAGGACCTTCTGTCGGTCGATCGTCAGGATCGCGATCGCCCCATCGCGCTCGACACGGATGTGCTTGTACTCCATCATGACCTCCTTACATTTCTCTCCGCCATCGATCCGGCATGACCGGCCGCATTCAATTCACAAAGAATGTAGTCGCTCACTTCGTGTAGTCGTAGAAACCCTTTCCCGCTTTCTTCCCGATCGTGCCCTCCCTCACCATCTTCTCGAGAAGCCGTGGGGGCGCGTACTGCGGCTGCTTGAACTCATCGTGCATAATCCCGGCGATATACAGTATCGTATCGAGCCCGATGAAATCGAGCAACGTCAAGGGTCCCATGGGGTACCCGCACCCCAACTTCATAGCGACGTCGATGTCCTCCACCGACGCCACCTCCGCCTCAACGGCACGGATCCCATCAAGGAGATATGGAATGAGCAGCCTGTTGACGACAAACCCGGTCGTATCCTTGCATGCCACGGGAGTCTTCCCCAATGAGCTGACAAATCCGAGGCCGGCCTCGAATGCCTCATCGCTCGTCGCCGGAGTCCGCACCACTTCGACAAGCTTCATGAGCGGCACCGGATTGAAGAAGTGGAGCCCGATGAACTGCTCGGGTCGCTTCGTCGCACCGGCTATGTCGGTTATCTTGAGGGAGGACGTATTGCTGGCAAATATGGCATGAGGAGGCGAGATGCCATCGAGCATCTTGAATAGATCCTTCTTCACATCCACGTTCTCGGTCACCGCCTCGATGATGATGTCACAATCTCCGAGGTCTTTGAGCTCAACCGTCCCCGTGATCTTGACCAGGGTATCAGCCATCTCTTCCTGCTTCAGTTTCCCCTTCTCCACACCCCTGGCCAGGACCTTCTTGATCTTTCCCAGCCCTTTCTCCAGAAGTTCATCACTTATCTCCCGCACTACTGTCTCGTATCCGGACTGGGCAGAGACCTGGGCGATGCCCGAGCCCATCAGCCCGCAGCCAACGACACCGACTCTGTTGATCGCCATCTCGCCTCCTCCTTGCGTTCCCGATACCATTTAACCTTCATCTCCGACGGCGCGCTCCTATCTTGTCGCTGCTCCTCCTTGAGTCGCACCTGCTGCCTCGGCTGCCGCCCCGCGGACGACTCCTACGGAGTAGCGGTCGAGGTCCAAGTACTTCTTCGCCACACGTGCCACATCTTCCTCTGTCACACCGGCGATCCGCTCCTGATACAAATCAACAACCTCGAACCCGATCCCCATCGCCTCAGTCCTGGCATAGAGAAGAGCTTGCGACGAGTTCGTCTGGAGCCGGACATCGCGACTGCCGATGAGATGCTTCCTGCCGCGCGCGAATTCCTCCTTGGTGAGACCTTCATCGCGCACCGCCCGCAGTTCCTCGAGGATACCCGCCTTCGCCTCTTCCTCCTGTAGAGGGTCGGTGCCGATATAGATCTTGAACGCAGCACCGTCAGCGTGAGCATCGAGATAGGAGAATACAGTATACGCCAGTCCCTTGGCGTCCCGCAGGTTGACGAAAAGACGCGATCCCATCCCCGTGAGCGCATCATTGAGGACCTGGAACGCGTAATAGTCCGGGTCGCCGATCCCCGGCCCGGGCATGCCGACGACGAGGTGAGTCTGCCGCTTCTCCTGAGCCTCGGCAATCTCTCTGGGAATCTCCGGGCGCTCCGTCGGGCGCAGACGGAGCTTCGGCAGCTTGCCCGGCCTCATCGGAGCGAACGCATCTTCGACAATGGCCTCGACAGCCTCGCGATCAATGTCGCCGACGACAGCGACGACGAGGGTATTGGCCAGATAGAATTTCCTGTGCCATGCCCTGAGATCTGCCTGACCCAGCCGCCCGATGCTCTCCTCGCTCCCCTCGACGGCCAGTCCGTACGGGTGGCCGCCATATACGGCCTGATCGCACAACTCGAGAGAATGCGACAGGAGCTGGCTCTTCCCGATCCTGATCTCCGCCGCTATCTCCTGCTTCTCTTTCTCGATCTCTTTGGGATCAAACGCCGGATGGAGGACTATGTCGGCGAGAATCTCTACTCCATCCTCCAGATTCTCGCTCCCGATGTTGAGGAGGCACCCCACATACTCGTGGTCGACATGTGGCTCGAGCGCAGCTCCGAGCGCCGCCAACTCATCGGCCAGTTCCTCTGCCGACCGCTTCTCCGTTCCCTTGACCAACACCTCTTGCATCAGATTGCTGATCCCATTATTGCTCTCCCGCTCATACTTGACGCCGCCCGGAGCAAGGATTGCGACAGAGACGAGCGGGACCGCATGATTCTCCTTGAGAAGGAGAGTAATCCCATTGTCCAGGTTGACCTTCTCCGTAACCCATTCGTCGGGCGAGGGCTCGACCGCAACCGATGCCATGGTCCGGGATAACCGCCCCTCGAGGTCGGCGGCCGACAGATCCTGCTCGGGGACAGTCTCCCCCGTCGGCACGTACGCAACCACGGTGCAGTTGTCGACTGTGAGGTACTTCTGCGCCACCCGCCTGACATCCTCACGTGTCACGCGCTGTATGCGCTCGTAGAACCGATCGAACAGACGGTAGTCCCCGTACTGCTCGCCGATGATGAGCCAGATGGCCTGATCCTCCACCGTCTCGTTTCCCATTCGATGCTCTGTCTCAACCTGCGCCCTTGCCTGCCGCAGCTCCCCCACAGAGACAGGAGACCGCTTCAGCTGTTCGATCTCCTCGACAACCGCATCGAGCGCCTCGCCGAGGTTCTGGGACTCGAGCTCCGCAAAGACCGTGAATACACTTTCATCGAGATCTGTCGAGTTATACGAGCCGATGGAGGTGACGAGCCCCTTCTCTTCCTTCACCACACGCTGGAGGCGCGACGCCCTCCCCTGCCCGAGGATAGTCGCAAGAACATCGAGCGCGTATGAGTCCTCATGATTGACATCAGGGGTGTGGAATCCGATGCGGAGAAAACTGTACTCAATGTCGCCCTCGTACCATCCGACCCGCATTCCCTCTTGCTCCGGCTCAGGAGGGGAACGGAAGAACGCGATCTCTCCCGGCTCGGCCTCCCGATAGACCTTCCGGACCTTGGCGAGCACATCCTCGGTCTCAACGTCGCCGACCACCGCCACGATCATGTTGTTCGGCTTGTAGTAGGTCTGATACCAGCTGACAAGGTCTTCTCGAGTAAGGTTCGCCAGGACATCTTCATATTCCTCGATCGTCACGCCGTAGTGGTGTTCCGTGAATGCCAGTTCGTACAGCTTTACCCAACTGTATCCCCAGGGATTATCGAGAGCAGCCTTCTCTTCATGGAGGACCACCTCGCGTTCATGATCCACCGCCTCCTCGGGGATGGTCGCGTGCATCATCGCATCCGCCTGGATCTCGAGGCCGAGATCGAAGTGGCGTGACGGCAAGATAATGATGTAGTTCGTGCCGCCCGGGTAGGTGAACCCGTTCAGATACCCGCCGAGACCGTGCACCTCCTGGGCGATCTGCCCGACCCCACGCGATTCAGTTCCCTTGAAGTACATGTGTTCGACGAAGTGAGATATTCCGATCAGGCTCTCCGGCTCCGTCACTGCGCTCCCGACCTTCGCCCCGGACAGGATTGCAACGACCGGAGCGGCGTGGGCCTCCTTCACAATCGCCGTGAGCCCGTTATCGAGCACGACTCTCGTCATGTCCTCGGCCGTCGACGTTCCTACAAGAACCGCCGCAGCAATGAGGCCCACAGCCAACAGCACGCGAATCACATTCATTCTCGGCCTCCCATGTCATAGATCCCGGGTGCCTCTAAACTCCCTGCCCTGTGAAGCTCCAAGCTCCTCTCTCCCTTGTGCCTGCGGTCCCGCACACCGCGCGCCGCCGCGATCCATGCAGAAACGGGCGGGAACCATGGACCGGACCCGGTGGAAATGGCGTGCGAACCTATTATCTTAGACCGCCTTCCAGCACCTGTCAACCCTATTGGGGCGCGCCCCGAGCCACCTGTGATCTGCCCGCTCAACCGGTCTTCCCGCCGGGTCTCGATCCGCGACGGCACAGCTGGTCGATCAACTCATCGGTCGTCAAGACAGAGGCGAAGCCGAAGGCCAGGTTGAGAAGAGTCGCCAGGTGCATCTCCTCACTCACGGAGCCCGTGGCATCTGCGGGGAAGAAGACCCGATGGTCGCGGTAGTAGGCATCTCTCGCCGTCGACTCGCAGCAGAGGTTTGTCATGATCCCGCAGAGAACCAGGTCCTCGACCCCGAGGCAGCGGAGAACCGTCTCGAGGTCGGTATTGTAGAATGCAGAATAGCGATGCTTGATGATGACCTTCTCCCCGGGGAGGGGAGCGATCCCGACGTCTATCTCACTCTCCGGCGTCCCCTCGAGGCATCTCCCTTCCCACCACCAGCCCATGATTCCCACGTCCAGGCCGTCCGGGTGGTGCACGTGGCGCGTATAGATGACGGGCCGCCCCTGTCTCCGGAAGGCGGCGATAAGCTTTTTCACGTTCGGCAGTACGGCGAGTCCACCACATGTGAATGTCGGTGACGCCGGATCGAGGAAGAAGTTCTGCATGTCGATCACCAACAACGCCGCGGCAGCGGGATCAAGCTCCAGTCTGTGCTGATTGTACGCCTCGATTCTGCGCAGCCACTCCTTCGTCCTCTCGGGAAGAGTCTCCGTCGTCACATAGTGCCCCATATCCCGCCTCCTTGGCGTTCTACCCGATCACCAGAACCGAAGGGCG
>SMTZ1_10002214_pt1 | contig 25146 bp, 22 predicted proteins | sample DeeMarSWOR136_30_FD_25667 | JGI IMG/M metagenome (IMG submission 25667) | reverse complement strand
AGAGAAGCTGATGGTGGGTGAGTTGGTTTACACAGGAAGTTTGCGAACGAACGTCGCAGCAACTGTTAGCGCTGTTCCTTTTAGGGGTGGCGTGGCGCGTTTAGCGTCAGAGCTGTTTGCGCAATCTGGTGATGTTCATCTGGTTTTAGGCAACATCAGTGAAAAAGAGTACACGACGGAAACCGCGGATGATCGTGGAAAAAGCCGAGGTGAAGCATTGGCGCGTCTCGCACGAATTGTTTGCGCTGACATGAACATGCTGGCTGAAGCAGAAGTAGTCCAGATCGCAAAATACGTCTACGCGAGGCAGGTTGAGCAAGTTGCTGAGGGGCTAAGCCAAGTTTACGCTCGTTTCAGATCGTTTACAACCGAAAAGGTTCCTGCTGTAGTTACGGGTCTCGGTAAAGATTTCATCGCGAGAGTTGCCGCCCAAAAAATCGGGGTTACCGAGATTTTTGATCTCGAAAAACTGTGTTTTGGTGATGCTTTTGTATACCGTCAGCATGGAAAGGCTCAAAATAGCATTTTTAAGGCGTTACCTGCGGTGGGTGTGGCGTTGATGGCGGCAAGCAAACTTGAAGGGAGAAAGGTGAAGTGGACGCAGTAGTAAAAATCGGCGGCAGCTTAGCCAAAGACCCAGAGCGGCTGAGAGCACTGTGCCGAAAGCTGGGTGAACTCACAAAGAAATACGTGTTTATTGTAGTGCCGGGGGGAGGTAGCTTTGCTGATTTAGTGAGGGATTTTGACCGTCGTTTTACTTTATCTAGTAATATCTCTCATAAGATGGCTATTCTAGCCATGGACCAGTTTGGATTATTGTTGTCGGATTTTGCGCCTAATTCACGTGTTATCCGCAGACTTGAAGACGCCCAAGAGTTCTCGGAAGCGTCGAATGTGCCGATTTTTCTGCCTTCGCATTTTATGTTTCATGAGGACCCTCTTAAGAATTCGTGGGATGTCACCTCAGACTCCATCGCAGCCTACATTGCTGGGAGATTGCACGCTGAAAAATTGATTTTGGTCACCGATGTAGACGGCATTTTTACGAGTGACCCCAAGATGCATTCAGATGCGGTGCTGATGGAGCAACTTTCAGTTGAGGCGCTGCTTAAGGTGGAGCAACGAACATGCGTTGACCGTTTTTTGCCTAAACTACTTATGGACGCTGGGTTTGACTGCTACGTGGTTAACGGGAGATATCCGGATAGAATTGAAGCGGTTTTGGCGGCTCAGCAGGCTACTTGCACGTTTCTTTCGTCGAGAACCCGATAGGCACGTTTATCTTAGGAACTTCGGTGATATTCTTATGCAAGCGGATTCTTCTGTTGTGGCTATAGTTAGGGGCGAGCGGGGGTACGCTCCAGTTTTCAAAGCTCTTGACCTGATAGATTGGAAAAGAGCGCTGCTGGGTTACGATACGGTGCTTATCAAGGTTAACTTCATAACCACCAAAACATGGGATACGGGCGCAACCACAGATCCCATCGTAGTTGAAGCCATAATCAAAAAGCTTGAGGATTTGTCAGTAAAAGTCTGCGTTGTGGAGTCAGACGCCACCATAACCAATGCTGACAAAGCCTTTGAAGTTACTGGTATGAAGGACATGTGCAGCCGCAACGGCGTCGAATGGCTCAACCTCAGGTATGTTAAAGACAAGGTTAAGCTTGAGGTGCCTAACGGTGAAGTGTTGAAAAGCATAACTGTGCCACGTTTGGTCACGGAATCCGCGGTTATAAGCGCGGCGAAACTCAAAACGCATGTTAACACCACAGTAACTTTGGGCATGAAGAACATGTTTGGCTTGCTCCCTGATAAGTTTAAAGGCAAATACCACATGAAAGGCATAAGCAAAGTCGTGGTTGACATTAACACCGTGCTTAAGCCAGCGTTAACTGTTATTGACGGTTTTGTGGGCATGGAAGGTCAAGGTCCCATTGACGGCACACCCGTCCAGATGAACCTCATAATTGCTGGAAGAGATGTAGTTGCAACGGACGCTACCGCCGCTCGAGTTATGGGCTTCAATCCTGACGAGATAAAACATATTCGCAGAGCCTTTGAAAAGGGCTTGGGAAGCAGCGAGGTTCAAATCGAGGGTGAAAAAATGGAAGCAGTGATCAGAGCCTTCAAACGACCATAGCAAATAGCAATCTATCGAGAATGACAGGAGAGCACCGAACTACTGAATATTTGCAACTTGAAACTTCATACGTTATGCTTCGGTTGCGGTTTTAAACCTTTTTTTAAACGCACCTTGTATGGGAAATCTGAGAAGCGCTGCGATTCCGCTCAACGCTATGAGTTTCTCGCCTGCTTCATGTTCTGTGCTGACTACGATTATGCTGCCTCTTCGCTGCTCCACTTCTTGCATGAGCTTCTCTAAATGCAAGCGTTGCTTATCCCCAGCCTCACGCAACATCGTGTCCGCCAACACAAGCGTTCCAACAGCACCTATCTGCACGGCAGTCTCAACCGCTTCCAGCCCATAAGTGACCGTGGCTTCGCTTTTTCCTAGCCTTTTCATAACCTCTTCTATGATTTCTGTTTCAGCCACAATGCGCATTTGCTTCGCCGCCCTTTGAAGCACACCTGAACGCAAAGCCTCGTAAATGCCGCTTATGCCGCCGTTGTTAACGCTCTTTATGTCCACAACTGACTTTGCTATTTCTGCAGTGTCATCTGACAGGAACTTTGCGAAGTCGTTTTTGATATAGTCCACGCCCAAGATGACTATGGGGGCGTTTTTTGCCGACCAGAGCTGGTTTAGGCTGTTGACCGCGCGTTTGAAGTAGCTTTTTGTGGCAGCTATCCGTTTTTCGGCTTCGTGCTTTCCAGGCAGTTTCATGCGCTCCTCTAACTTGATGTCTACGCCGTACTGCTTGGTCTCCGCTAGTGCAAAGCCTTCGTCATCTATCGCTAGAATAATAATTGGTTTCTCCGTTCGGCTCGCCCGTAGCAGTCTTTCAAGAAGATGCTTAGGCCATTCCGTCTTTTCGATTGTCACAGGTTGGTACAGCGCTATGCTCAAAGTGTGGTGGACGCCGGTTGGCATAATATCTGGCGCCTGAATAATTATTCCGTGCACTCGTAGCTTGCCCAGAAACTTGTCCCAAGCCACGGATTCAACTTTGACACCCATAAACGCTGATACACGCTCGCCACTTTTTGGTCTGGAATATTCTTGGTCAGTCTTTATAGCTCTTGAAGAATAAGCGTAAACCTCATCGCCTTTGTAGATGACGTTGTACAGGTGCCAAAGGTCATCATCAGAGCTGGGAACAACCTTAACAAAGCCTTGCCGCAGGTTTTTTCCAATAATTTTCATTTTCTGCCTCTTAAAGTAGATTTGTTGATTAGGTAAATAGCTTTGCTTCAACTAAAAAAACTAGCGAGTCCAATCGAAAAGGCTATTATGTTCTTTGCCACCTTTCAAGTTCCATACGATACATGGTGAAACAATGATACTTGTAGACTTCACGTATGCACTAAAGAAAATCGAAAGAGGCTACAACAACCGAACCTTATATGTTAACCTCTCAGAAATGAAAATCAAAAGCAGGTCCGTCTCGGAAAAAATGAAAGAAACGTTCACGGGCGGTCGAGGTTTTGACGTTTGGCTGCTGTGGAATGCCCTGCCGAAAGACCGAATTACAAAGTGGGATGAGCCTGAAAATGAGGTTTGCTTAGCCGCAGGTCCGTTGGGTGGCATTCCGGTTTATCCTGGGGGCGGAAAAAGTATTGCTGTAGCCATTTCGCCTTTAACGGGTATCGTAGTTGATTCTAATGTGGGCGGCTATTTTGGTCCTTACCTGAAATTTGCGGGGTGGGACGCTCTGGAGGTACAGGGCAAACCTGAATCCGAAGTTGTCATATTTATTGACGGCGATGAAGGGCGAGTCCAAGTTGAAGATGCCACGGCGCTTCCTTCAGAGACACAATTGATTACAGATGCTATGTCGCAGAAGTATGGCGGCAGTAACCCGCTCAGCATATCTGTTGTGTCTTCTGGTCCTGGCGCTGAACACACGTTGATTGGATGCTTAAACATCTCGTGGTACGATGTGGTAAGGCGTGTGCATAGGTTCAAGCAGGCGGGCAGAGGCGGCATAGGCACGGTGCTGCGCAACAAGAAGGTAAAGGCAATAGTAGTGAAGTATTCGGGTAAAATCACTGTTGATAGCATTGGCCCGGCTGACGCCGCCTTAGTGAGAGAGATTGGCACTGCGTATAACAGAGAGATCAGGGCGCTTGACCCGAAGCAGAACGAAATGGCGGTCATCGGCTCTCCGCAGCTTGTTTCTGCAATGAACAACTTTGACCTGCTGCCTGTGGACAATTTCAGGTATGGTAGTCATCCTGAGGCGGAGAAGCTTGGCAGGGAAGTATACCGAAACAAGTTCGATTCAGGGTTTGATGGCTGCTGGATGGGCTGTTCCATGTCATGTTCTCATGCGGTGAAGAATTTTGAGCTTAAGAGCGGTCCATACAAGGGGCAACGGGTTTTCGTGACTGGTCCTGAGTATGAGACGACTGCAGGTGTGGGCAGCAACTGCGGTATTTTCGACGTGGACCACGTTATCGAGATGAATTATTACTGTGATATTTACGGTTTGGACACCATCAGCGTGGGACCCGCTACCGCTTTCGCTATAGAATGCTACGAGATGGGCTTAATCGACAAGAAAGCCACAGGAGGCTTAGAGTTGTGCTTCGGCAACAAGGAAGCAGCGTTAGAGCTTGTGCATCAGATGGCACGCGGCGAAGGCTTCGGCGCAGTGGTGGGACAAGGCGTTCGCAGAATGAAGAAGCTGTTTGCAGATAAGTATGGCGTTGACCCGAAAATCATGCAGGACATTGGTATGGAATCCAAAGGCTTAGAGTTCTCGGAGTACGTGACTAAGGAATCTTTGGCGCAGCAGGGCGGTTACGGCTTGACACTTAAGGGTCCGCAGCATGACGAAGCGTGGCTGATCTTCCTTGACATGGTTCATAATTTGATGCCTACTTTCGAGCAGAAAGCTGAGAATCTGCATTGGTTTCCGATGTGGCGCACATGGTTTGGGCTTAATGGCTTGTGCAAGCTTCCATGGAACGACGTTGTGCCCGAAGGTAACAAGCAGACGAAAGAACCGGCTAAAGTGATGGCTCATGTTGAAACTTACGCCAAACTGTTTTACGCGGTAACAGGCAGGAAAGTAACCCCGGACGACCTGATTTTGATGAGTGAGAAAGTCTACAATTTCCAACGCATTTTTAACCTGCGCATGGGCTGCGGAACAAGAGCACAGGACACGGTACCGTACCGAGCAGTTGGCCCCGTAACTACTGAAGAATATGAAAGCCGCAGAGAGCGCTACGACAAGCAACTCAAGGAAAAACTCGACGTCAACCCAGAAGGCAAGTCAACCGAGGAGAAGAGAGCAGCACTTAGAAAATACCGCGAAGCGGAATACGAGAAGCTTAAAGACGCCGTTTACAAGCGGCGCGTAATAAAACTTCTCAAACGCAACACCTGAGATTCCACAGCCACAAATTACCTACCTTCCTTCAGAAAAAGTTTCCATAGTGCGAAAACGCTGGCAGATGGCTCGCTATTGATAGAAGCTCGCCCATTTTTTTGCGTTAACTAAGATGGTTCCACGTCGAATGTTGCGGTGGAAATCAGAAAAGCCTTTTCCGTGCATAGAAACGTGGAAAGCTGCCTTGCGCAAACTCTTCGGCAATCCTGTGCAAATGGCAAAAGCTAACGATATGAACTTGGCCGAAACTCCAAAGGCTACAAGTGTACTTCGAAGCTTCGAAGGGACAAGAAAAACCTTTGAATACAATATTCGATGTCCTATTCGTAAAGAAATTGCTTTAAATGTTAAAAATGAGGTATCAAAACCCGAATTAGGCTTTAAAGGGAATTATCTTATTGCGTCTTTGAAGGTCACGAGTTCAACATTTAACGCTGGCTTTACGGCTTCCGAAATGCGGGAAGCAACTATCCGCTTTATGTTCTTCTCTCCAGCCACATCCACAATTCTCTGGGTTATTATGCCATCAAACACTACCGTGTCAACACTCTTAGCCTCCTGCAGTTTTTCAGCCAACTGGCTCACAGGCAAACGTTCCGTTTGCTTAAGCTTAGCGTCGAGAAGAACCGCTTCAAGCGTGCCCTGCAAAGCCTTTGCTGCTTTGACGATCTCCTTTGGAACCTCCATTTTCGGTCGTTCCTTCTTCGTCTTGTAAAGCTCCTTCACAGGGACTCTGTTTTCCAATGCTTCAGTGATTTCGTTACAGTTACACTCTTCAATCTCTTTGCCTCTGGGAGCACGACCAACAAACCGTACGTTCGTAACCTGCAAAAGCTCTTTAAGAATTAAATCGCCTCCACGGTCACCATCCAAAAGCGCAGTAGATTCCCTCTCTTTGGTAAGCTTCTTTATTGATTCTGGAATTTTAGCGCCTTCAAGCGCAATTGTGTTCTGGATTCCGCAGCGCATGAGGTTTATTATGTCTGCTCTTCCTTCCACCACGATTATTTCTTTGGATTTTTCAAGCGCGGGTCCCGCGGGTAAGTCTTCAGGACCGTATTTTTCGACTTTACCTAGCTTCATGGTGTTAGAGATCTGTTTGTAGACTTCGTCCACGTTAGGCATTGATTCTATGTTCCATTTATGAAGGATTTCTTTGGCACGGTCAATAATCACTTTTCGCCTTGCTTCCCTGATGTCTTCGATTTTGTCCAAGGTAACTTTAGCTGAGCAGGGTCCAACGCGGTTTATGCTTTCTATGCTTGCGGCAATCAGCGCTGTGCTTATGCGGTCTAGGCTGGTTGGGATAGTGATGGTTCCCGTGGTTCGGTCATTTTTCGAGTGCAACTCTATTTCTATTCTGCCTATACGTCCTGTTTTCTGGAGTTCTCTAAGGTCAAGTTCAGGTCCGAAAAGTCCTTCTGTTTGGCCAAAAACGGCTCCTATCACGTCTGGTTTTTCGACGACACCGTCAACTTCAAATCTAGCTTGTATGACATACTTTATTGTAAATGTCTGGGATGTACCCGTAATTGTGCACCTCCAAGGTGTAAGTTATTTGAGTTAGGGTTAATCGCATGACGCGAGTAATTTCTCTTCTCTTTTTTCGCGACGCATGAGATTATATTCTATTATTAGATATTACTTTTATGAATTGGTAATCTTACTCTTTAAGCTTTCTGACGAATCCAGCTGTAATCTGCATTATTCCTCCCGACTACGCTTTCTATACACCTGTTTAATAGGCTTGAGAGTCACGTGCAGAACAAGCAACACCACGAATGGGATCAATAGGTTGTCATGAATGGTGAAAGAAACGTTCTTGCTTAATAGTCCGAAAGTTGCTGGTTCGATTATACGGAACTGGGTGATTCCTAATCCAGTTAATATAAAAATTAGAGTTACTGTAAGAAGTAACCATTGAACTACTCTCTCAAACAAATGTTTCGCCATTGCAATCAGATGCTGTTAACAAATGATAGCATATTACAGGTATTTAATTAAACTGCTAAAAATCAGGATTTCAAGGAAAATTCGCGTCGTTCGGGAAGCCTCTGCTTTCCCAATATCCTAGATAATCCGAGTTGTTGGATAATTCAACCTGCGTTATCCATTTTATCCATTTGTAGCCGTACTTACTTTCTGCGACCAGCTGGAATGGAAAGCCTCTTTCAGGTGGAAGAGTTAACCCGTTCATCTTGTACGCTATGAGAATATCGTTGTCCAAAACGTAGTTCAGTGGAAGAGAGGTTGAGTAGCCATCATAAGCGTAAAAGATCACAACCACGGCTTCTGGGTTAATTCCAGCTTCGTTCAACAGGTCCTTCAGCAGAAATCCTTCCCAAAGTATCTCTACCGACCAACCTTCTACGCAGTGGAGCATCACAACCTTCTGATATTTCTGGAACCCGTTAATTACATCAGAATAAGTATACTCTACGCTCTGGTTCACCAATCCCGTTATCGCCAACCGGTAAGTGCTTTCGCTCAGGGTCTGTGGTCCTTTAATGGAGTTCTCCCTGAAGTCACCTATTGAAGAAAGATCTTGACCCTCATACTCACGAATTTCTTCAGGATACAACATCTGCGGCGTGCTTTCCCAGTAGACAATGACAACCAAAAGAACAATTAAAAGCAACACAGCTGCAACAGTGAATATTCCTTTAAAACTCTCAAGTTTCTCCATTTTACCATAAAAAGAAGCAACGTCAATCTTATATCTCTTCTTAACAAATATGGCAAAAACACCTTGGTTAAAAACAAAGAAACAGAGCCACTGTAATGGTCGAAAAAACTATGGACCCTAAATTAAAAAATAGCCGATTCGGATGTTTTCTACATGCTATTGGCGTTTTCCGCGCCAATACGAGACCCACGCTTCATTTTTGCTGAGTCTATTGGGCAGCAACATAATTGTTCAGTAAGAGTTATTTTCAACGACTGCAACATGGTGTTTTAGTGCAGAGGTCGCCGAGCCAGGTCAAAGGCGTAGGCTTCAGGAGCCTATCTCGTAGGAGTTCGTGGGTTCGAATCCCACCCTCTGCACCATATGTTCTGCTTCTTCAACTGAAATCGGACTTTTCCGCTGCGCACTTTTTGTGTAGCAATTTGTGTAATTTTTTGAAGTTACCTGCGCTGATATAATATAATCGAACTCAATTAACTCGTTTGCCGGCTTTGCTACGCCATTTGGCAAGTAATGAGCTACATACTAGCGCGCGAACACTTTCACTTCAAACAGAACTTAGATTTAATCTTCGCCTGTTCAGTTTTTTGTTGATCCATATGTATAACTTCGGGGTCGATTTACAACGTATTATAATTGAATTCTGGGAAGACTCTTTTTAATTCACGCTCAGGTTCCGTCTTGTTCAGTTCTTCACATTGACAAATTTCGTCCTCGGTCTTTGTTTTGCACTGATCACAGAGGTCAGAAGGCGGCTTTATGGATGTCTTTTGGTAGATGTACATAGGATACTGGGTGCAGTTCTTGCACCAATGCCACTTATCCCATTTGCTACCCCTAACATATTCTAACACACTTATCACCTCCCTTCAATCTCTTCCGTATTGTGCTGAGGCTTAACCATGCAGAGCCTAGACTTACGAGTAAAATTTTTTATCCCAAATTAAATCTGAAGTATTGCGTTTTAATAAATATTATTGTTCATCCGCTCAACATAAATACAGTTGGCAAACAGACTTGCATATTACAAGTCCTCACAGCTTTGTTCTAGAAAATATTTCCTGGCAAATAACAGGTTTTGACGGGTTTCAGAGATTTTGCCTCTCGGCAATACATCCCCTAAGTCAATTACAGCTCTGCTTCTTCTTTTTTCAGCGTAGCTATAAAACAATCTTTGTGATATTTTTTCCCATAGTTTTCAGGTGCAACGTAAGAACTACCTTCCGACCATCTCCACATTTGACCCCGTGTAGGGTATTTCCCAACTAAAATAAATTCTTCAAATGTTTCTACAGGTTTGCCGCAGTACGTGCAGTTCATGCTTGAACACACTTCGCTGCGTTGGTTGTTGGTTTCAACACAAAAGTTTTTGGCCGTAGTTCAGAGAAAAAAATCATGCAAACTTATTCAAGTTCACTTGACTGGCAATAATCTGCTTTATCAGGGCAGTAACGTAGCTTAACGTGGCGGAGATGGACAAAACATATAATTACAAAAGCCTCATTTTTTCTGCGGTTAATCGTTGGGTGCACAAGCCGAATGGAATCACCAAAGCCGAAACTAACTCTCAAGACTCTGTTGTTTCCACTGATAGGTATAGTTGCGTTCTTCGTTTACATTTATCTTTTTCAAGTAGACATTTTGAGCATAATCGCGACTCTACAAAGTGCTGATCCGCTTCCCTACGCGTTGGCAACCGTACTTAGCTTAGTAGAAGTATTTTTTTTCTCAGTATCGTGGCGGGTCCTCGTCAATTTTCTCTTGATAAAGCTATCCGTTGTAAGATCCTATCTTTTCGTCTGGTACGGGATTTTTGTGGACATTCTGGTTCCAGCGGAATCGGTGAGTGGTGAAGCTTTGCGAGTTTACTTGGTCACCAAAGAACAAGGCGAAAGCACGTTCGGACGAGTGGTAGCGTCGCTTGTTACTCATAGGCTCTTAGGTATGACCATGAATGTGGGAGTCCTAATTATAGGCATGGCTTTACTTTTTAATGAAACAACCATCAACCCGTTAATTTTCAATCTAATCCTGATTGTTTCCTTCGGAATCACTCTAACTCTTCTTTTAATTATGCTTTTCTCATTTAAAGAACAATGGAGTCTAAAAGTGATTGACTGGTTGGTGCGGGTGGGAAAGTTCATAAGTAGAGGACGGTGGAAGGGGCAGTTAACTAGGATCAAGAAAGAGGCTTGTGAAATAGCTAAAAGCTTTCATGGCTCAATGAACGAATTCAAGCATAACCCAAAGGCACTTATTTTTTCCTTGTTTTATCTCGGAATAACCTGGATTCTCAGCTTAAGCATACCGTACTTAATTTTTATGTCGCTACGATTTTCCATCTCTTGGAGCGTGATACTTATAACTGCCACTATTACGTTAGCCATCAAATCAATACCCCTCGGAGTCCCCTTTGAGGTGGGGCTTCCAGAAATAACCATGACCACCCTATATACTTCGCTAGGCGTCCCAGCGGGGATAAGCGCCACAGCAACCATACTGACCAGGTTGTTAACTCTTTGGCTTAGATTCTTCGCAGGGTTTATAGCGCAACAGTGGCTCGAACTGAAACCTGTTTTGGCTCCATCCAGTAACAACGTATCTGTGGAGAAAACCTAATTACTCTTTCATTTTCTTTGTTTCTTGAAGGACATAGAAATAGAAATTGAAACCTTGTCATCAAACACTCAAGCGAGGTTTACCTACTAGAAACATAGTGCTTTAAAAAAGAAGTGGTTACAAAACAATAGTTAGCCCATTTGCTTACAGATTGCAAAGCCATTGGACTATTTGTGATTGTAAACGGTCAAATAGCTGGTTTTCCAGCAGCACGAGCAGACTCCGAAAGAAACGCCATCTCGGACATACACTCACGGTTGAACTAGCACCTACGTGTCGCCGTAAGAGAATGGCACAAAAGCTTTTCCAAAAAGTTGAAGTTTTGCTTAGAGAAAGACGAGTCAAGAAGTGTCTATTAGAAGTTGGATGAGATAACTTTGCCGCGTTAAGCCTTTACAAAGAAGTTGAATGTAAAAGCAGACAAACTCGAAAAATACTAGTGAAACTGAAGGTTTATTTCTTAAAATCTTGCAATAGCCGACTTATCGGCCGAGAATTCGCTTCCAGCAGGCTCAATTATCAATTTACGTTGAGAAACAAAGCTAAAACTTCAAAAGTGCAGCAAAAAATCGCTTTCACTATGCCGTGCTTGTGTTTTTGGAAATAATGTTTAAAAATGTTGATGCAGATAGACTACTTTGGTGGGGAATATGGGAGATTCTTCGCGACGAAGGGCAAAGGAGCAGACTCTCGTCCGAACCATCGTTGTTTTGATACGCAATACAACTTGGCGATGCGGAAAAGTTGAAAAGTCCATCGTTCGACACCTCTACAAGCGGCATAGAAACTTTGGGAAGCCAGGAGCGTCAATCCGAGACATAATGCAGCAACTAAATATCGTGGGCACCAAGAAAGACGAGTGCATAGATGCTATCAAGCGTTTGGAAAAAAGGAATATAGTAAAAATATTGCCGTTGTAACTGTGCAGTTACATGTTCATTTATACCTTTCTTTATTTTTTTAAGTGGCTAATCAATAAGTTTTTTAGCGTTCTCTATCAACTTGCTAACAGTTTTCAGGGAAATATTCAGTTTCTTAGAGACAGCTTTTGCTGAGGCTTTGGCTAGATCATCGACGCTGTTTATGCCTATAGCTTTCAGTTGCGTGGCTCTTTTTTCCCCTATGCCTTTCACCTGCGTAAGTTTCAATTTTGAAGTAGCAGACGTTACTGTTGCTGGCGCCGTTTGCATCGCTGGTTTTTCCAATGTAGCTTTAGTCTCTTCTGTTTTGGGGGCTTCCCCTGCTTGTGTTGGTAGAGTTTCGGGTATCGCTTCTTGATTAACTGACTTTGCTGGCTGACAAGCTTGCGCTGCAGTTTTTGGTCTTTGAGAGTAGCCTAAACCAATTGAAAAGAGGCCTAGCACGAGTGATGCAACCACCCAAACGCTTGTTGCAGTTGTTTCCATGTTAATTGGTACAATAAAAGGCACTATCGTTATGATCAAGAGGATTACGGCTAACACGTACAAAATATAATCTAATCGCATGTTTATAACCTACTTCTAATGTTCTGCAAAGACGGCTTAAATAATTTTCCCCATTACTGGAAGCTTCTAGAAAAACGCTGCTTTTAAACGCCTATTTGAGGCGTTCACCTTCAGAAGGAGGTTTCTCTATTAAATCGTGCTTCGCGCTCGCGTCTTAACTTTTTGCACGAAAAGAAGGAACGCTGCTTTCGGTTGGTTTTTGTATTTCTTGAAATATTCTTGAAGTATATAGGAAAAAATGTACTATTAACAGGAAGTGAAGCTTTAAAAGCCAAGGCTGTTAAAGCGTATTGCAACATGCAATCATTTCAAACGACCATCCTCGCAGCAAAAGTTACACTATCCTTAGCATTTCTTATCTACGCCTCATGGAGGGACTATAAAACGCGAGAAGTAACCAATCGCGTCTGGGCAATCTACGCGCCTATAGTACTTGTGTTGACCCTCGCCGAAATACTTCTCAACGAGCAGGAGTTTCTTTCAAAACTGTCTCTTTTCGGCTTGAGCTTCGGCGTAACTGCAGCTTTCGCTTTAATCCTTTTTTATTCAGGTGGATTCGGAGGAGCAGACTCCAAGGCACTCATGTGCATCGCTTTAGCATTACCTTTCTCCACAGAACCTCTTTTCCATCCTATATTTTCCTCCGGAATCTCACCTCTTTCACAAATCCTTTTCCCTCTAACTATCTTTAGTAACTCCGTTTTGTTTGCTGCTGCAAGCGGTATTTACATGCTGCTTCGAAATCTCATCCAGCGTGCAGCGACTAGAACGAAATTATTTGAAGGGGCACTCGCAGCCGAACCCATCGGTAAAAAAATATTGGCACTAGTAACTGGCTATAAAGTTCCCGTTGCAAAACTAAAGGAGAAATGGCACATTTACCCCATGGAGGACGTAAAAGAAAACGTCGAAAACCCGCCTGAACGAAAGCTTGTCATCTTGCCGAAAGACGAGGGAAGAAACGGAATAGTTGACCGCCTGTCCAACGCTATTGACACCGGAAAAATCAGCAACCGCGTGTGGGTGACACCGGGTTTACCTATGCTCATATTCGTAACAATAGGCTTGATCGTCTCGTTGTTGTTCGGAGACTTGGTTTGGTTGCTGATAAGTTTTGTTCTCGGCTAAACTCTGTAACTCTTTTGCCCTAAATTCTTGCTACGTTTGGAATATGAGACTGACGCAACAAACATCAAGATTGAGCCAAAACCAACAAACGTGATTGCGTACACTCTGTACGGATAACTACCCAAACTTGCACTGAAAGAAAGGCTCTCGCTGGCTGATTGGTAAGAATAGAAAAACGCGCTGACAGCAAACAGCACAATCGCCACAACCAGCAAGCACATTTCAGCTTTAAATTTCAATTTGTTCTCTCCCTATACATAGACTTCAGTTGATTTCTGTTCAAGTTGCAGTTTATTATGACAAAGGTTATTTTAGCTTTTTGGAAAATTATGTCATAAGGTATTGTATGATGTTGCGCGCAGATTTAGTGAATGAACTGTTAAGTTTCCTTAAACAAGAGCCTGAAAAACTCGCTGTGACAGTGATGCCAGACTTCTTTTACGACCGACTAATAAGCCTAAACTGCAACGCAGACATTTTTTCTTCGTTGATTAAGGAGATAACTAGGCGAAAAGGGGGCAGCATTGACGGCATCGAGCAAACAGACATTAGAGGCGGAAACGCTATTAACACTGCTTCTGCCTTAGCCGCTTTAGGAGCGAAAGTTACCCCAATTGTCTGCACGAACAAACTTGGATTTCACCAGATAAAATTCTACCTTAAAAAATACGGTGTCGATCTTACCCACGTTAAAATAGCTGCAAAAGCCTCGTTAACAACGGCGTTGGAACTTAGTACTGAAAGGGGAAAAGCTAACATTATGCTCAGAGAGCTAGGTTCACTGGCTGATTTCAGTCCTTCATACCTGACAGACTGCGATTATGAACTTATTGAAAACGCTGATTATGTTTGCCTATTTAATTGGGCTGGAACAAAAAAGCATGGAACAACGCTGGCTGAAACCGTTTTTGGCAGAGTAAAAGCGAAAGGAAAGGGCAAAACTTATTATGACACGGCAGACCCGCTTCCAAATAAGGACAAAATTCCTGAGCTTATGCGTCGCGTTCTGAAGACCAGAAGCGTGGACGCCTTAAGCGTGAACGAGAATGAAGCGGTCTGTTACGCTTCGTTGCTTGATAGAAACATTAACGAACAACTTGAGAAGCGGCCTTTTGATGACTTAGCATTGGATGCTGCAAGAATCTTGGCTAAGCATTTGTCTGCGAGAGTTGACTTACACACCACCGCGTTCTCAGCCACGTTCAACGGAAAAAACGAGGTTGCGGTTCCCGCATTCAAAGTTGAAGCGTTAAGAGCAACTGGTGCTGGCGACTCTTGGAACGCTGGGAACATACTCGCCGAAGCGAGCGCCCTTTCGGACGAGTGCCGCTTAGCTTTAGCAAACGCGGTTGCTGCTTGCTTCTTGTCTGACCCAAAAGGTTTGCATCCAACCCGGAGGAAAGTGGCGCGGTTAGTTGAGGGCACAGCTAAAGCGCGCTCGAGCTAATCGTTTTAGTTGATTGGCCTTTACCCTTTGAATGCGCGGTTGCTGAGAATTTGCATGGATCGTTCAGAAAATTCTGGAGTTGAAACGTTCTTTTGTTTGATGATTAAGGGTTAATCATTAAAAGCTAAGAAAGACATAATGGCGATGGAAACGCATTCGTTAAGAAACAGGAGTGTAAGGATTGAAAGCCGTAGTGTTGGCTGCTGGGAAAGGGAATAGGCTTCAACCTATCACAGCTACTAGGCCAAAGCATTTGATAAAGTTGGGGGGGAAGCCGATTCTTGAGTTGTGTTTGGATGCGTTGAAGGCTTCTGGAGTGACTGAAGTAGTTGTTGTCACGCATTATATGGGTGATGTCATACGCGGATTCTTCGGTAAAGGCGAAAAGTTGGGTTTGAAAATAGAATATGTTGAGCAGGCTGAAATGCTTGGAACCGGCAACGCAGTGCGTGTTGTTGAACCGTACGTTGATGACGACTTTGTTCTTGTTTATGGTGATTTGTTGTTTGCTCCTGAAGTGGTTGCGAATGTGGTCAGCTTGTTTGAGGCGGAGAACGCAGCTGCTGTTATGGCAGTGGTTCCTGTGGAAAAGCCGGAAAACTATGGTATAGTGGAAGTTGCAGCGGGGCAAGCAGTAAAATGTATTGTGGAAAAGCCTGCTTTAAGTGATGCGCCTTCAAATTTGGCGAATGCAGGGATATACGTGTTCTCCAAAGAGATTTTCGATAAGCTAAAGCAGACGAAAGCTTCTGTTCGGGGAGAATGGGAGCTCACAGATTCACTTTCGTTGTTAATTGATGAAAAGAAAACAGTTTTAGCCGCTGAAATTTTGGAGGATGATTGGCTGGATGTTGGAAGACCTTGGGACTTGCTTGAAGCGAATAGTTGGGTGTTGAAGCGTATGGAGCACAAGATTTATGGAACGGTGGAGAATGGTGCTCACTTGGTAGGTGCTGTAACGGTTGCGGAAACTGCGCGGATACGTTCAGGCGCATATATTGAAGGTCCCTGCTTTATTGATGAAGGCAGCGATATCGGACCGAATTGTTATATTCGTCCGTCTACGAGCATAGGCAAGAATGTTCGCGTAGGCAACGCTTGTGAAGTCAAAAACTGCATAATTATGGACGGAACACATGTTGGTCATCTATCTTATGTGGGTGATAGCATAGTTTGTGAACGTTGTAATTTGGCTGCAGGCACCATTACTGCTAATCTTCGTTTGGACGATGAACCTGTAAAGATGGTTGTAAAAAACGAAGTTATCGATACTGGAAGGAGAAAGCTTGGAGCTGTTTTGGGTGATGAGGTTAAAACGGGGATAAACGCGCTCTTAATGCCGGGTGTGAAGGTTGGAACTAAAGGCTGGGTGGGCGCTAACGTTACAGTTCACACGGACCTGCCGGCTAACGCTGTTGTTTTTCTAAGGCAGAATGAAGAGAGAGACGTGAAAAAAAGTAAGTAATCGTTTTTTCTGCCGAGTTAATTGATGTACCAAAGCGTCATTTTGAAAAACATATTCTAATTCTTGTTCATCTCAAGGTTTGTTTATGGCAATGTCTTCTCTTAATTAGTTTCGAGAATTCATGTTATATAAATCAAGTTTGGCAAAATACCGCTTGCTCTATTTTACTCCAATTTATCCTACATCGAACAAGTTCTATTGAGCTCTTTTGTTTTGCATTGTTCGCAGAGGTTAGAAGGTGGTTCTATAGTTGTTTTTTGGTAGATGTACATGGGATATTGTGTGCAGTTTTTGCACCAATGCCATTTATCATTTTTGCTTCCTCTGACGTATTCCACCATTTTGGTCACCTTATTTTACAATTCATATGTCTTATAGATTAGGAAAAAAGGTTTCGGTCTTAAAGATTTACTGTCAAAGGATACGTGTGTAAAAACTGGATTAGGCTGATTCCTAAGGTAAAAAATTTACCTGCGGTAAGCGCCACCAATCCTAGTCCCAGCAAGAAGTTTAATGGATAAATGAAGGATGCCAGCAAGCTTTCATATGTTGTTGATTGAGGAAGCAAAGGACTGAAGAAAAGGCTTGCCCAGACTATTGCAAAGCAAGCGATGCTTCCTAAGCCTAATCTGACCCTTAGACCATCTACAAAACTATTTTAGTTCGTGTCTTTTTGCTTTGTTTGATTCTGATCGAGATTGTTATTCATCTCTGGATTTTCTAGCGCTGAGACTTCGGATTGAGAATTCAAGTTATCGCTAGTTTCTTCATCGAAATTAGGGTTTTCTTTTTGTAAAATAACATCTGAAAATGTTTTGCTATGAATAGTATTTGAAATTGCAGACAACTCGGACGCACTTTCCGTTTTTTTAACAAGTGAGTATTTACATTCTATTATTTGATGACAGCCCAAACATTCTTCAGGAATATGAGCGTTTCTTTGTAAAGTTCGCAGATATCCAAGGTCATGCTTACAGCCTGCCTCGTTTCCAACCTTTTTTTCATCAAACTGTTCCACAACCGCTTCAGAAGACTTTGGCTCTTCATTAGTCTCAAATTCCAATTTCATAGTTCTTTTGGGAAGGCAGAACTTCTCTACTAAGTTCTTAGTTATTTTTCTTGAATATGAATAAACCCCAACTGCCAGGAAACAAAGAGCCGACAACTGACAACTAGATATAATTTCAACCGTATAGGACCCGAACGAGACACCAAGTTCACTAAATACTGCAATAGTCGATCCAGCGAGGAAGATAATCCCTGAAAACAGAACAGGAAGCCAGAATGACTTGCCGACAGACAAATGTTTGATAGCTCGTAATGTTCTTAGACTAACCACACTCAAAATAATCGCGATAGACGCAAAGGAAATTTCAAAAAAAAGGACCATAGCTATCCCAACAGTAACCGATCGCTAAAATAGAATATAGACATTGCAAACATGAAATAGCTATTCGCTGTAAGTAGTTCCATCATTTTATGTTCTCCTGTATTAAAAGTTCTGTGTTCATCTTGTTCTGCAATTCTTCTGTTTTTTTAAAGCTATTCCTAATTTCTTTCAGTGTTTTTTCTATGGATTCTTTTTCTTGTTCAATCAAATTGCGCATCTTCCACATGTCTTTCAAATCATCAGAGGTCAGGTCGTTTATTCCTTCGTCACACATTTTTTCTGCAAGTTCAATGTCTTCCTTAGAAGGTTTTTCACTGAATCTTTTGTTTTCAATGCTTTGTCTAATCATTTGCAAAAAAGTGGTGTAAGGGTATACTAAACAAGGTATCATCACATAATGTCGTATGCTTAATCTCTCAAACTGTTTTTTTGCCTGCTCCTCTGCCTTCCAGATGATATCATGCTGAAAACTTGTATTCAAATTATCTTGTTGTTTCTTTTCATCAACCTCCGTTGGCAAATCCAAAAGTTCTTTGATTGCGAAATATCTTCGTTGCCCATCGATAACTAGATATTTGCCTTTGCCATAAAAAAATTTGATCCGCTCCTGCATTTTAGCAACTTCAAAGGGCTTGAGCAAGCCATACTTTGCGATTGAAAGCTTTAAATCGTGCAAATCGGAGTCTTTTAAGACTTTTGTTGCTTTTCCATGTTCAGTGCTGTTTTTCCTTTTCAAATGAAAACGGGACTGCGCTACGCCGTTGTTATTTTTATTGGATGCGGCACTGTCAAGAACTACATTCCAAGGGATTGCGAGTTCTGAGAAAGGGACATATCTTAGCTCAATTTTTTTGCCCAATTTAATCGGTTCAAATTCGAGGTTACTATCTGGGTTTGTGAGCAACTGTCATTCCCTACTCGGTTTATGATATATTACTATTCGCTATGATATATGAACTTTTCCCCCACACATACCACAAACAAGACGCGTTGTTCGTCGTTTTTTAACGCGGCGCTACCTGCACTTTTTGGATAAGCATTCCAGAAGAGTTAGGACAGTACAGATGCAGTAGCAACCGCGCGAATGCCTCTTTCATCCCAAACTTCTAGTGTCGCCGGAAACGTTCCATCGTACTGTATATTATAAACGGGAATATTGCTAGCGCTAAGCGATGGAAGAACTGCAGTTATTTCTGCACCATTTACTCGAAAGTTGCTTTTTCTTAAGTTAGGAACAAACCCTTTTTCGCTCTGTATAATGGCAGTAATTGTGTATGATGTTGTTGTCGAGTTTGAGGCTTCGATGATCGATAAGCTCAAAGAAGAATCGAGGGAAAACTTGTATCCTGACAAGCCAATTGTTGTGATATCAAGCATAAAATCGGCTGCAGCTCTTGGATTCCAGCTTTGAGTTTGAAACTGAGGGGTTGATAGGTAAGTTAAGATTATTCCGCTGTTCGGATATATCTTCGTCAGATTATTTTGCCATTTATCGATGTTTGTTTTCAGTATGCTTGCGTCTTCTTCTCCTGCAACGCTATTAGTGTAATTAGCCAAGCTCAGTTCGAGTATCCTCCGCGTGTTGACTTCGATATCTCCTATCAGTGTTGAATATTCTTCCCAAGGCTCGTGTTTGTAGTATGTTACTGCAGTGTGCAATAATGCACCAATTGAAATTATCATTATTGCCGCTAGCAACACAGCAATGATTATGAATTGACCTTTTCTTTCTCTTTTCGGTTTCATTAGATTAACCTCTTGTGATAAGCAACACCACTATTCTTGGATCGTACTCTGCCGTGTATCTGGTGCCTGTTTGCATCGCGATACCTGACAAGCAATATGTTACAGAGGCTATGTTTTTTGCATTGGAAAATGTTGCTGAATCACCGTAGACTACTTCGTTTCCTTCATTGAGTTTCGCCCCTCTTAAGTTGTACACTGTCAGATTAAAGTATACATCAACTGGCAATGTAATTTTCAAGGCAGTTCGGAGAGTACTCCATTCTCCATTGTATACGAAGGATGCAAGCAAATTCTGCTGATCTAGATCGTGCAGGGCGCTGTAACCCATCTTTTCAAGATCAGTCATTTCATACGTGGGACTTGTGGGGCGTACAGCGAGAACACCCACAAAAGATACGGCACCGAGAATGATGGAGGCAGCGAGAATTGTCTCAATAACCCTCATTTGTCCCTTAGTCTCTCTCAAGCTTCTCATGTTTATTCTTTCCAGAAAGTTATTGCCGAAATATACGTCATATCAGAAATAACTACAAGCCGACGCATCACTGCTATTACTCTTTCATTTGTCGATTCAGGACCGATACTTAAGATTTCAGCGGATTCACCCAAATCCATTGTACCCGCAACTGCGATAAGTACACGGCCATATCCTTGCAGAGTAACTTCTATCCAGAATACCAAGGCTGTAGGATTCATAGCTCTTAGACCGGGATAATTGAAAGTCCAAAACTCCCATCCTGATCCATGGGTAATGTGGTCATTAGATATTGTTCCATCTCGTTCCCGGTCATATAATGAAAGCAAACCTTCAGAGAGATAGACGTCTATATTATAGATAATCCTTGATGAACGAGTGTCATTTCCGACCATCTCATCAGGAAGCGAGAGAGTGATTGTGTCCCCTGAAGTTGTGAGCTTAATTATTCCTATAAAGGGACTTTCCGTATGTGCGATAACAGTTGTCGACATACCTGCTACGGTAATTGTCATAATGGAAAGAGCGTGGGTGATGGTACCTCCGGGACCAGTTTGGCTACCGTCGCATCTCCCCATAACATCAGTTGTTTTGGTCACTGGATCGAGTTTCACTATTTCATAGTGAGCAGCTTTTTTACCGTCGCTTGAAGTAGAAATACCCATCGTGGTTGACACTGTCACATCTGCATTTGGAATAGGCGTTTTGTCTTCGGTTCTCGTGACGTTTACAGAATAATACACAATGTTGTTTATAATATCTAGACTCCAGTTTACTTCGAATGGTCTGAGGATTGTTAACTTAAAGCCATACTCTTCGATGTTTAGCAGACGCCGAATATCATCGTATGTGACAATCCCAGTAGGGTTTTCAGGGTCAATTCTTTGTACCTTATCAATGTCCAGAACAAACTTCGAAAGCGGATTTGATTTAGCTAAGCCAAAGGTGTTTATTTTGGTTGGATCAAAAGTTTCATCAATAGAGGTGGTGCCCCAATCTGAAGGAGAACCGACGCTCAACAACATTGTTTCAAACACATTTAATGCCGTATTTCTGAGCTGCTGTTCATCCACAGTTTGTAAATTTGTAAATGCTATAGCCGGCAAGGCTACGACTGTCCCCAAAAAGATTACCCCTACGAATACAATGGCTACTATGTGGTCGTAAGCCTCGTTAACCATGCTGATAGCCTCCAATGGTTAATTCTATGTAGGAATATGAACTATTAAGTCTTACTATAATCAAAGATCTCATCAATTGCCTTCTCCTAGCCAAACATAGAAACCAGTGGAGTTTCGTAGACATCCAGCGGTTACTGTCTTTCCACGAATTTCTATTGAACTGAGATTATACATCTTCACACCGGGAACGAGCCATGATTCACCTGCGACCCAAGATTTTCCATTGAGAACAGCGGTTACCGTTGTCGCATTCTCACCGTCGGAGCTTATGCTCAAAGCATAGAAAGAGTCTTGAACAGTTAGGGGTAGATACAGCAGTGTTTTGGTTATTTCCAAGTTGCCGTTTGCTTTGGTCGAGTTTGCCAAGAAATACAAATTATTCAAAGTATTTGATGTATAATCGGAAATTTCCGTTAATTCTCTTCTCGCCATTTGCTCGGATATATTAGCCTTTTCAGTGGCGAAGAAGAAAGGCAGCACTAGAATCAAGACAATTAGACCCATGCTGCAAATGAGGTAACTCATAGCGGGCGCTGCCAATTAGGTCACCTCAAAGATACACCCGTACGTCAGCAATAATCAGGTTGAATACGTACTGCCCAGCTTCCAATTCATATGAATCATCAAATCCCTCCGACACAACAGAAATGGAGCTACCTGCGCTAACTGAGGTAGGACCAAAAGATGTAGTGCTCACTCCCACGTTTTTGGCTACTAAGTCAAAGTCACCAGCACCTATAGTTACACCTGAGCAATTTAGTCGTATCACCAAAATGTCAACGTAGTTGATGTATGTATGTGTTGATTCGACATATGTTGGAGGCCCTTCCCCAGATACCCGTACTCTGTAATTAAGAGCGATGCTAATAACGCCCTTTTCCTGCTTCACCAGAACTTGACCGAAGCTATCGGTCAGTGAGGATACGACAACACTGTCATCGCCTAAAGCATAATAATCGTTTCCAAGAGCAAAGTAGGCAGATGGCGTAAGGTACTCAATGACTGATGTATTGAATTCATAGGGGGCATCAACTCCAGGGATGGTTATACTGAAAGTCTTTTTCGAGGGAACCAGTCTCATATTCCCATAGTGAGTGACGAAACGAACCGAACGAGAGCCACCTATGTCCCATGCAATATCTCGCACAGCGTCGTCAAAAGCCAAGACCGATTTCTCCACAGTGTCAAACTCTGAAGCTGCCTGCTGATGCTCTAGCGCTTGTAGAGCAAAAACACTGGAGACCACCACGAGCATAACTGTTACCGCAGTTATTATTACCATGGAGATCGCTGGACTAGCAGCCTCTCTGTTCTTCCTGAAGTTGCGACAGAAAAAAATGTGTCGCCTCATACCACCGTTCCCCAGTCTGGCGTTAGAAACATCGGAACTAATTTTGATGCTATCAGGGCGATTACTACAAGTAGAGTTCCGTGCTTGAATCCAGCAGATACCGACTCTTCGCTTATTTTTCCAGCTACGATTCCTATGAGGTAGCTGTGGAAGATCACAGACGTTATGAATATCGTTGTTAAGCCGCTCATATCTCTTTGAGCTGCTCCTCCAGGAACTATATTAAGGGTGGCCGTAGTGAAACCTAACATCATAGTTGTTGTCGCTACGAGCAAGATCGCTGCCAGGTAGGGCATGAATATGTAGGGACGCACTGTCATTTTCTTTTCTTTCTCAACCTCCTGAGTTAAATTGTTAAATCGTGCAAGTGATTCAATCATGGGTATTGTGCCCCCGCCGACGTCTATGGTTTCAACCAACAAGAACATAACTACCTGCGTCATCCAACTTTTGGTTCTGTGCAGAAATTCCGTAATTACCTTCTTTATCGGAATTCCCCAAGAAATCTCAGAGCTTATCTTGCGCAATTCTTCGCTAAACGCCTCATAATCACGATTGGCTAAGTTTTCGATGCATTTTTCAGGGGATAATCCCGTTTTTCTCACTTCAGTCAAGTCTCTCAGGAAACTTGTCATCCCTCTTTCCAAGCTTACTTTCTTGTTTGCCAGTTTTATGTGCACTATTGCAGCTGGAGCAGTAGCTACGACCAATGCAATAGCTATTGCCGTTGGCATGTCGATAACTGTTTGAATAGACGTAATCGCTGGAATATTTGTGAGCCCCATAAAGTTTGTAAGCACCATCAAAATCGCAACTGCAATAATAGTGCAGACGCCAAATACTTTGTAAGGGCGCATCTCGGTAATGGGTGTTTTAGGTTGCATGCTGTGAGCCAAATAAACGAACATAATCGACAACAGAGGCGTGAACAGATAGGTGTACAATATTATACCTGAGTATATCGAAACGCCAGTACTGTAAATCGAGTCTACACTGAATAATATGTAGAAGCACAGCGACATCATTACCATTACAATTATGAAAGTTTCCAGCAGCATTCCCAGACGTTCTGCGGCAGCTTTAACTCGTAACGCTCGTGACTTGAAAATTTCCTCAGCCTTTCGCTCAAGAAAGTGGCCTATATCTCCCCCAATTATAACGGTGGAGGCATACCCAGAAATAAAATCCCTGAATACATCTAGTGGATTCTTCTTTGCAGCAACTCCTAAGGCCGAAAGCGGATCTATACCAAAGATTTCCACATCTTTTATGATTTCTTTTGCTTCGCTTTGCATAGCTGGCATTAACTCTACTTGCGACATACGCTTGAAGCTAGAGTAAGGTGCTATGCCTCCAGAAGCCATAACACTAACATAAGCAGCGGCAAAAGGCATCTCTCTCTCCAAACCAGTTGCCCTATCGCTCGCTCTCGACATTGGCAAAAGTAAAAAACCAACGCAAACATATAACGGAAGGGGTACCAAAAAAAGCAAGGGCATAAAACCAAAAAATAACAGAAGCGCCAGAGATACCACTGAAACTGGAATTGTTAGAACTGCAAACAAGAACATCATCGAAACGTATGTTACAGGATAAATCTTTATTCGAGCACGTTCTAGCAAAGTTTTAAATTGGTAGATATTTTTTAGAAAGAAAGGCGATATGCCGCCGAAAAGGCGAAATGAAAGCGCTTCAAGCCTATCGAGAAGCGGCAATTGATTTTACCTCCTCTCCTTCCAAAATCTGTGCATAGATTTTTTTAGGTCGCGCATAATATTCTCCCACGATTGCCGCGACTTCTTTGTAGCTTCTCACGCCGCGTTCCCGCATGAAGTGTAGAACGTCTTTTCGCCTGTCAATCTCTTTGATCAAATCCTTTTTGGCTACTCCTTCCCTCTCTGCTATTGAAGACAAAATTACGCTCCCATCCAAATCCGAAATATGCTCATCTTTTGGAGGATACCATCTGAAACATTTTCTATATTCTTCATAGTCAGCGATCTCATTCACATCCATTACTCGCCTGTACGCTTTCTTTTCACCTTTCTTTGTCAGGTGAACTCTCTGAATTGAAAGCACAATGTTCATCAACGGAATATACGCTGGCGATATATCCATGGGTTTTGAAGTCAAGCGCTTCACTGCCGAATCCAAGTTTTCAGCATGCATCGTGGCCATACCACCGTGACCAGTAGCTAATGCTTGGAACAATACGTAAGCCTCTTGACCTCGTATTTCACCTACAACTAGAATATCCGGTCGATGTCGCATTGATGTCTTTACGAGATCAAAGAGAGCAACTTCACCCACTCCGCTACCACCTAAACCATAGCTTTGCCTTGCCAAGAGTGAAACCCAGTTTTCGAGAGGCAGATTGAGTTCGGCTGTTTCCTCTATTGTTATTATTTTGCTCTGAGGTCTAATTAAACAGGCTAATGAGTTCAAGGCGGTTGTTTTGCCAGCTGCTGTTCCACCCAAAACCATTATCGAAGATCTGTAATCCAAGCATAACCATAAATAGGCAGCCATCTCTTCTGAGAAAGTTCCTATGTTTATCAAGTCTATGATTGAAAAGGGATCTTCTCTGAATTTTCTAATAGTAAATGCCGTACCAAAAGGCGTAATTTCACGTCTGTAACACACCGCAAGCCT
>SMTZ1_10001246_pt1 | contig 25147 bp, 24 predicted proteins | sample DeeMarSWOR136_30_FD_25667 | JGI IMG/M metagenome (IMG submission 25667) | reverse complement strand
CGTCGACCTTAAGGATCATGGACGCAGCCTCCATGGCTGATTTGATAATTTGTTTTTTGACGACCAAGGGTTCGTATACCTCAAGCTTCGTCATGTTTTGGACTTTGCCCTCTTGGACTCCGACTCCGCGCGCGCGCAAGCTCAGACGCAGTCATCTAAACGTTCTCCTTCTTCTTTTTCCTTTTCTTCGGTTCTTTTTCTACCCGCTTTTTGATTTCGGTTTGCAACTCTCCCGTGCGCTCTAGGACTTCCTTCTCTTCATCTATCTTCTTTTTTCGTCTCCTTCTAAACCAGTCCAGCAGACCCATGAAGTGGCACCTCCTCGACTCCTAAACAATCTTTGTGTATTCTCGGAACTTTTTTCCGCAGCACTCATACTGCTTAACATGAATTTTGCCTAAATTCCACTCCTTATTCGGTGTTTCGACCTCTTTTCCACATGTAGGACATTTAGCCATTTTTTAGTCATCCCTTTTAAGAGCAGATTTTAAGTTAAAACTTAAAAAAAGGAATTGAAAACGAGGTGGCTTCCGCCTCTAGTTTAGTAATGCGCGGCTCTAGGCGCTACTAATACTCTCTCTTTTGTTCTGGCTTCTTCTTTTCTGGCTTCTTCTTCCCAGGCATGTGAGTCACCTCCTCTTATACTTCATTAATGTTTTCACATTCGCTTTCTTCTCTTGTCCCCGGGCATCCGTCTACTTGTAGCGCACTCACTAGCAGAGCCCTACCACTCTTCTTCCTGCTCAGGTTCCTCTTCTTCCTCTTCTTCTTCCTCTTTCTTCTTCTTTTCTGGTTTCTTCTTGGACATTGTTTTCTCCTCCTTTATCAGCGCTGGCACTTGGCGCTCAATAAGGCTTAGCATAAGATTCTCTTAATAAGCTTATCCTTTTTTATAGAAGATTCATAAAAATCTATATATAAAGATTGGTATATCTTATTATATTGGCGGTGCGTTTGGTTTGGAACTGGATGAGACTGATTACAAAATTTTAGAGATCCTCAGGAGGGACGCTCGGACACCCTTTACAGAGGTCGGCAGGGATTTAGGGATATCTGATGCCACAGTCCACGTCCGCGTCAATAAAATGACGGATGAGGGCGTCATAAAGAGGTATACTGTTGTGGTTGACGAGGAGGTCCTGGGCAGAAAAGTTCGCGGCTTCATGTTAATAAACGTGAATCCCGGCTCGTTAGAGGAGGTAGCAAACCAGCTGGTCGAGAATGAAAGGGTCAGCGCGGTCTACGAGATTCATGGCCCGAACGACCTCATCGTGAAGGTCGAGGAAGGTGGCCTCGACGAAATGAGGGACCTGATGCTTAAAGTTCGAGAAATACCAAACGTGGCAACCACCGAACTGATCACAGTATTCAAAGTATGGAAAGAAAAGAATGTCTAAGGAAGGCTCCATGTCTTGATGGTGGTGAAAGACTTTTCAGGCGGACTAAAGGCGAACAATGTTGGCTCAGCGCGCGTACAAAGAAAATCAAAATGTTTGTGATGGACGTAGACGACACTTTAACCGACGGTTGCACCTACTACTCTGCAAGAGGCGAAAAGCTGAAGAGATTCAGCATGAAAGATGGAGTTGGCATTAGTCTTCTTAAACATAACGAAATTGTCCCAGTCATTTTGACAGGTGAAAAGAGCAAAATAGTTCTTTCTCGAGACAAAAAACTAAACATGAAAGAAGTTCATGTAAATGTTAAAGACAAGTTGAAGAAAGTTTCGGACATAGCTTTTAATTACAAGGCATGGTTGGATGCTAATGTTGCGTACATTGGCGACGATCTCAGCGACATAAAGGTTATGAGGAAAGTTGTGTTATCCTTTGCTCCTGCCGATGCAGTGGAAGAAGTTAAGAAAGTCGCCAAGGTCGTTACAACGAGAAAGGGGGGAGAAGGAGCAGTGCGTGAAGCAATAGATTACGTTTTGAAAAGATATGTAAACGCTAGCGCGGAAACTGACAGATGTTGCAGTAAGGCAACGCGCGCGCATTAGGTTTTCACGGTCCCCCATAAACCATGTAGTCCGCCAAAAAAAGGGCAACAAGTAAAGCGATAGACGTTATGCTGTCTGCGAGGGAACTTTCAATTGGAATAACAAAATTGTCAGGGTCTAACCCTTTTTTAAAAGTTAAGATTGCAATAGCGTAGGATATTAGAACTATCGCAGAAACAGCAATTATGTTTGTTGTGAGTAAAAGAGCAGTGAAACTTAGAAATATATGCAACGTGAACGAGCCTTGCAGTGACAACGATAAAATAGAGTACAAAACAAACATTGCTATTGACGCAGTCCATGTTGCAGAGATTCGTGTTGCGTGGTTTCGTATTGCATGAAAAGAAGGCTTAAGCAAACCCAACGCTAGCTTTGTCGTGGCTGTGGAACCAACAACTGAACCAACATCCCCTACTGTATCAATCAAAGCTGGATAAACGGTATACGTTTCCCTTCTACTCCCTACGATTTCACTAATATCCTTCAGAATTGTTCCAGTGACGTTGACAACAAAGGCTACGAAAACAAGTGTTAATAGAGACTCTTTAATTGTTTTGACGAATACTTGGTCGTGGATGCACCTTGGCAAAACACCCAATGCAAGGGCAATGAGCAGCACTCCCAAAAAAACAACAACGTATCTACCAGTAAAACCGAACAAAAAGAAAACGTTAAGCGTGAAAACATAACACAACGTTATGACTATATCCGCTACCGTAGACATTATTGGATACACAATCACATCGGTGTCTAACCCTTTCTTGAAAGAAATGAACGCAATTTCAATCGTAAACAGGGAGTTTGTTAACCCTAAGATCATGGTTGCCAATATGACCACCAAAATGTCAGAAAAGTCTGCGAAGGGTATCCCCGAAAACAGACTTCCAAAAAGCATGGATACCAAGCTCATCGCAACGCTTGTTTCTAAAGTTATGACTATTAAGGATTTGAAAAGCATGTAGAAGTTTTTGGTGTTTCCACGAAGTCTCGGGTGAATCGTGCCAATGTGTAGTGCAGTGCTTAGACGTCCACTAAACAAACCGCTTATCACGCCTCTTGCGGTTAAGATGGCAGGGTATACTGCAACAGCCCATGGAGAAAGCTGAAAAACGTCAAGTTGAAAGGCAACTATAAAGCCGGCGAGTATTCCGCCAATGTTGAAGGAAAACGCAACAAGGGCTTCTTTTAGAAACCTTAGCGGTAGAGCATCTCTGCTGAAGTAATGCGAGATGTTGGCTAGCTTCATCTTGCTCACCTTCCATCCACAGTTCCTCCTTTAGTGAGGCTAAGGTCTCTTTCAAGGAGTCCTTTAACTCCACTTTCTATGCACTCCCAAACTTCATAGGGGGATGCCTTCTTACTTAAATAAGTTTCCGCACGCACTGGATGCCGGTGAAAATCATCAAAAACGAGGACGGTAGCATAACGGTGCGGAAGATATAATATTCTAAAAGACAACTCGCCTCCTACTTTCTATTTTTATGTTTTAGGCCAACAAAAGGAAAGCAACGCAAAATGTTGGATTACGAAACTTTAAATGCGGCAACCCTGCATCTATAAAATTGAAAGATGAGTGCTAGGGGATAGCTGTTTGAGTGAGAAAAAAGACTTTTATGAGAAGGCAAAAAGGGAGATGCGTCTCTCCGAACGGATTCTTGCGGCGATTCCAGGCTTTCGCGGCTACAAGGAGAAAGAGCTGCGGAGAGAATCGGATAGGCTTATCAGAAACCATTTGTACCGAAGGCTGTCGGAGGCGAAAAGCGATCTTAAAGATGTTTTTCAGAAACTGTCTGATCGTCGCTTGTTTGAAGTTCTAACAGATGTGGATCGTCTTGTAGCAAGATTTGACCGTGTGGCAGCAAAGGTTGATCATGCTTCTTACGGGTATGCTGGCTTCTTCAATATTGTGAAGGTTGAGGAGGAAAATCTTGATAGGATGATAGATTTTGACAACCAGCTAGTTGACGATGTGGAAAAAATTGTCAGCGAAGTTGAGGCGTTTAAAACAGAAGTTAGGAAAAAGGAAATCAAAAAGGCGAGAGAACGCGTAGAGCATTTGGGTGAAACATTAGAGGCTTTTGAGGAAACCTTTGATAAGAGAGGGGAAGTAATATTAGGAGTGAGTTGAGATGCCGCAAGTCATAGAATGGAAAGATCCAGGAGCAGAAGACATTCTGTGGAGATATCCAGATGAAGAAATCACATGGGGCGCCCAGTTAATAGTGCATGAGTATGAAGTTGCAGTATTTTTCAGAGACGGCAAGGCCTACGATGTTTTCGGTCCGGGAAGACACACATTAACTACGCTGAACGTGCCACTGCTGACCAAAGTGCTTACACGAATCGCTGGATATAAAGAAAAACCTTTCAAGGCAGTAGCAATTCTCATATCAACAAAAGTTTTCGCTGGAAAATATGGAACGCGCGCCCAAACCACAGAGCTTGCACCCTTGCAGGTGCATGGTTCCTTCTGGTTCAAAGTTGAAGATCCACAACTATTCGTCAACGAAGTTGTTGGCGGACAAAAAGCATACACAACTGAAGACGTGAACAATTACCTGCGTGGCTTCCTGAATGAAAAAGTGATCGACGAGCTTTCCCACTACGATTTAATCACTGTTTTCACAAGACTTGACGAAACCTCCATGATTGTAAAAAACGCAATTGTAGACTACTTCAAGCGGATAGGTCTAGAATTAACGGACCTGCGCTTTGAAGGGATAGACACAACGCCAGAATATCGCGAACGTCTCTTCTGGCTTAGAACAGGAAGAGCTTCACCGGAAGAAGTATTGAGAATGGAGACCGTGAAGAAGGCTGCCGAAGAGCTTGGAAAATCCCCTGGAGCCGGCTTAGGAACAGGTATGGTGCTCATACCACAAGTGATGACGCCTACAGGACCAGCACAAGCACCAGCTGCTGCCCTAGTGATCTGTCCAAAATGCAACGCAAAAGTACCGGCTACTTCAAAGTTCTGTCCAGAATGCGGAACACAGCTTACTCCGCCGGCTGCTGGAACAGTCAAATGTGCAAAATGTGGAAAACTTATTCCTTCAACCTCAAAGTTCTGTCCAGAATGCGGAGCAAAAAAAGAGTAAGGGGCAGCTGAATGACTGAAGGCGGAAATCGAGGACTGTTATCCATCGGCGTTTTCTTGATAATCCTAGTGATATCTATAATCCTATATACGCCATTGGAGCTAATTCACTGGTCATTGATTCCAGCATTGATACTTGCAATGTATGGTTGCTGGACAATAGTTCTAGCTGGAATTAGAGCTTCGAATCCACATAAATATGAACGCGGTCCATTCAGTACGGTAGCATTAGGTCTAATATTAATAGCGATAGGTGGAGCATGGTTTACGTACTCCATTGAACCCCTCTATTCTGTGGCTATAATACTGCTCGTGCTGGGAGCCTTAGCCATAGCCGCTGCTTTGAGAAGAAAGTAACTCACATCCAACCCGTTTTCTGAAACATTTTTTATTTACAGTTCAGTTTATGCTACAAGAGGATGAAGCGCGACATGAGAGAGAAGATAATCGGACGCGGCACATGGTACGACAAGATGGCTGCCAAAATAGTTGGAAGGGAGCGGAAGCTGGGCAGAAGCATGGATTTGATTAGAACAGAGATGGGGCTTGGAGCTTCTGGTTTTCCTCATATTGGAAGTCTAGGCGACGCTGCTCGTTCCTTTGCTGTAACGTTGGCGCTTCGGGATCAAAGCTTCAATTCTGAGCTGATAGCTTTCTGTGACGATAAGGATGGTTTACGAAAGGTTCCAATAGGACTGCCAAAATCTCTGGAAAAATACTTGGGTTTTCCAGTAACCGATATCCCGGACCCCTTCGGCTGTCATGAAAGCTATGGCAAACATATGAGTTCCCTGTTGCTGGAAGCTTTGGACAAGTGTGGAATAGAGTACAAATACACATCAGGAAAGAAAACTTACGAAAAAGGACTTTTGGACAATGAGATAAGGACGTTGCTTATCAACGCGAAAAGAGTTGGAGAAATCGTCAAAGAAGAGGTAGGCCAAGAACGCTATGTAGAAGTCTTGCCATACTTTCCCGTTTGCAGTAACTGCGGACGCATATACACAACAAAAGCATCGGAGTTCATTCCAGAAGAAAACAAAGTCTTGTATGTTTGTGAAGGCATGGAAGTAAAGGGCAGATGGATTGAAGGATGCGGTTACAAAGACGAAGTGGACATTACAAAGGGTGAAGGCAAACTCAGCTGGAAAGGAGAGTTCGCAGCGAGATGGAAAGCCCTTGATATAAGGTTTGAAGCTTACGGCAAGGACATAGCAGATTCTGTACGGATAAATGATAGGATTTGCCGTGAAATACTAGGGTATGAACCACCACTTCACGCTCGCTACGAAATGTTTTTGGACAAGAGTGGAAGAAAGATTTCAAAATCTACAGGAAACGTTTTCACCCCTCAAGTCTGGTTCAAGTACGGTTCTCCTCAATCATTGCTCCTGCTTATGCTGAAAAGATTCGTGGGAACTCGAACTCTAGACGTGACAGACATACCTTCTTACATGAATGAGCTGGACCGTTTGGAAGACGTATACTTTGGAAGAACAACCGTGAAGGACGAGAAAGAATTGGCTAAGCTTCACGGCTTATATACACACTGTTGGGTGCTAAAGCCTCCTGAAAAACCAAGTATCCACATGCCCTATAATCTGCTGGCTTTCTTGGCCAAGGTGGCACCAAAAGGTCGTGAGGAAGAGTTCATAACTGAAAAACTTCAAAGCTACGGCTACCTGCTAAAAGGTCAAAAACTTGATGAGGGCTTAGAAAGGCGAATTGAATACGCGTTTAACTGGGTGAAGGATTTCGAAGAGATAAAAGAAACCACCGTGAGCCTAAACGCAGAAGAGAAAGAAGCGATAAAAGAATTAATAGAAGCGTTAAAGGCTGAAGACAAAGCTGAAACGATACAGAACGCCATATTCAACACAGCCAAAAAACACAACTTAAAACCAGCGAAATTCTTCAGAACGTTATATGCGATTCTTATAGGCGTGCCACAAGGACCAAGACTGGGTCCATACATACTTGCTATGGGAAAACAAAACGTAATCAATGCTCTGCAAAAAACATTAAAAACAGCATAGACTTTTTTTGATTTCCTTCGTAAAAGAATTTATATTTCTAGCTTAGAGATACCCTTGTCGTAAAAACTTGCGTTAGGGGAAAAGCTTTGGATTTTGAGTTAACTGCCGAACAAAAAATGATAGTTGAAGCAGCTTCCGACATAGCCAAGGATTTCGGTCCAGAATACTGGAGAGAGAAAGACAAGAAACATGAATTTCCAGAGGATTTCTGGAAGACTTTGATAGATGCTGGATTTCCAGGAATAGTTATTCCCGAAAAATACGGTGGCAGCGATATGGGGATGTTTGAGATGACTTTGGCCATGGAAACCTTGACATCTGAGGGTTGCGGTTTGGCTGGAGAATGGTTTTTGTGTTTAAGCTCTGTTTTTGGAGGCTTATCCATTGTAAAACATGGAAATGAGAATCAAAAGGAGAAGTATCTTCCAAAAATAGCTAAAGGTATGGAGTTCTGTCTAGCTTTAACCGAGCCCGATGCTGGAACCAACACTTTGAAAACTAAGACAGTGGCTGTGAAAGAGGGAGACCGGTACTTGATTAATGGACAGAAGATGTTCATTTCAGGTGCTGACAGGGCTAAAGGAATGTTGCTGGTGACAAGGACGACTCCTTTAGAAAAAGTTGTGAAGAGGACTTTGGGTTTGAGTCTTTTTCTTGTGGATCTGCCTGATCCAGCGGTTGAGATTATTCCTATAGAGAAACATGGGATTAACTATTCCAAGACTTTTGAGGTTTATATTAGTGATCTTAGGGTTTCTGAAGAAAACATGTTAGGTGAAGTGGATAAGGGTTGGTATCTTGTCTTGGATACTTTGAATCCTGAGAGGATGTCCTTTTCAGCGGCTTCATGCGGGCTTGGGCTTCTGGCTATTGGAAAAGCTGTTGAGTATGCTAAGGAAAGGAAGGTTTTCAGAGTATCTATTGGGGCGCATCAAGCTGTTCAGTTTCCGCTTGCTGAGGCTAAGGCGAAGATTGAGGCTGCTCGATTGTTGAATTATAGGGCTGCTTGGCTTTATGATAAGGGTCAGCGTTGCGGTGCTGAGGCTAACATGGCTAAGGTTGCTGCTGTTGAGGCTGGCACTGAAGCTGTTTATCATGCTATGCAGACTTTTGGTGGTTACGGTTATGCTGTAGAGTATGATGTGGAGCGTTGGTGGAGGGAGGTGAATCTGATTAGGCTTGCACCTGTAACTCATCAGATGGCTTTAGCTTTCATCGGCGAACATGTTTTAGGCTTGCCCAAATCATACTAGATTTTACGATGTGCAAGAAACAAGCCACTCTTCCTTGTCTCGTCTGCTTTAGAAAAAAGGAGGGTTATTCTATGCCCCATCTTCTTGTTATTTTCACTACTAGAAAGATTACAAAGGCGACGATTATGAAGGTTATCAACGCCACTAGAAAGTCCCCTACCAGAAATTTCTGATTGGCAACTGGAACCTCAATAGTAGCTAGGTTCTCTAGTCCAGGTATTGCAAGACCTATTATCGGCATGATCAAGTCGTTGACTAATGCTTGGACCAAAGCACCAAGGTATAAGCCCATAATAAAGGCAACAGCAAGACCCATCACCTTGTATTTGGATAAAAAGTCGATGAACTCAGCCCACAAACCTTTAGGCTTCGGAGCAGGCGGTGCTGGTTTAGGCTCGAGCAGTTCTCTGATTCTCTTCAGCTCTTCCAACATCTTGTCTTCTTTAGACATGCTACATTCACGATTCTAGCGTATTGTAAATTAATGCTTTAAATCTTGCGTAAATTGGAAATCGCCTGTACCTTTAAGGTTTAGAGTCTTTTTCCATGCTCTTCAGCTAAGATTTAATAGCGTTTTCAACATCTTCTCCTTAATGAGTAAACAGAGACACCAAAAAGGGTGTATGATACAATCTTGAAAAGGGCCCGTGGTCTAGTCTGGATTAAGACGCTGGCCTGCGGAGCCGGAGGTCCTGGGTTCAAATCCCAGCGGGCCCGCCAGTTTTGGCGTACTGGCAGATTTGTTAGAATTGATGATGTTTCTTCTTTTAAGTGTGCAAGCGCGATTGGGGAGACAGATTCTCTAGCTTTTTTCTGAAGGTGCTCCATCGGTTTCGACCCAGCTGAACTTTTTCTGAAGGGTCTTCGGGTAGTACTGCTTCCAGTCGTAGTCGGCTTCTTTTCCCCATTCGTAGTAGATTCGAGGGTCAATGTAGCTCTTCAGGGATGTTCCTAGGTTGTAGTCGCGAGTCTCCTTCTGGGTCTCTATCCTGAGCTTCAGCTTATGTATCGCCGCTTTGTCACGTTGCTTCCGATTTCGCATCTTTCGCCTTAGTTTTCCCGTCTGTTCTTCATGCTTGGTCTTCAGTAGCTTGAGGCGTTGTTTTTGCCGTATCAAAGTCTTTCGCTTAAGGCTGATGCGTCTCTTCAGGGCTTGGACGGGTTTACCTTGTTTTTTCTTTTCGGCGAGTTTCCGCCGATAATCCTCCAGTTTGTCTTTTGTCGCCTTCAGCCTTTCCTCTTGCTTCGTCAGCCTCTCCCTATACCTTTTTTCCTGTCCCTCAGATTTTTGCTTCAGCTTATTCTGAGCCTCCTTCGCTCGGTTCTTCACAGCTTTGAGGCGATCTTTCTTCTTTTCTAAAGATGCTTTCCAAGTTTTGCGGACTGTGCGGCGGTGGTTGCAGACCTTGGCGGCTTCAAGGTTTGCTATCGTGGCGGCATATTTCTTCACATATTCAGGATCTTTGAGCTTGACAGGAGCCTCTTCTAGTTTCGTCTCGACGGCTCCGGAGGCGTAGCAAGTGCGGAAGACCTTCGATGAGAGTCCGGTCATCACCTCGTCGAGGAATTCGCTCACACGCTTTGAGTCAACGCCGTCGAAAAGGGTGGATCGCGCGTTAACTGCGAACTGCTTGAGGTTTTTGATGACGTTATCTGGGAGTACAGTCTTGAAGACGTGAGGTATAGAGTCTTTTCCCAGGAATCTGAAGGTGACAGTGTCGTCGTCGTTGTAGTTGATATGCTCCGGTCGAAGGGTTGAAGCGCCGACTGTGTCCGCCTCGTCAGGGTCCTTCTCGTCGCCTACTCTGATCTTGAGCTTGTCAATAAGGAAACAGACGGTCGCCGTCTTCCTCCGTCTTGCGTCATCAGCGTCAAGGTTCTTCCAAACGTGCTTTTGAACTCGTGCAAGGTTCAGACGGAGTTCCTTCGCCTTGTCAAACTTCTCAATATCCTTACGTTGCTTCAGGATGCTGGAGTCTGAAAACCCGACGTATTTCGTCTTGCCGGTGAGTTTATCCCGCCATCGTGCAATCCACATGGCGTCAGGTTGCCAGATGATAGCCTTCCAGTTGCCCGGCGGTCTAGGGGCATCCGACGAAAGGTTGAGCTCGACATCCTTCTCGTCAGGTCCTTCCTTCCAACGACCCCTTAACGGGTGTTTCCCTCGGCCCATGAAGATGGAACTCGGTTCTACGGCATAGTTGGCCACCTCCATCTGAATCTCGTCAACCCAGACATACCCATAACGCTTCTTGTTCACCTCTCTCTGGACTTTCCTTCGAGCCCTCAACTGTCTCCTCTCCTCCTTGGAAAGGTTCGCCTTCCAAGCTCGCTCCTTTTCGACAAAAGAGAGAACCTCGGAGTAGTCAACATCTCCAGGTTTGACACTAATACCTAGCTTCTTTGAGAAATCACGGTGAAAATTCTTGGCGAAGACATGATCTTCAACATAGGGAGTTCCTATCTTTTTAGCCCAAGCGAGAGCCATTTCCTCCTGCTCAGGCGTGAGCCTAATCTTCTTCCCCCTCACTTTGATATTGACATTTTTCCCTTCATATCGAGGTTGAACTAGAACGCCATTGTGATGCAGTTGATCCATTCGGGTTCTCCTTGACCAGATTCTTATACCAAAGAAGAGAGAAGACTTAAACCTTACTTCTCAGCAACTGGTGTGCCCCTCGAACTTTTTTGGCATTACAGCATAATCTCATATCGAGCTGCGCAAAAGTGACAGTTGTAGCCAGGACAACTTATTATCTAATCATTTTCAGTCATAATGTATTTCTCCAGCTTCAAGTTCTACAGATGCGCGATTGATTTTTCGATAGTAGCAAAGGAAGCAAACTGGTCGTTGAAAATATTAGCGCGCGCAAGTTTTTCGTTGCCTTCCATCACTTCTTCCTTACAGCCTCTCCAGCAAAACGGTCCAGATTCTCAGCCAGCTTGTCCAACCATTTCATATGATGCACCTTGTTTCTGAGCCCTAAGTTTTAGTGCGCACTACATTGTTTTTTTGCTTCGGATTTAGGAGTTCTTTCTTGTTTGCTTGCTTTCAGGTTTGATCACTTCAGCTTTTTCAGGGTTGATTCCACGCCACATGATTTTGTATCCGAGGGCTTTCAGAACGTTAGACGTGTCTTCCACTCCTTCCTTCTCGATAATCTTTGCGGCTTGAGGCAGGGGCAGTCGGCTTGTCTGACTTATCTGTTTTTCAAGTGTTTTCCCTATTTCTCTCAATTTGTCTTTCTTCACAAGGCTGTTCGGTAACACTACATATCCTTCTGGAGGCTTTTCAGTTAACGCTGTTCTTACGGATTCAGCGGACACTCCGATTCTCGCAGCGAATTCTTCATATTTGACAATGGGTTCCAAGAATGTTACTGGAAGATTCTTCACGAACGATGCCTGTTTCTCTTTGACTGGTTGAAACAGTTCTTCCAAGTAACGGAGAATGGAAGTCAACGGAATCTTTTTTCGATAGTATAAGAGGTTTAGTTTTGCGCGTTTCTCTAGTTTCTCCAGTTTTTCACATGCGAGGGTTTCGTCCACGGCTATAAGCATGTTTACATCAATCTTTTTCAACTTCTCTATTTTCCGTCTCAGATACTCGGCCGTCCAAAACCCAACAATTTCCATGTACACTCTGACACTTTGTCTTTCGAAGGAAAAGTCTGGTATTATTACATGTTTGCCCGCGGGAACCGGTTCAGGCTCCCTTCTCAAACACCAATCGGATCTTAAAGCTTGAAAACGCATGGCGAAGCTTTCTTCAACGATGCTGTCGTAGGAGACAGTTGGAGTTTTAGGCGTCTTCAATATTGAGCTGTGCTTCCAGCTTTCTATCTTGAAGTCGCATATTTCGTTTGTGTATTTCCAGAGGATTTTTGCTTCAACAGTCCATTTTGGATTACTTATGATGGCTGGCAACAGCTTTGCAAGGGCGGTTCCATACCTTCTCGTCAGCTTGAACAGGCTGGCTGGCCCATCTATTTTCACCCAGAAACCGCCGCTCCTGTAAGCCTCGTAGATCAATCCCAATCTTTTTATTGTATAAAAGATTCTTTGCCAGTTCCCTGAAGCCGTGAAGTTCAGTTCCGTCGAGCTGAAGAGAAGCGTCTGGGTCAAGCTGAGATTGTAGTTCTTAAGCAATTCCTGCGGCGGTAATGGTTTAAACTCTGCCAGAACCAGTTCACTGTCTAGGTCAGCGTAGAGAGATTCCTCCATCATCTCAGCTGTTAACTTCAATTCTGAGGCTACAGACTTGATTATTCTGGTTCTCTGTTCAGGCGTGGTTGGCAGCCCCAACTTTTCAGTTGTCTGATAGAGTTTTCTCCTCAGTTCCACAGGGTTAACTTTGACGTTGCATTTGAAGTCGCTTCTTCTGTCAAGTAGAACGGATAAGCCTCTGACGAAACGGTAGTCATAACCCATATCCTCAAGTTCACCGACGAATTTTTTCAGAACATTTTTCTTTTCACCTACATGACGGCTGTAGGCTTCGATAAGAAGGTTGGCAACTTCTAGATTCTCGCCAGACAGTTTGGCGTATCGAGGCCAGATTATGCCTTTCCTTCTCCGCACAAATAGAAGTTCGCTTGGAAGCACAGTTCATCCCTTACTATTCTTTTTGCTTTTTTGACGTCGCCTTTGGCTTATCCTCACTTCAACAGTTTCTTTAGACACGATTTCCACAAGTTTAGCTTTTTTGCCTTTCACTTTTCTGAGCAATCTTCCAAGCCTCTGAATGTATTCTCTTGTGCTTCCAGTTCCGCTTAGGACAAAGCCTACAGTCGCGTCTGGGACATCAACGCCTTCGTCGAGAACCTGAGAGGTGACAATAGCCTTGTATTCACTGCTTCTGAACTTCTCCAGAATCTCGCGGCGTTCCTCCCTCGGCGTCTGATAGGTAACAGACGGTATCAGAAACAAACGGCTGATCCTGTAGACGAGATCATTATGCAACGTGAAAATCAGAATCTTCTCATTCCTATGAGCTTCAAGCAGCTTCGCTAATGTCTTCAGTTTAGCTCCAGAGTTCAAAGCAGTCTTCAACGCGCGGTTTCTAGCCAGAAGTGCCTTCCGCGCACGACGGTCTCTTCCAGTAGCCATGATAAACCTGTGGAAGTCCTTAACGCTTTTCAGAACAATTCCCTTTTCTTTCAAGTAATTTCTGAAGACTTTCATCTCTTTGTCGTAGACACGTTGCTCCTCAGGGGTCAACTCAACATATATTTTCTCGTAATCGTAGGGTGAAAGATGTTCACCAGCTAATTCTTCAACGTCAACCGTGTAAACTGGATCTCCGACGAGGCGTGGAAGAAGAACATGTCTCTCGTCACCTCTCTCATACGTGGCGGTCAAACCCATGCGATAGGGCGCAATGTACATTTCAGCTATCTGCATGTAGCTCGGGGAAGCTAAATGGTGAACCTCGTCGAAAACTATGAACATAAACCTGTTACCCAACACTTCAGCTTTCAAATAAGCTGAGTCATACGTGGAAACAGTTATCATCTTCACCGTGTTTTCGCCTCCGCCAACAGCTCCAGTGTCTACATTAAGGTGATCCGCAACCTGTCTTTTCCACTGATCCATAAGATCCAAGGTTGGAACAATAATCAAAGTCTGCGTTTTCAGCTGGCTTATCGCTTGTAACGCTATGAAGGTTTTACCAGCAGCAGTCGGCAAGACAACAATACCTCTCATACCGGCTCGGCGCCACTTGTCCAATCCCTCTATTTGGTAAGGTCGCAACTTGACAGAGCTTTTCAAGGTTTGAAGAGGGGGAAGATTTGGCACCTCATCTCGGTATGGAACCCTGCTCTCCCCTAAGTAGGCTAACACATCTTGGTAATGCATAGCTTTAACTCTGTAACAGCCAACCCGGGGATCCCACTTGCCATAAGGGGTCCCAACTTCTCCACGTAACAGAAGAGTGCCTCTAGCAAACCGTAAACGGATCATAAATAATGATGCCTCTTTATCTTTCCCCGCGTAAACTTTGAACTTTTCTCCATTCTTTACCATCCGACTCTAACAGCACGTTGGTAATAGTCACGTGCTATCTACCACATCTGTTTTCTACTGGTTTTAAAGATGTCTAAAAGAAAACGCAGAATCTGAGCCTTCCCTTTCCTTTGGATACAAAAATTCAGATCAAGATTTCACGCGCGTAATGGACGTTTGGAAATAAGAAAGACATGAAGTTGGCAACTTAATCCTGCAATTTCGTTTGAAAGCTCTTTAGCAGTTTATCTGTGTCTTTTCCGATGTTTTCGCCTGAGTAACCTCCTTCTAGAACGAAGAATGTAGGCTTTTTCAGTGACGCTATTCTTTTTCCTATTTCTCCGAAGCCCTTCGCGGTCAAACCCAGAGAGGCCAAGTCTCCCGCATGAGTGTCAAATCCCGCCGAAACCGCAACAACCTCAAACTCACCCCGGTCAACTGTGCTTAACGCTTCATCCAAAGTTTTCAAATAAACCTCATCTCCACAATCAGCCCTCAAAGGAAAGTTCAAGCAATTAGTCTCAGAACTGTAGCCCGTACCAGGATAGAATGGGTACCTGTGCAATCCAACATATGTTACCTTTTCATCTCCTAAAAAAATCTGCTGAGTTCCATTTCCATGATGCCCGTCAATATCCAGAATCAAAGCTGGCTTACCCAGATACTTTACAGCTATCGCTATGTTGTTCAGGTAACAGAATCCTTTGGTTCTTGCGCCCAAGGCTATGCCCGTACTTCCAGCATGATGACCGGGAGGTCTCATCAGAGAGAACCCATTAACCTTGGCTGCTAGGATGGCTCCTCCAGCTGCAAGCCTTGCATACTCGTAAATGTTTTTGTACGCTGGAGTGTCAGCATCCTCCGTTAAGCCGTCTTTAAGCCTCCGAACATATTGAGCGTCGTGGACTCTAATCAAAGCCTCTTCTGAGGCTGGCTCAGGAGATAAGAATTCATATTCTCTCGCCTTTAGAATCTCATAGGCTCTTCTGACCCTTTCAGGACTCTCTATATGCCAAGAACCGTACTCTAAACACTTCTCGGAGAAGACTATTTTCACATGCATAACCATCCCAGTAACTAATGATGTTATTAAAATATAACCTCAACTCTAAAAGATTCAGAGAATTCGCAAAAGAACGGAGAAAAAACTAATGGTTTCAGAGAACCCGCTCGCCGCCTTCCGCTTGGAATGCAAAAATAGCTTAGCGGACGCCATCAGGAAGCTTTTTCCGAAAATTCAAGTTGCACGTTTAGCAATGGAGACGCCGCCGAGTCCAGAGTTCGGTCAGTTGGCTTCTTCACTCTGTTTCGAGCTTGGCAAACAAGTTGGCGAAAAACCCTTCGTTTTGGCTAGACGTTTAGTTGAAACCATGGACAAATCAAAGTTTTCTTTGATTGAACGAGTTGCTGCCGCTGGAAGGGGCTACATAAATTTTCATGCGAATTTCGCCAAGTTTTCAGCCTTAACCATTGATTCCGCCAGACATTTTGACGCTGAGTATGGTTTTGTGAAAACCGAAAACCCCTCAAAAATAATTGTTGAACACACAAGCGTAAACCCGATCCACCCAATACATATTGGACAAGCTAGAAATCCTATGCTAGGTGACGCCATAGCCCGACTGCTTAGATCAAGGGGCCACAATGTCTACCGCCACTATTATGTTGATGATGTGGGTCGACAAACAGCAGTCATAGGTTATGGACATGAAAAACTAGGTAAACCCAAACCTAAGGGAAAACCCGACCATTTTATCGGCAAAATATACACCATTACAAGTTGTCTGGTTGAAATCAACCGTTTGAAAAGGGAGCTTGAACGCGCAAAAACCGCTTCTGATACAGAAAACATCACGCAAATCAGCAAAGAGTTGGATAGCTGGATGTCAGTGGCTGTTGAGCTCAAAGGCAAATACCCAGAGTTCTTCGAGAAACTTCTAGAAAAAATAAACGAGGAAGAAAACCCGGAAACTATGGTTAACGAGTTAAACAGGGCATACGAGGCTGGAGATGAGGAAGCTAGACAACTAATAAGAGAAGTCAGCGAACTGTGTCTAGAAGGCTTCAAAGAGACCCTCAGCCGCGCAGAAGTCTTGTATGATTCATGGGATTGGGAAAGCGAACTGGTGTGGAGCAATCGAGTGGAGAAAATTCTTGAAAAACTGCAGAAGACACAATATGTTTTCACTCTAGGCGGCGTTCTGGAATTTGACGCTGAAAAAGTGGTCAAAGAATTTGGCTTAAAGAAAAAACTCAGTTTGAGAGACGATTACGAGGTTCCCTCTCTAACGCTTGTGCGTGCTGACGGCACAACACTCTACACAACACGCGACATCGCTTACACTTTGTGGAAGTTCGATAGGGCTGAACACGTCATAAACGTTGTTGGGATGCCGCAGAGCTTAGCTCAGCTGCAATTGAAAATAGCCTTGCACGCATTGGGCTATGGCAACTACGCAGACAATCTAATTCACTTCGCCTACAATCTTGTAACTCTTCCAGGCTATAAAATGTCAAGCCGAAGAGGCCGATACATAACATTCGACGAAGTAATGGACGAAGCAGTTAAACGGGCATACGAAGAGGTTTCGAAGCGTTCTCCGCAACTGTCAGAGAAAGAAAAACGGAAAATCGCAGACTTCGTTGGCATGGGTGCGGTGCGATACGCCCTCGTGGAAGTTGACCCTTCAAAACCCGTCGTGTTCACATGGGACAGAGTGCTCAATTTCGAGAAGAACAGTGCACCGTACATACAATATTCTCATGCTAGGGCGTGCAGCATCTTGAGAAAAGCCGCAAGAAAACCTGAAGAAGCAGCCTTTAACCTGCTGAAGGAGAAGTTGGAGTGTGAAATAGTCATGACTCTGGCAAGTTTTCCAGACATCTTTGTTGAGGCAGCAGAGCTTCTTAAGCCTAACTTGGTAGCTGATTTCGCTAATGCCTTAGCCGACAGATTCAACACTTTTTACAACGCTTTACCAGTCATAAAAGCTGAACCAGAAGGGCTTAGCGACGCAAGGTTGGCTTTGGTTGGCGCCGTGAAAATAGTGCTTAGAAACGCGCTTAACCTCATAGGAATAGTGGCACCAGAAAAAATGTGAGAGTTTCATGGTGCTCCCTTAATTATAGCCACCGCCGTGCTTGTTCCAATCCTGTTTGCGCCAGCTTTAATCATGGCTACCGCGTCATCGTATGTCCTTATGCCGCCTGCCGCTTTAACACCTATATCCGTGCCTACCGTCCGCCGCATCAACCTGACATCTTCAATAGTTGCGCCCTTGCCGAAAAAACCAGTTGACGTCTTCACAAAGTCGGCTCCTGCCTCTTTGGCAAGTTTACAAGCGATTATTTTCTCTTCGTTTGTTAAATAGTCTGTTTCAATAATGACCTTGACAATTACCTCGTTTGACAAGCGTTTAACATCCACAACAGCCGCTATATCCTTTTTGACACATTCATAATCTCCGGATTTCAGCGCACTCAGATTGATCACCATGTCCAATTCCTCTGCTCCGTTCTCTACCGCTTTAACAGCCTCTGAAGCCTTTATTTCCGGCAGTGACACTCCGAAGGGAAATGCTATTGTTGAGCAAATTTTAACGTTTGAGTCTTTCAAGAGTGTTGCAGCCATTTTCACATAAACGGGATTAACGCAAACACATCCAAAACAGTACTGTATAGCTTCCTTGCATAGTTTTTCAATTTGGTTTTTGGTTGCAGTTGGCTTGACAACTGTGGAATCCATCATCTTAGCCAGTTTTTTCCTTGAAATAGCCAATTCCACCTCTAGATACAGACTGATTTTCATGTTCTATTATCCATTTCTACAGCGCACGCTATAAGTGAACTCACTAATAAGGGCAGAATTATGGAAGCATCTCCCTCAATCATAACACTGTCTGCCTTTTCCTTTATTTTATGCCACGAAACCGCTTCTCTTGGTCTTGCTCCAGACAGGCTTCCATCCCACTCGACAGCAGTGCTGATGTAAACAGCGTAATCCAGTCCATCCTTGAACTGGTTCCACCAAATCGTATGATGCTTTGAGATGCCCCCGCCGATGATTAACGCGCCAGTCTTCTTTGTATTGAAAACAATGTCGTTCAGCTCGCCTTCATCTTTCAACAAATCAATTTTGAAATCATGGTCTTGCGAGAAGAGCCATATCTGGTATCCAACTGCTCCGTCCGTAATGCCTGGCACATAAACCGGTACGTTTTGTTTTGCTGCCCAATACAGTATCGAACTCTCGTTGCATATTCTCATGCCCATTTCTTGGCATAATTGACGCGTGTTAACTTCTCTAACTCCTTCATCCCATAAACTCTGAAGCAACTCCCTCATCTTCTCTTCAATTATTGTGCCATAACTCTCGTTCGGAACCAAAACGTTTCCTAAACGACTTATGTCACTTTCACGAAGTTCAGCGTCATCCATGAAAAATGAACCTTTATAATATTTCTTCCAGCATCTTGCAACATCATGATCAAGCGTTCCGCAAGTCGTGACTATAACGTCAACAAGCTTTCTCTTCACAAGTTCCTTTAAAGCTCCTCTTGTTCCAGTAGCCACGATGTTTGCTGGGAAAGAAAGAAACTTTACACATCCAGCATCCCTAGCCATCATCTCAAGTATTTTCACACCCATCGCCAGTTTTCCAGCTGTGAAACCCCAAGCCTTTTCCATCTGTAAGACAAGGTCTTTCACAGACATGTCCTCCAACAATTCGTAATCTTCAACAACATCGTTCAGCATCAACAACATCCTCCTTCAGGCATGAGAAATTGTTAATGTTAGGATAAATACGTATCGAAAACCTTACGGCTTATCAGTTGATGGCATGTGCATGAATGGCGGGCCCGAGGGGATTTGAACCCCTGTTCTCCGGCTTTCCCTCGCTTTGACGCCCGGAGGCTTGCGCATCATTTTGTGATTCGGCGCCTTAATCCATGCTGGGCTACGGGCCCAAATAAGGTTAGGCGATGCTGTAAATTAATTGTTGTTGCTAGCTATATTTCGGTTAGTTCTTCGTTTATCCACCAAGCCCGTTTTTTGCCGGATTTTTCTCCTGCGTAATAGTCTACTATGGGTTTTCCAAGCTGTTTTTTGGATCTTTTCTGTATTTTTCTCAGCCTGTTCAAAACCAGCCACCTGTTTGTTTTAAGATACTCTGCTAGTTCTGGTGTGGTTGCGCCTTTGTAGTGGATGAGATATTCTATGATTTTGTGGTCTGTCTCGTCTATGCAGAACGTGTGGGGGTTCGCTTTTTCGGGTCCGTATGTGAGCAGTTCCAAATCTGCTAGGTACTTCCTTATTTGTGCAAACTCCTTTTCCATCTTGTCTAGTCTTCGCTCCAACTCCATGATTTTGTCAGGTTTCGGCGTTTTTTGTAGTTTTTCCATTATTGCATCTCGGATGAAACTGCTTCTTTCGCCTTCTGGGACGCGTAGAATAATTTCTTTGTAGACTTCATCTGGTATTTTCGCAGATATTACCCGCAACTTCTCCATGAACTTTTCCCACATTGTTATTATTGCTATTAATATTTCATGATTTCTGCCAATCATTTGGTAAATCTTTTAAACTAGCAACCGAACCTTAAGCCGAGGTCAAACTTGAAGTGAAATATAATGCCGAGGAAAACCACGATTTCTTTAATTAAATGTGATGTAGGCTCCCTAGCCGGGCATCATGTCGTTCCCGAACCACTGTTTAACATTGCTGGGAAAAACCTGAAAAAGGCAAAAGAAGATGGATTAGTCGGCAGTTACCATGTTTTTAACGTTGGAGATGACCTGCAACTTCTCATGGTTCATGGAAGAGGTGAGTCAAACCCGGAAATTCACAAGTTTGCTTGGGACATATTTCAAGAAGCCGCAGAAAAAGCTTTAGAACTGAAACTATATGGTGCCGGACAAGACCTTTTAAAAACAGCCTTCAGCGGAAACGTCAGAGGCATGGGTCCAGGCGTGGCTGAGATGGAAATCGAGGAAAGAGGATCTGACCCTGTAGTGGCTTTCGCTGCAGACAAGACTTCCGCTGGGGCTTTCAACCTTCCACTGTTCCGTATCTTTGCGGATCCAATGAATACTGCAGGACTTGTAATCGACCCGGACATGGCTGGCGGCTTCAAGTTTGAGGTATTAGACACTGTGGAGAACAAGCGTGTTGTTCTTAAGTGCCCTGAAGAGATGTACGAACTGGTTGGGTTGATTGGAACTGTGGGGCGGTACATGATCTCCCGTGTTCGGAGAGCTAGAGACGAGTTGTTATGTGCCGTTGGCAGCGTAACCAAACTTTCGAAGATTGCTGGAAAATATGTTGGAAAAGACGACCCCGTAATGGTGGTGCGTGCTCAGCATGGATTGCCCGCTTTAGGCGAGATTCTTGTACCATTCATGCACAGCTATCTTGTTGCCGGGTGGATGCGTGGAAGCCACTGGGGTCCATTGATGCCCGTTCAAGTAAAGGATGCCAAATGCACGGTTTTTGACGGTCCTCCAAGGATTGTTGCTTTAGGTTTTCAAGTTGCAAATGGTAAGATTGCAAGCGATGATAATGGAGAACCGATGGTAGCGGATTTGTTTGATGATCCAGCCTTTGATATGGCCAGGCGTGAAGCCGTGGAATATGCTTCTATGCTTAGACGTATGGGAGAGTTTGAGCCAGCACGTCTAGGCGTCGGAGAGATGGAATACACAACTTTATCGCAGATTCTGGAAAGGCTTAAAGAACGGTTTAAGCCAGCTTAAATTCGTGGTTGACTACGTTTGATATGACCGCTCCCTTATTTTCGCCAGTTCATGACACCGGTGTTTCACAATCTCATAGAGCTTTCTGCGCAGTTCCTCCCCGGATGCTTTCTGCTCCTTAAACAGCAGCGTTTTTCTTGCCAGTTCAGTGTCACCCAACCCCGTAAACCACGCTTCAAAATCCCCGCGGCTGAGATGGAACTCTAATGAACCAACACCGACTTCCGAGATTTTGTCGCAAAAGTCTTCAAGACTTGCCGCATAAAGGTTCAAAGGTTTTCCAGTGTCAGCATAAAAATGGAATGATTTTTCGACGGGTAAGTATGTCAAAATCTTCTCAGCCATTTCTTCACACACTTTTGGAAAGCCAAGCGCCTTTTTTCCATTCTCAGTCATGGCATAGTGTCCTTCTTCGGGTTTTTCAACGTATCCCATCCGAGTGAGCCCTATTATGTGCATCATGACGGATGGGAAACCCAACCCAACTTCCTTCGCTATTTCCGCAGCCTTAGCAGGCTTATCAACCATCCACATAGTCTCAAGAATCAGCCTCTTAACAGGCGATAGACTCATCTTGTAATATTCCTCATAGCACTATATATGCAATCTATTTTTCAGTTTTTCTATTGTTTTATCGAAAGAGCAACATCGTCTGTGAAAGACGTCAAAAACAGAAATTATGGGAGGCTGAAATAGGCTTAGAAGATACGCGCGCAAGGATTTAAGAAATGTAAATAAGCATGGCTTGCTAAAGGTAACAAAAGCCGGGAAAATAAATGAAGATGGCCGTGCTAGTATACGAGTATCCACCGAAGATTGTTGGTGGTTTAGGAACTTATGCAGCTGAAATCACAAGAAAGTATGTTCTGATGGATCATGATGTAACAGTTTTCACAATGAACGATGACACCCGGAGTCTTCCGACACGGGAAATTTGGAGAGGCATAGAAATCCACCGTCCCTTACACATTGATATTTCTGATTCGCTTCCGGATGTGCTTGCCGAAGACATTAAAAAATGGGGCAGAGGCATTCAGTTGTTCTCCAAAATCCTCGTGTACAACTATCTGAGCGCTTCAAAACTCGTTAATGAGCTTATAAGAAAAGAAAGTTTCAAATATGATATCGTTGTTGCACACGACTGGCTTTCAGCCATTTCCGGGATAACCGCCAAAAGAGAGCTTGGGTTACCATTCGCATTTCATGTGCACTCAACAGAGAAGGGAAGAACCTTGGGAAATGGGTCAGAAGTCGTGAGCAACATTGAGCTTCACGGCGCCAAAGCAGCCGACTTAATTGTAACAGTCTCGTACGCCATGAAAGATGAACTTATGAAACTCGGCTTTCCAAAGGATAAAATCCAAGTATGCTACAACGGTGTTGATCCGGAAAAATATAATCCAGAAATGGTGAACGATAAGCAAATCAAAAAGGTTAGAGACTCTTACGACATTAAAGAAGATGATCTCATGATTCTTTTCGTCGGTAGACTTGTCGGTGTTAAAGGGGTTGACAGACTTATAATGGCTATGTCCCATGTTTTGCAGAAGATACCTAAGGCAAAACTTGTCATCGTAGGTTTGGGCGACCTGCAAGATTATCTGGTTAACTTGGTTAGAACCATGAAACTGCAGGATTCTATAAAATTTCGTTTCGAATTCATCTCAGAAGAAGAGCGCATTCTACACTATGCCGCTTGCGACCTCGCGGCTTTCCCAAGTCTCTATGAACCCTTCGGAATAGTGGTCCTAGAGGCAATGGGCATGGAACGTCCAGTTGTTGTTGGAGCGGCAGGAGTCAGCGGAATGCGAGAGATAGTCATCCCTCACGGCCAAGAGCAATGCGGCTTCCACATTAACCCTAGCAATCCAGCAGACATTGCTTGGGGCATAGTCAGTGCTCTGGAAAATCCTGAAAAAAGGAAATGGCTTGGAAAAAACGGCAGACAAAGAGTTCTAGACGAGTTCACTTGGGATAAGATAGCTGAAAAAACAATCGCGCTATATGAACAGACAATTAAATGTTAAGTTTCTCCTGAACCGCAGTTTGTTGGTGAACTGTTGAACTTCAATGATCCTCTAAGTTTGAGAAAGAAGGTTGCAAAAGAAGCCGCTACCCTTCTTTACTTTGGTGTTGAAAAAGAATACAAGCAGGCGAAGCTAAAGGCTGCCAAAACGTCTGCCATTCACTTTCTTCCAACGAATCTTGAGGTGGCGATTGAACTCGATAAGATAGCCGAGGAAAACGAGTGTGGCGCCAGACATAAGCGTCTGATTCAAATGCGCAAGGACGCTCTCACACTAATGAAAATCTTGGAGGAATATAACCCAATTTTGATCGGCAGCGTTTGGCGTGGAACAATAAATCGTGAAAGCGACATAGACATAGCTGTGTACCATAACGAACCAAATGAGGTTTTGAAACTGACAAAACAGAGCAACTTTAAGGTTACGCAGACCGAACGGACAACTGTAACGAAACAAGGACTAAAGAAAGCATCCTTTCACATCTATTTAGAATCGCCAACTCAAGAAAAAGCTGAGGTAATCGTTCGAAGCCTCGAAGAAATAGGTCACGAAGGAAAATGCGAAATATACGGAGACCCAATAACCGGTCTTCGCACGCAAGAATTGGAAAAAGTGCTTGAAGAAAACCCAACACAACGATTTGTCCCCTTCTAATCTAGACTGCTCAATCCTTTCCAAAGACACTTTAAATATATGTTTGTTCATAAATGAAAATGAGGATGCATTTCGAAACCCGGAGGTGCTCGTGTGGATTTCAAAGAAGAGACCTTCAAAAGGCTGTTTCCAAACCTTGCCAAAGAATTAGGATCCACCAAAAACAAAGTTGCGATAAACTCCATGCGAACAGACACCCACACTGGAGAAAAAGCAGCCTCCAAAAGATTCATGCACTACACACCCGATGTGATAGATTTTATTCGGCGATGCGATACAGAGCAGCAGGCAGAAGAGATAATCGACTACATGGAGAAAAAAGGCGAAATAAAACTGCAATATGCAAAAAAGCTTAGAAAACAGCTTAAAAATAAAGGTGTTAGAAGCTTCGGACCTAAAAAGGAGGAAAACTACTACTTCAAACACGGCGAACCCTTAAAATAGCCTAGATTTATCGCGATGTCACCTTATCTGAAGTATAGACAGTGTAATATTTTTGACTCATGCGTTTGTATCTTCATTTATACATGAAGGTACAAGATTAACTTTCTTTCTCGTCCTTCTTGTCCCTTACAAGTGACCAATTCTGAACCACGAAATGTCTTTGAACAGAATCGTATAACAACATAAAGTCTCCTTAGCAGTTAATACACAGACTCTGTGACTAACAGATAAGTATAATACAGAAAGCATGATTCCAAAAGTAAATAAATGGGCTTGTCAATAAGTAGAAAGCCCAAGAATTCGGAAATCAACCGGAGGAGAATCGCATGAAAAAACCAATCTCTTTGTTCATTGCTTTAGTCACAGTCATGTTAACTCTTGTCTCAATCTCTTTTAACATCCAAAATGTTGAAGCAGTAAACGTTGAAAAATCGGATTATAGCATAGAACAAGTAAATCATACCGTAGAAGTTATGTGTAACGGGTATATTTTCATAAATGACACCATACAAATAACAGGACAGATATCAAACGGTTTTCTTATAGGATTTCCATACAAGTATGGTTCACACATTCTTCGGTGCGTAGCTTATAGCGCAACTGACACTTTCTTTGTGGATCTTAATGTACCTCTAGAAAACCGTGTTGGTTTCTACGGCGTAAGAATAACCTTTCCACAAGGAGCACCCCGAATATTCACTGTTGGATTCGTGCTTTCAAACGATCTTCTCAGCATTCTAGAGACAGACTATTACGTCCTAGACTTTCCCGCCTACCCTAGTTTGACAAAGACGGCTGCCAACTGCAGCGTTGTAGTCGAATTGCCGGAGTATGCAGAAGACGTAATTGTTGCAAAGGAAGATGGGACGGTTAATGCAT
>SMTZ1_10006735_pt1 | contig 25164 bp, 28 predicted proteins | sample DeeMarSWOR136_30_FD_25667 | JGI IMG/M metagenome (IMG submission 25667) | reverse complement strand
AGCCAACCAGCAAGCTATTATAAATAACGGCACAATTAAAGTCAAGCTGACACCGCGGGCGCACTAAAAGAAGCGATACCTTTCCCGCCTGCGGGAAATGAAGCCTGCAATCAGCCCCACGATGAGCCCGCCCAAGTGCGCCTGCCAGGCTACCGACGGCAGAAATGAGAGAAGGACGAATCCACCGAGCACGGCCACCCAGAGGGGCATCGGTATGGGGATGGGGAAGATAATTACCGGCAGCTTGGGCCGCATCACCACCAGCCCGCCGGCAAGGGCGAACACGGCCCCGGAGGCGCCCACCGCCACATCAAATGGATGGGCCAGCGCCCAGAACAAAAGGTTGCCCAATATACCCCCGGCAAAGTAGACCAGAAGAAACCTGCCTTGCCCCACCAGCCGGGAAAAGTAACTGCCAAAGAAGTATAAGGTTATCATATTGGCGAAGATATGCCAGAAACCGGCGTGGACGAACATAGCCGTCACCACCGTCCACGGCCTGGATAGGAGTGCCGCTGGCTGAAGGCCAAGCAGGTAAATAAGCTCGGAACGAATTAAGGTGGCAAAAAAAATGACGAAATTGATGATAATCAGTATTAAAATGGCGTTGAGGCCGTCAGTTGGATAACCATACCTAACTCTCATATATCAAGCAATCTCCTTAAAGACACTTATATTTCTCATATTACCGTATTTGGCTCCGCTAAACAACGACAAACCTGAAATGTTACAATAGTAGCGGGCATTACTCCAGGATGAGTTGCCGTTTACACTGCTTGATGACGGCCTGATTACCTTAATTTATTACGGGTGAGTTATGAGTGAACACATCATAGAGGTAGAAAACCTGATAAAGAAGTTTGGCGACCTGGTAGCGGTGAACGATATCAGCTTCAACGTGACATCGGGGGAGATATTCGGCTTTCTGGGGCCGAATGGGGCGGGGAAGACCACGACCATCAATATCCTCTGCACACTGACCCGCCCCACCTCAGGTCGGGCGAGCATTGCTGGCCTGGATGTGGTGCACCAGCAGAGCCAAGTACGGCGGCAGATAGGCCTTGTCTTTCAGGACCCCAGCCTCGATGAAAGGCTCAGCGCTTTGCAGAACCTGCGTTTCCACGCCCTCGTTTACGGCGTCCCCGCCTCCGTCCGCGAGCAGCGCATGGAGCAGTTGCTCAAGATGATGGAACTGTGGGACAAGCGCCACCACAAGGTACAGACCTTTTCCGGGGGGATGAAACGGCGCCTGGAGCTGGCGCGAGGACTGCTGCACCATCCCCGGGTTCTCTTCCTTGATGAGCCGACCCTCGGGCTCGACCCGCAGACCAGAAATCGCATGTGGGAGTATATCCTCGAGCTGCGACGGGAGGAGGGAACGACCATTTTCCTCACCACACACTACATGGATGAGGCGGAGAAAGCCGACCGCATTGCCGTTATCGACTACGGAGAGCTCATCGCCATGGACACGCCGGCCAGGCTGAAGAGAATGGTGGGCAAGGACATCGTCTCGCTGAAGAGCGACGATAATGACCGGGCAGCGGAAGAAATCAGACGCCGCTACCAGATTGAAGCCAGGCGTGATGGCGACGGGCTCTGCTTCGAGGTCGCCAATGGGGAGGAGTTTCTTCCCGTTTTCCTACGGGAATTCAACACCCTGATAGTCAGCGTGAGCATGCGCCGTCCCAGCCTCGATGACGTGTTCCTCAAGCTCACCGGAAGGGAGATACGGGAGGAAGACGTCAGCGATACCTTCAAGGCGATGGTTCGCCAGCATGGCCGCCGTTCGCGGCGCTAGGAGGATGATATGAATCAGCTGCGTGGTATCTACACTATCTGGTATCGTGATTTATTGCGTTTCTGGCACGACAAGATGCGTTTGCTCGGGTCAATCACCTTTCCGCTCCTGTTCCTCTTCGTTTTCGGCAGCGGGCTCAGCGCCAGAATGGGTGTCCTCGGCGCGGGCTTCGACTTTACCCAGTTCATCTATCCCGGCATCATCGGTATGACGGTGCTGATGAGCTCGTTCATGTCCGGGGTTTCCGTGGTCTGGGACCGTGAGTTTGGCTTCCTCAAGGAAGTGCTGGTGGCACCCATCAGCCGCGCCGCCGTCGCCACCGGCAAGGCACTAGGAGCGGCCACTATTGCCTCGCTTCAGGGAGTGCTGATACTAGCGTTTGCCCCGCTTATCGGCGTTTCCCTTTCCATCGGGACGGTGCTGGCATTGCTGCCGCTCATGTTCCTGCTGGCCGTCTCTCTGGGCTCATTCGGCGTCCTGCTAGCCACCAGAATCCGTTCCATGGAGGCGTTTCAGGCCACAATGCAGATGCTTATGTTCCCCATGGTATTTCTTTCCGGGGCGTTCTTCCCGTTGCAGGGTCTGCCGCAATGGATGAACGTGCTGGTGAAGGTCAACCCGGCTACCTACGGCATCGCTCCCATCCGTCAGGTGGTGCTCGGCATGGAGCCGGACGCTACCTACGCTATCACCCTATTCGGGCACACGCTTACACTCTGGAATGAAATCCTCATTCTGGCCGGATTCGGGGCAGCCATGATACTGCTCGCCGTATGGTCGTTCGGCAATCAGGAGTGACCAGCTTGACTTTGTTCGTCGGAATGACGATAATGAGGTTGGCTTCTGGGTATGTTCCCCGATAGCTCAATGGTAGAGCGGGCGGCTGTTAACCGCTAGGTTGTTGGTTCGAGTCCAGCTCGGGGAGCCATTTCCCCCACTTCGATCCCAAAAACTTTTTCGAGGCTGGTCCCGTGGACTCTTGATCGTCCTTTCTCCTACTGTCATCATCATTACCCCCTTTAATTAATAGCTATACAGTTATTATGGCGCATCATAGAGGATTTGTAAGCATAATAAATGTCAATCGTTGACAGAACATCATTATGTTATATATTGACAGTGAACATAAGGGGGTGTATAAAATAGAATAATTAAGTGGAGGAGTGATGCCAAAGAAGCTTAATAAGGGGTCGCGGAATGGCCACATCCCACTAGGCTCAGGTCTTTATCTACACTCACAAGCAGCGAGAATGACACAGACTACTAGTCGAAAGCTATCATATTGGACAGCCACTCAACTAGTAGACCCACAGGTACACAGACGCAATGGTGGCCCATCTATATTTTCATACAATGATTTGCTTGCAATTAGGGCTGTGGAGCGTCTACGACAATCTGATTTACCACTGCAAAGAATGAGAAAAGCTATCCGCTTCTTTTATAAATTCTTGGGGCACAAGTCTGAGTGGTGGAACCTCAAGATGTTAGTGGATAACAAAGATCTAATAACGATTATACCACGAGATCGGAGCCCAAGTGGTCAAGATGAAGCAATCGTTGCCAGTCGTGGAGGGCAGAAGGTCTTCGAAATCGTTTTCGCCGATTTAGTGAATGATTTGCTTGCTGGTGGGAAACTTGCACGTTTCCCCGAAGTTAAGGAACATATCAAAATAGATGGAAACATACAAGGCGGTGCACCTGTAGTAAAAAACACGCGAATTAAGACTATCGTACTTCATATGTGGCATCAGTACGGACTTAAGGCAAAGCAAATTGCAGATATGTATGATGGTTTAGATGAGGAGAGTGTCACCGCAGCGATTGAATATGAGCAAGCCTTAGCAAAGAGTAATCACAATGCGGACTCTCCTTTGCGACGCTGATATTCCAACTCGGGTAGTTGAATCTGTAAGAGCTCTGAATATCCCAGCGATTCCTCTCAAAGACATCCCCGGAGCAGTAGAAGACGATGAAAGAGTTGTTGAAATTGCACACAGTTTCGATGCAATTATTGTCGCAATAGATAAAGACTACACTACTAGGCGACCTTTATTTGCAGCCATGGTAGAAAGAGGGTCACGGGTTGTCATACTTAGACCCCCAAAATGTCTACCTGAAGAAACAATGGAGACAATAGCTAGGTTGATATTAGATAATCATCGGCAATGGCAGGTCCTATTAGATCCAGAGCCCGGGGTCATTAGCTGCAATAAGTATGGAAACCGCCTCAGAAAGTTACGAGATTTCGCTTGGTACAAACAACTAAAAAATAAAAGCTGAGGAAAGTGGTGAGACCGGAGGTAAGGGAGAAATCCCCCCTGTCAGAATCACCGGGTTAATCCCAGCTCCATCGAAGGGGGGCTGGGTTAAGGATTATCTCTTGCCGCTGTTTTTAGCAGCAGCACTCTGTGCCCGTGAAGCAAAGCTGCCTTTCGACACTCTGCCTCCACCCGCTTTCGCGGATGCACTCTGGATGCGCGAAGCAGCTTTAGATGTCATTCTGCTACCACCGCCTTTGCCACCTTTACCCAAGCTTATCACCTCCTTCCTATTGTCGCTTATGTAATCAGGGCCTGCCCTGCACGACAATCAGCGTAAATCCGGCAATCCTTCTCTTATAATTATAACCATTAATGTCCGGTAAATCTAATAACATTTCGACTGTTTATCCTCCTTTAATACCCCCACAAGCTCGACATCATCATAAATGTGGCTTGCTGGGCTAACTGGGACCTAAATTATTATCATTTACATCTATTTCGCTATCTTACCCAGGGTCTCTTTAGCCGCTTCACTTGCTTCGGCGGCCCCCTTCTTGGCCGCCATTCCCAGGTACTTCTTGAAGTCAATGAACTTCCCCACACCCTCTATTACCATGTCCGGAACTTTCGAATCGTCGAGAACAAAGGCATATAGCTCCTCCCCGAACTTCTTTCCTATTTCTTCATAAGGCATTGCTTCAGCCAGCGTATTTATGGCTTTTTTCAGCCGGTCATAGTTTCCTTTCAACTGGGCCAAGTCAGCTGTTAAAGTGGTTTTCTCTGATTCCAATCCCTTTATTCTTGAATCCAGCTCCGCTATTTGAGACTTTAAGTTACCCACCTCTTCATTATGCTCGCTTCTTAGCGCTGTTATCTGTGACTCATGCGCTTCTTTCAGCTGTTCCTTTTCCTGGTTCAGGTTTTTTACCTGTTCTCTTAGGCCATCTATATTGGCCAGTTTCCCGGCAAGCGCTTCATGATTAATCCTTGACTCTTTGAGGTCTTCTCCCAGTACGGCGGTAAATCTTTCCATAAATTCTTTGGAATCAGTTCTCAAATCCTTATACTCGTCACCTAATATGCCGACCACCCTTCCCATAAGTTCGTCATATCTTGTGCTCGCCCGGTCGCGTTCGTCTTCCAGCGCCATTATGTATGACCGTAAATCGCCCACCTTCCCGCCATACTGCTTGTTTAACAGGGTGTAGACGGCAAGGGCAACTCTCTTGGCCACCGATTCCCCGTAGCCCCTGATATCGCTGCCCCGCGGACCAAGCACCTTGCTGAGCAATTTGCTCTCCATTTCAATACGTTTATCATAGTCCTTGAGGCCGGCATCGACTACGGGGTCCAGCCCGGCATTGCTGTATAACTGCTCTGCCAGCTGTGATTCTTCCACGCTCATATTTTCCGGGCTGATTTCCCTGATTCTGACAAGTTGTCTTTCCTCGTTTTTTTTGTCTTTCATCTCCCATCTCCCTGAGCAGAAATCTATACTAATTATATACCATTTTCAGAACAAAAGGAGATACCCCCTGGCAATTATTGCCTGCTGGCTGACCTGTGCCGGCAACGCATTCTATAACTGAACATATAAAATAAGGAAAGCAGGGCTTCTTTGCCCTGCCTCGATTCTTTGCGTGAGTTCTGCGATTTATTGATATTACGGGTTAAGCTTCCTCTTTGATGCTCTGCCTCAGGTTGCGCTTGACCACATCCATAAGTCCGAGAGTGTCATAGCGTTCCTGCATCACCCGTATCGTCCGGAGCACTTTCTGTGTTATATCGAGCTGAGCCCGCTCCAGCTCCTCAAGTCGCTTTCCGATGTCGTTCAGTACCGGTTGCAGCCAGCCCGAAGCGGCATAAAACTGCTGCGCCTTATCCAGGTCCTCGGTCAGGCTTTGCACCTTCTCCTCCAGAGCGACCAGCTCCTGCTCTTTCTGACGCAGCAATTCAGTCAGTTCTGCCTTCTGTGATTCACTCGCTTCCAGCTTGCTGCGGGCAGCGCTGATGGCCATCTTGACCTGCTTGCTTTCCTTCTCCAACTCGAAATGCGCGGTTTGCAGGCAGTTGGCGCAGTAAATTGAAGTGCCTTTATCCAGTTCCGTGCCACATTGCGAGCAGACAAGGGGCTGTACTTTGACTTGCTTGCTGGCGCGACATTCTTTGCAGCGGGTGGGCAGATTGAAACCCTTCAGTTCATAGAACTCCTGCTCAGCCTTGGTTAAGACGAATCCCTTACCGCACTGACGGCACACTAACTGGATATCAGCTTCTCTGACCATTTGAAGCCCTCCTTTGTCTCAGGTTTCCGGGTTTCAAACCAAGCTGACAGTTTGGCACCAGTACTTTTTTCCCAGCTCGTAATCCATAATATAACATAAATTGTTCTGTTTTGCACTACTTAAAGCTGAAATCGTAAAAATTTTTTCCAAATTTTGTCAAAGATGCCGGAAATGTATAAGGTATGAATATATGAGCAAGCATGGAACATTATTGCGCGATGCTAACTGATGGCATGCTCCCTAACGTAATCCATATCCAGCGTCACGCCGAGCCCGGGGCGTTCCGGGATATCCAGGTAACCGTCTCTCATCACAAATTGCTCATACGTAACCTTATCGCGGAAGGGATGCGGGGAACGGTCGTACTCGAAAAGCGGTTCCGCCGGGAAACGACGTTCCGGAAAGTTGGGCAGTACAGCGAATAGCTGCAGAGCGCCAGCGAGGCCGATATTTGTCCCCCAGACATGGGGAATAAGCGGCACATTCCAGGCGCTGGCCAGGGCCAAAATACGCATCATCTCGGTAAATCCCCCAGCAGCGCAGAGGTCGGGTTGCAATATGTCCACGGCACGCCTGGTAATCAGTTCGCGGAAGCCAAACCGGGTGTATTCACACTCGCCACCGGTAATGAGGATGTTGGAATTCTGCTTCACCTCCACGTAGCCATCGATGTCCTCCGGCGGCACCGGCTCCTCCAGCCAGTAGACGTTATAATCCTCCATCCGGCGGGCCAGCTGAATCGCCTCGGCGGCATTGTAGGCATGGTTGGCATCAACCATCAGCTTTATTTCATCGCCGATGGCCTCCCGTACCGCACGCACATATTCCATATCGGTGTCGATGCCGTAGCCTACCTTGAGCTTCATCGACGAGAAACCGCTTTTCTGATAACCGAGCGCCTCTGCCACCAGCGCGTCTTTAATGCTGGGCACATTTTGAGGCTCATAGAGACCGGTGGCATAGACACGGGCGCGATGGCGATAGGCCCCGCCCAGCAATTTATAAATGGGCACGCCCAGCGCTTTCCCCTTTATATCCCAGAGGGCGATATCGATGGCGCTGAGGGCGGCGATGGGCAGGCCCTTCTGTCCCTGGTCCCTGGTCCGATTGTAGAGGAAGTCCCAGATAACCAGGCTCTGAAAAGGGTCTGCCCCGATGAGCAGAGGAGCATAACCGTCCTGTATCATCGCGGCGGTTATAGTTGACGGCCCACCAACGAAAAACGCTTCCCCCACCCCTTCAATTCCCTCGTCAGTGGTGACTACGCACACGGCAGTCTGGCGTCTATCGGTCACCCACAGGGACCAGCCAAATGCCTGGTCGCCGAGCAGTCCTTCCAGCACGTAGGTTTTGACGCCGGTTATCTTCATTTGCTTCCCCGCCTACTTCTTGACCGCGCTGCGCGCTTTTTCCACGGCTTCCTTGGCACCCTGGATGATGAAGGCATCATCAACGCCAACGGTATTATATATAAATCCCTTTTTCACAGCCCACTCAATATTCTCGGGTGTACAGAACATACCGGCTGGCTTGCCATGTTTGGCGGCAACTTCCAGAACCTTATCGTACGCTTCAAGATATCGGGAGTTGTCCCAAGCCGGAGGCACGCCAAAGCCAAGGTTAATAGAAAAGTCCCATGGGCCGATATAGCAGGCATCGATGCCAGGTACGGAGAGAATCTCATCCAAGTTATCGAGTGCCTTTTTCGTTTCTATCTGAATGGTGACGATAATTTCATCATTGGCCGTCTTGAAATAATCGGGGTCGAACATGCCAGCGCGCCTTGGCCCCCATCCCCGGATACCCTCCGGCAAGTATTTGCAGTACCTTACCGCATTTTCCGCTTCCTCCTTAGAGCTAACCCAGGGAATCATGACTCCATAAGCACCAATGTCCAGTATTCGCTTGATTACCACCATGTCATTCCACTGCGGCCGCACAATGGGCACACAGTTGCTTCCGTTCATCGCCTGCATCATGCGCTGCAACGTTTCGTAACTTGTCGACGTGTGCTCTTGGTCGAGCAGCAGCCAGTCAAACCCCACCCGCGAAAGCCACTCCGCCACATCGGGATGCCCTATCATAACGAACGTCCCGATTACTGGCTCACCCTTCTTCAGTTTGGCCTTCAAAGAGTTCTTCAATGCTTTTACCTCCTGTCTATTTCAGCTCTTTCGGCCGAAATCCGCCACATTCTAACAGACCCATTTACAGGCTGTCAAAACAAAATCGGGTCATTATTTAACTATGCCGAACCTAGTTTTTACCTTGACAAACTTCTCTACGGTCAAATAATATTGGCCGAAAGAGCAGGTATTGAGAGAATACATCAAGGAGGTGATGAACATGCCAAAGATCGGGTTTATCGGTTCAGGGCCGGTAGGGACTGCCTTCGGGGTTAATTTATCCCAGCGCGGCTATCAGATAATCGGCGTCTTCGATGTCGTGAAGGAAGCGGCGCAGCAGTTTGCCGCTGATGTGCCCGGGTGTCAGGCCTTTGAAAAGGAGCAGGAACTGGCCGACAGCGCCGGTATGGTCTTCATCACCACTCCCGATGACATCATCCCCAAAGTCGCCGCCGAGGTCAGCTGGCGCGCCGGGCAGTCTGTTATCCACTGCAGTGGTGCCAGCACGGTGCACTCACTGGACGCGGCCCGAGAACAGGGGGCGATGGTGGGCTCGATTCATCCCTGTCAGACATTTGCCGGCAGGGAACAGGCGATTCGTAACCTGCCCGGCTCCACCTTCGCCATTGAGGCCGAGGAACCTTTGAAAACAACGCTCACCGAAATCGCCAGAGCGCTTGATGGCGACCTGGTTTATCTCACCTCCGAGGACAAAGCCCTCTACCACGCCGCCGCCTGCATCGCCTGCAGACCTCTGGCAGAACTTCGGCAAGTCAACTGCGGAGGCGACCAAGGCTTATATCCCCCTTTTACAGGGCTCGGTGAACAATATCGCCAGCATTGGCTTCCCCGGCTGCCTCACCGGGCCCATCGCCCGGGGAGACATCAAGACGATACAGCGGCATCTTGCCGCGCTGGAGAAATACGCCCCGGATATATTGCCCCTTTATAAGGAGCTGGGGCAGCAAACCATCCCCATCGGCATCGCCAAAGGTACCCTGAACGAAGACAAAGCGGCAGAACTGCGGTCTCTGCTCGAAAATGAGTTAAAATAGGTCAGATTCAAGTAAAGGAGAACACCATGAAAGTTACCGGGGTCAAAACCTATCTTTATCACGCGCACTTCAACTGGCTGCTGGTCAAGCTGGAGACGGACGAGGGAATAGAGGGCTGGGGCGAGGCGACCACCCAGTCTGCGGAACGTGCCACGCAGGCCCACGTCCATACCATCGGCGAGAATTACCTGATGGGCAAAGACCCGCGGCAAATAGAGCTGCACGTCAGCACCTTGCTGCGGAATAGCTACTGGAAGCCGTCATTCGTGATATACAGCGCCATCAGCGGTCTGGAGATGGCTATGTGGGACATCCTGGGCAAAAGCCTCAACGTGCCTGTCTATACCCTGCTCGGCGGCGCCTGCCACCCCCGCCTCAGGATGTACCACAACGGCTGGTGGTTCGGGGCCAAATCATACGATGACTATGCGCGGCTGGCCAAAGAGATAGCGGACAAGGGTGCCAAAGCGCTGAAATTCGACCCGATGCAGGGCATGGACACCTTCATCGATACCACGGAGTTTAACCGGACGGTCGAGGCCATAAAGCTGGTCCGGGAAGCCGTCGGCGATGAGATGGAACTGCTGATAGACGTTCACGGCCGACTGAGCCCGAACAACTCTATCCGACTGGCAAAGGCGGTGGAACCTTACCGCCCTTACTGGTGGGAGGAACCCATACCCACCGATGCCAGCCTGGATGACCTGGCCTGGGTGGCCCGGTCAATCAATATACCGGTGGTGGCCGGCGAGCGCATCTACACCCGCTGGGGCTTCCGCGACCTGTTTGAGAAACGGGCGGCATCTATTATAAACCCGGACATCGCGCACGAGGGCGGCATACTGGAGACGAAAAAGATCGCCGATATGGCCCATGCCTACTACATAGGCGTCAACCCGCATGACGCCAGCGGGCCGGTGCTCACTGCCGCCAGCATACAGCTGGAAGCAGCCATACCGAACTTTCTCATACACGAATTTTTCTCCATTGACATCCCATTCTATGAAGAGGTGCTCAGGGAACAGTTCCCGGTGATAACGGACAACAACTACATCGAGCTGCCCACCAGACCCGGGCTGGGGATAGATATCGACGAGGCAGCGCTGAGCAAAAGGCCCTATAAATATGCCGACCTGGGTGCTTTCTGGGCAAGCCACGACGAATGGCGCGAATCCACCGGCCGTAAATGAGAAGCAGGAAGTTCTGAATTCCAAAAGATGAAACTGCGGACGCTCAGGATCTGGTCTCTGGTCACGATAACGCCCGTTTTCGTGGCCATAATTATCCGCATGGGCTGGGAACTGGCGGTCAACTACTCAACCGGTGGCCTGATTATGTCAACTCTGGTGACTATCGGGCTTCTCGGCCTATATATTCTCCTTCTTTATCTTGTCCTCAAACCTAACCCTAAAATGCTTACCCATCGCTACCTCTGGCTTGGCATTGCAGTTATGGCCACTGCAGCCTTCATTGGCGGCATCATCCACCTGACGCGCTTTGTTCCCTCGCCTCAGTCCGAACTGCCCTGGAGCCTGCTCATTGCCCTGTTCTACTTCTTTGCCGCGCTAAATGCCTACGGTATACTTATCTGGTTCGTCTGGTCGCTCTGGAAAAAGGAGCAGCGGAAGGAATAAATCATGGACAGAGAAAGCTTCGAGTGGCTGGTGGCCAGGGCCATTGCCGACCTGCCCGACGAGTTCCGCGAACGAATGGAGAACATCGACGTCGTGGTGCAGGACGAGCCAACATCCCGCCAGCTGGCCGATGCCCGATTGAAACGCGGAGAAACCCTGTTCGGGCTTTATGAGGGTGTACCCCTGATAAGAAGAAGCGGTGCCTACGGCATGGTGCCGCCGGACAAAATCACCATTTTTCAGAAGCCGATTGAGGCTGTCTACCGCAGTGAATCCCGAATCCAGCGGGAAATACAGCGGGTGGTGAGACATGAAATTGCGCACCACTTCGGCATCAGCGATGCCAGGCTTAACCAGCTGGAACGGGAAAACTGAGAGCGCATAATATCGGGTCTTTGATTTTTCTGAAAAAAGCCCTAACTTCTCCCCCGTTCTTCCGTTATTACATATGTATAGATTAAATTATTCACCAGGGGGTTTAACTGGAAATGAACAAAATCAGAATATCTATGGTCAGCATCGTTCTGGTAATTTCACTCTTGCTTGGCGGTACTGCTTACGCTCAGGACGAGGAATTGCCTGACCCCGGAATCACACCGGACAGTCCTTTCTACTTTTTGGACAATTTTGGGAAGAAACTCGGCCTCATCTTCGCCTTTGATGACGAGGCCAAAGTGAAAAAAGCCCTCGAATATGCGGAAGAAAGGCTGGCCGAAGTCCAGGCAATGGCGCTGAAAAACAAACTGGAAGAGATGGTGCAGGCAGCCGGTGAATACGAACAGTTTATGGCTATGGTTAACGAAAGAATGCAGGCGGCAGTCCAGAATAACGCATCCTCCAATGTATCGGAAAGAGTAGCGCTAGCGGCACAGAAACATCTGGCCGTCATGGACAGGGTGAGGGACAGAGTCCCGGAGGAGAGCAAAGAAGCGCTCGACCGTGTCCGGGAAAGGTCGCTTAATGAACAGCAGAACGCGCTGCGCGCCCTGGCCAGAAATAGAGTGGAGAGAGCCACCGAGATTAACCTGAACGGCATCCAGCAACGCCTGCAGCGGGCTCTGGAAAAGGTCAGTGAAAACGACACCGACGAAGTGGAAAAGGCGCTTGAAGATACGGAAAAGCTGCGCCGGTTTGGCGAGGAGATATCGGAAATCGCCAGAGGTCTCAGCGATAATACCACCACTGTGGATGAGCTCGTGGCCAGAGCCACGTCAGTACACCTGGAAGTACTGGCTCGGGTTCACGAAAGAGCGCCCGAGCCAGCCAGAGAGGCCATTGAAAACGCTATGGCCAACGCGCTGCAAAATCGTGAAGAGGTCATTGAGCGGCTGAGAAACCGGGCGACTACGGCCAATATTTCGGAGAACGCTACCGGACTGGAGCAGATAAAGACCGAACTGATGGAGAGGATACAGAACCGGATTCAGGAGAGGCTTCAAGACGCAACCGACGATCAGTCCTTGGAACAGGTTCGGGAAAGGATTCAGGAACAGCTGAACGAGAGGTTAAAGCAACAGAAGTAAGAGCAAGCCTTGCTTGAGGTCAGGCTGCTGCCTTCAGCTCTTTGACCATATATTCACCCAGCGAGCGATAGTCAAATTCAGTGCGGTAATACTCGCGGGCACCGACCCCACTCAGCACCACCATCTGTCGGGCCTGAAATTCCTGGCCCGCAATTCGCTCGGCCTCCCGAAGGAGTGCCTTGCCGATGCCTTTATGCTGCGCCGCTTCCGGTCGCTGCTCGGTCAGCGGCACCTCGGACCCAAAGGTATGGAGCTCTCTGATTATGGCCAGGTTCCCCTCCGGCTCCTGCGCCAGAGTCGGCACCGGCTTATCCTGGATACGCAGCCGCAGCAGGCCAAAAAGCGTTCCTCTTTCGTCTTCGAAAGAGAGAAAAATCTCCCGGCCACCGGACGCCTCATAGTCCATCCGCACCAGTTGTGGTTCGCCTATCTCCCAGCCATCCCTCGACCGGTGCCCGTATTCACGGCAGCGAATGCATTGACACGCCAGCCCCATCCCCTGCAGCCGCTCTTTAAGCAGACCGCGCAGGGAGTCTCTGGGGCCACCGGTTATGAACTGCGGCGGTATATCGCGCAGCACCCGGGAAATCCGAACGTACTTGGGCACCATCGCCTTTATTTCCACGAGCAGATTGACCATGACATCGAAGTCATAAGGCTGGTATTTCCCTTCCCAGTACCACTTTTCCAGCTCGGTTCCCTCCACGACCATGGTCGGGTACAGCTTCAACCCATCCGGTCGGAAGCTGGCATCGTCGAATAGCTTTCTAGATAGCTCAAGGTCTGCCTCAGGGCTTGAGCCGGGCAGGCCCGGCATCCAGTGATAGTACACCTTGAAACCGCAGTCTTTGAGCAGCGAGGTGGCACGAACCACGTCCTCCACCAGGTGCCCCCTTCTGACCAGACGGTAAATATCGTCGCTCAGGGTCTGTACGCCGAGCTCAACACGGGTGGCGCCGAACTCCAGCATGCGCTCTATATCCTCCTGACGGCACCAGTCGGGCCTGGTCTCGATACATAGCCCGGTGCTGCGGTGCCGGGCGGTCTCATTATGGTGCTTCGCCTCGGCCAGCGTCGCTGATTCTCTCTCGTTCAGGGCATCATAACACCCCTTGATGAACTCGTACTGGTAGTCCCGCGGTTGCGCCAAGAAAGTGCCGCCCATGATGATAAGCTCCACTTTATCGGTGGGATGGCCCATCTCCTCAAGCACCCGCAGCCTCATCGCCACCTGCCGGCGAGGGTCGTAATCGCACTGCCTGGCCCGGAATACGGCCGGGGATTCAGGCGTATAGCTGCGCGGCGTATTGGCGAATGTCGGGCAATACAGGCACTGCCCCGGGCACTTCATGGGCCGGGTCATCGCCGCCACCGGCGTCACCCCCGATATTGTCCTAGCGAGTTTTTTCATCCCTTCCCTGTTATAATAATATCGATTTCAGTTTATCAAATTGCGCAGATGTCAACAATTAAGGACGTATTCAACCAGATTGCGCCGAGCTGGTATAACTTTCGGCACCGGTCAATATTCAGGCGTGAACTGGAGGCCCTGGCGGAACAATGGGGAGGAGGCCGACTGCTCAATCTGGGCTGTGCTCACGGCCCTGACTTTATTCCCTTCAAACCCGGCTTTGAACTGCACGGCGTGGACTTATCCACAGAGATGCTCCAGTTTGCCCGTAAGTATGCATCTAAATACGAGTTCAGGGTAAACCTGACCATTGCCGATGTCTGTACCCTGCCGTTTCGAGATAACGCTTTTGATTATGCCATTTCAGTCGCCACATATCATCATGTCGAAGGTAAAAAAGCGAAGCTGGCAGCGCTGCAGGAGCTCAAAAGGGTACTGAAGTCCGGCGGTGAAGCTTTTATAACTGTCTGGAATCGCTGGCAGCCAAGGTTCTGGTTCAAAGGCAGGGAAATTGCGATTCCGTGGCGGACAAAAGAGAAAATTCTTTATCGCTACTACTATCTGTTCACCTATTTTGAACTGGAAAAGCTAGCCAATGAGGCGGATTTGCAGGTGGTTAAGTCTTTTCCCGAATATGGTTACCACTTCCCGGTAAAATTTTTTTCCCGAAATATCTGCCTTCTATTGAGAAAGGTTTAACCATAACGGCAAAAAGGTGTAAGATAGAAATATGCTGGTGAAAATTAAATGTCCTGCATGTCAGACCGAGGGCAGCCTGTCGTTGGTTGAGTCCAGCTACCAGGGCCCGTACAAATGCTGGAAATGCCGGGAGCTCTTCACCATCGTGCTGGAAAATGACGAGATCAAATCCTGTGAACCCCTGAGTGAAGAGGAGTTTCAGAAGCAGCAGGAAATCAAGGCCATCCAGGACAAACTCAAACGGCAGTTCCCGGGAAGACAGGAATCGGGCTAGCTCCCCGCTGTTTGCCAAATCGTTCGCGCAGTGGCTATACTGTTAGTTTAGTTACCGTTTCAGGCCACTGGAGCATCTATCGTGAATAAGCCCAGAGAAGTCAATAAACAGAGCAGGAGGCGCTCATCAATGCTTATCCCAACGATCATCATGGGGGTGATTGCTGTTGCCCTCCTCTATATCGGTTATCAGCGAGGAGGTGGGGAACACGTTATCGGCTTGAAATCCGCCGGTAACCTCCTGTGGCAGATTCTTCCCCTGCTCATCTTTGCCTTTATCGTCGGCGGCATGATTCAAATCCTAGTTCCAAATGAAATAATATCCAAATGGGTGGGGACCGAATCGGGCTTTCGGGGCCTGCTCATTGGCTCCGCCATCGGCAGCATTATGCCCGGTGGCCCCTATGTCAGCATGCCCGTTATTGCCGGACTGCTGCGTACCGGGTCCAGCATTGGCACGATGGTCGCCCTGATAACTGCTTGGTCATTAATTGCCGTTGCCCGGTTGCCGATGGAGGTCGGTATTTTGGGCTGGAAATTCGCCCTGATTCGACTGGCCTGCGTCTTCTTCTTCCCGCCTATAGCCGGATTCATTGCCAACAGGCTGTTTTCCAGCGTTCAAGTCGTTTAAACAAATCAGGCAAAGGAGGACATTATTATGGCGAAAATAATCAACATGGTGGCAACGGAATGCCAGCCAGAAGTCGAGGAGAAATTCAACAAATGGTACAACGAGGTCCATATCCCGCTGCTCTTCAAGTACAAGGGGATGAAGAAGGTAACCCGCTACAAAATAATGAATAAAACCGGCGATTTCCCGACCTATCTCGCCATCTATGAATTTGAAAGCGTGCCCGAATATCAGGCATATACAAATAGTAAGGAACTGGCGGATGGTAGAGCTGAAATGAAGGAGACCTGGAAGGACGGTGGTTGGGAGATAAAGTGGCGCGTCCAATATGAGGAGATGAAGGCCTGGGAAAGGTAACCTTCTTCCTGCCCGGCTATCTCCAGGTTGATACGTGTGAAATGTAAAGGTGGGAAAGAGGGATTAGCCCCATTTGGAGCTAGAACTGAAAAACTGTTAAGAGATTGGCTATTGCACCATCAGCCAAATGGTAGGTTATGGGATATCAACTATTGGGGCATTAACATTGTTCTTCGTAGGCTAAAGACCAAAACTGGCCTTCCCTGCAATCCTCACACGTTCCGTAGAACCTTTGCCTCTATATTAGCTAAACATGGAGTAGATTCTCTTCATATAATGCGATTGGGTAGATGGAAGTCTATCCAAATGGTTGAAAGGTACACCAGGTCGTAAGGTTTGAGGATAGCTTAAAGCTGTACTCGGCAATAGTAGGTTAATATTCCAAAATATAGTGGGATGATCTGTATACAAAGGCCTTGTAAAATAAGGCCTCGACTCCATTGATTTAACCCATTTCCAAAAAGTTAAACTAGGATAGCCAAAACCTTTAATCTCCTGTCGTTTCTTGGTACAATTTGGATGTGTACGCAGATTGCCATTAGTATGACTATTAAACAAGCTAAAACACTCTCAGTCCTCCGAATTGCACTTTGGCATAAAGTATATTAGGCAATAGTCGAAAGGTGAAGAATGGTATGGAATGGTGGCAAGAAATTGAATATCTCTTAGATAATTTGGGATGGTGGCAAATATCTTTGATTCTTATCGCCAGTATATTGATAGGAATATTAGTAGGCCTTTCTATAATTTACCTAGTTACACGTTTTGTCTTTAAACAACAAGTCCCATTTTCTAAGTTATTCTATACGTTGTTTCGCAAGAAACGTAAAGTATTGAGTTCCAGCAATTTGGCTCGCCAATTTATTGACACACCCGGTGCTTCTCCAGAAGTCCATGAAACGCCTAAGTTTCCTATACCTGAGTTGCTTGTTGAGATTGAACATAACCTCAAAATATGCAACGAGTTTACAGGAGACAATATATTGCCCCTCCAAAGTGAGGTATGGAATGCAAGCAGAGACACGGCTTCCCAATTGCCCAACAATTTGCGAGAGCAACTGGAGAAGGTATATTTTGACATACACTTATTGAACCATATCGTTTCGTCTTCTACCAAACTGGATTACCGAAACTCTGTACTTAACGAGCTATATAGGAAACGGATTCCCACCATTGCCGAAAGGCTGCAAAGGATAAAGCAAAATATAGAAAATCGTGCGCTGATTGAGCATGTGGTCGGGACAGAAATAATTGGAGATAGTGCAACAAGAAACTCGCTCAGTGACTTTTTAAGACGGCCTTGAGTTCTATAAGGGAGTGCTCTTGTAGGGCTACATAATTGGTTATCGGATGCTCTCACCAAATCGAAATCTGGGGCTTTTATCAGGCTGAGAGTTCTTTTTCATGATTGAATATAAGAACGCCAGATTTCCGTTACATTATTTACAAGCATTTCATGAATCCTTCATATACGAAGGTCCAGATTTACATGACCTCGGCTCTATTGATTTAACCCATTCCCAACAAGTCAAGCTACGAAATTTTTCAAGATAGCTTGAAGTTCTATAAAGGCGTACTAACTTAATATATATGGTTTTGGCTTTATTCCATCTTCTGTCTTAATATCATAATAACCACCGCTAAAATAGCATAGAAGCCAGCAACCGCAAAATTAGCAGGATACACCATAGGTGTCACTGCTGTTGGATTAAATAAATCACGACCAATAGTACCAATTATTAATGTACCGAACCCCATTACAAGTGCAGATATCCATAGTATCCAAGCAGTTATTGTAGCTAGAGCTTTAAATATTTGTGGCATCTTCCCACCTCCTATTAATAGTGTGGCTATATTATAGACCTTCATAATGGTTTGTCAATACTTCTTCATAATCTTCGCTAAGTTTTACTGAAATTGTTATTAGATAGCTTGAAGTTCTACGAAGGTGTGCTTTAGGTATTGACAAGGCTATTATTCAGGCGTATAACAGTTATGCGTATACTAAAAGAAAAAATCATATAGCGACTCAATAACTGGCCCATCGTGTCCAAATTGCCATAGTAGGAATACTAGAAAATTTCGAGAAGCACATATTTGGCGACAAGAAGACTTAGTTAGGTATCGTTGTAACAAGTGTGGGCATCTTTTCTACTTCTGAAGTTTCTGACTAATTTATCAACCATTTTTACCATAAGGGGGGATTGAGAATGAAAAGAACCGGCATAATATCAGTGTTTTTTGTTGTTATGATATTGAACTCTACATCTTGTACTTCGGGAATTCCACAGCAAGAGTATGACAGAGTAAGCAATGAAATGCGTGCGGCCCAGAACCAGCTCGCTTCACTTCAAGGCAAATTAGCTGAAGCTGAGTCATTACAAGCCCAGTATGAAGAGTTGACCAATAGGAATGCTACCTTGGAGAGCGAATTTGATGCTATGCAAACTAGGTATGAAGAACTCAGTGCTGAATATGATGAACTGAATATCAAATATGACACGATGCAGAGCGAGTATGATACGCTGTATGCTAAGTATGAGGAATTGAGTGCTGAGTATGAAGATTTAAGCAAACAGGGTGAGGCGGTAGAGGAAGAATCAATAGAAATCGCTGAAGAAGATGTAGAACAGGCATTATTTGAATTAATAAACGAGGACAGAGTTGATAATGGACTGGATATACTTCTATGGAGAGATAGCCTTCATAAGTTGGCAAAAGAAAATAGTATAGATATGGCAACATACAGGGATCTTCGATACCCTGAAAGAAGAGAGTGGCGAGAAGCCTATTGGGCTACAGGATATAATTCATCAGATGAAATAGCTGAAGCTACTCATCTAGTATGGGAAAATCGTGAGATATATGAACAAAGTTTTCTTTGGGCCCACCTAGAATTTGGCGCCGTAGGGGTACATAAATCGGGAAATATGTTCTACATTACATATATCGGTGATCATTTGCGATGATGAGTGTAATCTATACTCGAGTGTGCATACGAAGATTGGTCAGGGGTCAGATGGAAAATACTTAATTGCTAATGGCACTTGCTAGTCTTGTGCCTAGACAACGATAGTGATTAGGTCTAAACCTTCCCACCCACGCACAAAGTCTATAAATATTTTCCTCCCAAATCTAGAAATCATACGGAAAAGTGATATTGCGACTAATATTCGTAGCTAGACCGACTAATTTCGAAGCTAATTATCCTCAAGCCACCAGTACTAAGGCCTGATTATAAGAATGTCCCAGAATCGAAATTAAACCAGTAAACCACGAGTTAATATTTCAAACCTTCAAGCACAAGCTGACTAGTTAATTGACAATTCTAATCCACCTCTCTTTACCTATTGACATCCCACCAAATAGGAATATAATTCAATTCGCTCAAGGTGAAGTGGTATGATAAATAAGTATGAAAGGAGGAATAACAATGAGACTAAGAATTATCCTTGTATTTGCTATGCTCGCCACCTTGCTCTCGCCATTATCATGTATTACGTTACGCAGGGCGAATATAGAGATTTCTTGTGAACAATTTAATGAGAACCATCACCCCAGAAGTGAACTTCATACAGCTGTCGGCGATACAATTGCAGTAAAGCTATGCTCAAATCCGACAACAGGCTTTCAATGGCAATATGAAACGAGTGGGGGAAATGTATTGAAGGAAGAAGATCATGACTTCGAACAACCTGAGGATGATGTTCCTGGAGCCGCTAGTAAAGAGGTTTGGATTTTCAGAGCAGTTGAAAAGGGCACGACTGAAGTGTATATGACATATAGCCAGCCGTGGGACGGCGGCGAGAAAGCAGAATGGACATTTACTATGACTGTGACCGTTGAATAAGAGTTAGAAACCCGTAGAAAGAATTGACCTCAACACAGGAAGTGAAACAGCTCTGTACGGCGATTGTTATGATTTAAGGCGAATATTGAGATATATTAAAAGAGAAAGGAAGAATCCCTAACCAAATTCCACATGGCAATTATCTACTTATTGCATCTGGTTACTGTCGAAAATATTGAGATTGAACCTAGTTACTTTGCCCTAAAAACAGAGGTAGTAGTTCCCCCGCCACAACTTGATCTGTGTCAACACCAATCACTCCCTCGAAAATTGTTTAATTACCAGTAAAATATCTAATTAATTGGCCACGCTCTCCCTAATTACTTCCGGTATTTGCAGGTTGTAATTAATCTGTAACTAATATTTAAGCCATTTTTAATTATTTCAAGCCAAATGTAACAATATCGTAATTCGCTTGTTTTATTATAGGCCTAAGGTAATGGTACAAACGTTAAAGGGGTACTGGTGATGGAACAGTTGAAAGACCAAATACATGATAAATCAAGAAAGTATTTACTTAAATCAGAAGATGTAGCTAGTATACTCGGTGTCCATGTTGATGCAGTTAATACATTAGTTGATATGAAGTTGCTACCTTGTGTAAACATCTCTCCTCGGTTTGAGCAGCGATTCCGAGCGGAAGATGTTCGTTTTCTACTTGGCAAATAAACTAGCGGCCAATATCTTATAGAGAAGTTAAGGTTCTTGCAAAATAATGAGGCTCTTTGAGGCAGAAGGGGGAAGCGATGTTGACCGTAAGTAAAGTAGCCAGTATTTTTCACATCCATCCCAACACCCTGAGGCGATGGAGCGACCAAGGTATAATAAGGTCTTTCCGACTCAATAGCCGTGGCGACCGAAGGTATAGGAGATTTGATGTTTACCACTTCCTTCCCAAACTGCAAACACACAACGATAATTCCGTAATAAGTAAATAGTTAATTCCTTCCCCCACATCCCGCACGCCTAGGTACGATGGTAATAACACCCAGGGCTTTATATCTGTTGTAACTGATGACTCTAGAACTTCCCAGATAAAACTAGCTCAGCACCATCTGGCGTATAATCTACGTCAAGTGTGGTTCCCTCAAGATTAGCAGCAAGTTCATGTTCAATGATTAGCACTTTGGTGCCCTCGTATTCCACTACTTGGTCACCTGATAACTCTATGTCTATACCCAAACCTAGAATTCCTTGCCCTCTATCTACCAACCGCAAACGAGCCCCTGGCCAGTCTACTTTCTCAGATAGCATTCTTTTCAACTCTCTGCAAGCACCTTCTGTAACAGATACCATTTCTTACTCCAATTACAAATTTTAACAATTAAGTACTTAGCTTTTTAACCTTAAGGTGAAATAAACTATAATTAAATTAGATACAGAATAGATAACTAATGCTGTGTTGTTAAGAGTTAATGTCCTAGAAGATAATTCTATGCTTCGAAACAGTTGAGCTGTTGCCCTGCCCCACCCGCTTTTCCATAAAAGCTCATTTTTGATATAGTGTTAAAGTTAGGAGGGATTATATATGATTGAACGAATTAATCATATGAGCATTACAGTCAAGAATCTGGACCAAGTTATTGAATGGTTCCGAGATGTACTTGGTTGTACAAATATCTGGGAACCTTATGAGTATAAGGGCTAGCTTATTGAAACAGTCACTGGCATATCAGGAGCTCACCTGAGAGTTCAAAAGGTTCAGGTTAAAGACTTCGTCTTGGAGTTTATACAGTACCTTTCCCCTGAGGGAAGAGAGCTAAGAGGCAATATGAATGATACAGGCTATCCCCATATTGGAATAGTAGTCGATGACATACAAACGATGTACGAAAGTCTCAAGCAGAAGGGCGTGGAGTTCAAATCGCCACCCTGTGCTGTGACCGATGAGACAAACCCTATGATTGGCTGGCAACTTGTCTATTTATGGGGGCCAGAAGGCATGACTTTAGAATTAGTCCAAGCCCCAAGATAGCAGAATATTCTCTGAAAAAGTAGGGACTTCTTCGTATAGCTATAACTGTTTAGTTACTGATCGCAGGATTCTGACATGGGTAAACCATTACTGTGAGCTAGCAGGAGGTATGAATTATTATGTTTGCCCGATTAGTATTATTTCAATGGCAGAATAACATGATAGATGAGGCAATTAGGATTTATCAAGAGGAGGTTACACCAGCTCGTAAAATCAGGAAGGGTTCTTGCGGAGGTTATTTCCTGACTGATCGAAAAACAGGGAAAGGCGTCGCCATTACACTGTGGGATAGTGAAGAGGATATACTTGAAACCGAAGAGGAGGGTTTCTTTAAAGAGCAATTGGACAAATTCAAAGATTGTTTGGCAACAACACCCATTCGAGAAATATATGAAGTAAGTGCTCAAGGTTAAACGAATCTATACTGCTACTTGGTTTTATGTACTAACCACATTCGCACACCCAAGAATTAAAAAACAACTAGCAACGGATGGATTTGAACCGCTTTAGCATTTATATTTCTGTTATTGGGTTTAATTAGTTCTACACCACTATGTTCAGAGCGGATGGAAGAATAGAAAAAGATATGGGGCCTTCTCCTAGCAATTCACCATCGGCCTCCACAAGAATTTGCTCAGAACAATGCAAAGCTACATTCCTTATCTTGCGCAATCTGACTTTATTATGACTTATGTGTCGCCCTTTATAGGTCATTGGCCATACTTGCATTAACTCTGATTTTCCCATGTCACCGAAAATAACCATATCCAGTAACCCGTCGTCGGGCTTGGCATCGGGCGCTAAACACATGCCACCGCCAAAGTAGGTCCCATTAGCTATTACAACCATCGCGCATACGCAAACTTCTTCAGCTTCATCTTCCACGTGAATAGTAATGCGCTTGTTTTTATAGTTTAATAAAGAACCGAATCCTCCAAAGAAATAGGGCAAATAATTTATCTTGCGACCTAAGTAATTGGGAATCTTCTTAGAAGCTTCAACCACTGTTGCACCAAAACCCACATCTGCTTCGTTCACAAAGAAGCGCTGTAATTGTTGGCCTTTACTCTTATATTTAAGGATGCCAACATCAATCGTTAGTCTGTTCTGGCTAGTTAACAAATTGCATGAAGTGAAAGGATTTAGCGGGATACCTATAGAACGGGCAAAACTGCATGTAGTTCCAGCGCTCACTATACCAAGTGCTGTATTATTAGCGCCCGTTGAATTAAGTATGCCATTTACTACTTCGTTTACCGTTCCATCACCACCAACCGCAATAATATAGCGATAGTCTGCATCGGCAGCTGCTTTGGCTAACTCAATTGCGTGGCCAATGCCCTCAGTATATACATAGTCGAATAATATGCCTTTTTCAATCAAACGCTTGCTAATACGTGGCCATTCTCTGTAAATCGAGCGGCCTCCTGCTACTGGATTGACAATTGCCCTAGTGTGCAGCTTTGACATTCCTGCGACCAACTTGAAAATATTTATGCGTTTCAGTAAGAAACATGTCTACTGTCTGTCTATGTCTATCACTAAGGACCTGCTATAGAAATCCATAACCATGAAATAGCAATGCCCAATAAACCGCCTACTATAACCTGAAATGAGGTATGCCCTATAAATTCTCTTAAATCACGTTCCAATTCTGTTACAGTATGCCGTAGTCTGAGCTCACGTATGATGCGATTTAAAACAATCGACTGTTTTCCTACCGATTGTCGAACTCCCGCAGCATCATACATTACTACCAAAGCTATAATAGCTGAGATACCAAAGGCTACCGATCCTAAACCTTCGATTAATGCCACTGATGTCGCAAGAGCACTGACAAAGGCTGAATGTGAACTTGGCATACCACCGCTAATAACTAAATAACGCAGGTCCAGTTGTCTTTTTCGGATTAGTACTACTATAACCTTAAGTAATTGTGCAATTGCCCAAGAACATATGGGAATAATCAGTACTTTATTAGTGAGTATTTCAAATACCATAATTCCGCTTCCATATCAAGTTTCTGCTCACAGGAAAACTGCTGAGCGATGTTGCTGATGCTCAACATACTGCGACCATACCTGAGCTTACCCATGCCCTTCTCAGGTAGATTGTCGAATACAGCTTCGTACTTTCTCAAGATTTCTTCTGCTATGTCTATGATATCCTCACTGTATCAAAGTGGGCCCAAACACGCAATACACCCCCTATAAGCGCTCTGTCGCTCCTTATATTAATTTAAGCGTGCATACATGGTGTATTGCGTATTTACCTTAAAACAAGGCCACTCCTCGGTAGCCTTTACAATGGATACCTATTCCCATATAATTGATGGGATGCAAAGCGATGCTACGGCTTTGCTTGACGAAGTGTTACCACCGGTGAAAAACGGACAAAAAACAAGATTAATGCAATTTAACGCCAACAGTAGCCATAACGTCACATAGGAATTAGATTTTAGCTTCATGGGCCGCTAGCTCAACTGGCAGAGCAGCTGACTCTTAATCAGCCGGTTGGAGGTTCGAGTCCTCCGCGGCTCACGCTCAAATCCGCAACTTTGCTTAACTAATTTCTTAATTTTTTGCCTCAGCTCTACTATATTTTCCCTTGTTCCGGTAATATAACTTCGCGGGGCAACAAATTCAAGAGACGGTTAGTTCCTGTTTAAGGTATTGCACGCTTCCTCCTTCATCTTCTCCAAGAGCTGAGTTAACGACTGTATCTCCCCAGCAGTAAATCCGGAGAGCACCCCGGAGAGATTTAGATAAGCGTTAACATGCAGATAGCCTACAACTTAGCCGGGAAAGCAGATTGATTTCCCATTTTTAGCGTTAAATTCAGAATATTAACGAAATTAACGAAATATTAATATTTACATTGTATTATCGCTCCATAGAAGAATAATATATACGCGAATGGACTTTGTCAGATTTATATTGGGGACTTAAAAGTGGATTACCTTGAAATAGTTGGCTCTTCTTTCCTCGGACATGTTCCTGGCCTCCTGGCATGGCTTATCGGCATCATTCTTGGGGTGCGAATGGTAAGGCAGGAAGGCCGAAGGGCAGAGAAGCTGTTTTTGGCTGGTTGCAGTCTGATGTTTATGACTCAGATAGTCGTGCCCTTTTTATCCGGGCTTGTATGGTGGTTAGTCCATGAACGGGGGATGAGTCGTGCCCTTGTTTCCGGGCTGGCTATTTCGCTGCCCATGGGTATATTGGGTCTGGCAGGGTTCGTATGTCTTGTTTATGCCTTCTGGCTGAAGTTCTGGAAAAGGAGGCGG